>Ga0065711_1034850_pt1 | contig 23153 bp, 7 predicted proteins | sample Hoacrofraction12_FD_59098 | JGI IMG/M metagenome (GOLD analysis project Ga0065711, IMG submission 59098) | Hoatzin crop microbial communities from Cojedes, Venezuela - Epithelial fraction 12 v2 (version 2) | ecosystem: Host-associated > Birds > Digestive system > Esophagus > Crop | place...
TTTTTTTTTTTTTTTTTTTTTTTTTTTTTTGGGGGGGGGGGGCACTGGAGAAGCAGTCTTAAAATTGGAAAAAATGAGAGACCTAATTCTTCAGAGCTCCTTCTTTAATTTTCCATTTTCTGCTCAGCAGAATCATATTCGTAGCCAGATTATTCATTATTAAGAGCTTATTTCAGATCAAACCCTGTATGTCAGCAGATTAGGACATTGAGGAAGATTAGCTTCTCACTGCAGGTGATGGGAGTAAGTTCTTTATCTTATCATTAGCATGGACTTTCATGGGTTTTGGTTGTAATTATTAATTCTACCAGCAAACTTCTATGCAGGGATTAAAATGCAGATAGGTGTCGTTTAAGTAGCATAATCAAGCTGAAGGTAAGGGTTTTGTGGCAGGCAAATCCTCTGTTTTACGGCAGTCAATTTCATTTTTGGATTCTTCAAAATCAGTTTGGTGTTTAAAAATGGGTTTGTTTACTTTCGTGTGTTTGTAATAGAATTTTATTAAGTAATTTACTGCTCAAACAAAAATACAGTTAGTATTCAGGTGAACTTTTATTCTGATTAGTAAAAATGGCATGGAAAATTCTTAAGCAATGTTTCTGCACATCCTTGTACTGTTTTAAGTGGAAGACAAGCATATAGATGAAGAACTTCTGAATTAATTCAAATTAAATAGATCCACACCCTCTCTCTTTCTTTTTTTTTTTTTTTCCCTTCTGCCACTTTTTTCTTTTTCTGATGTTTTTGGGCTTTATTCTCTCTGTGAATGTGGATTAGTGACATGGCTATGAATATATAAGAATCCAAGAGTTTGTCCTAGTGTCAAGGTGAACATTCTTACAACATCAGAAAATTTAAGCTTGCCACATTTCTGAATATTATGAACAAAGCAGCAAAGAAAGAGTAGAAAATATTTCATCAGAAAAAGCCTTTTAGTCAGATTTTATATCAAAACCTCAGCAAAGCAGGGGTCTCCTTCATTTGCTAAAGTGTACAAGTGTTTGGCTGCATAATGGAACTGAAGGATAATACTGTGTATTATTAAAGTGCTCATAGAATTCTGATTTTGCAAAAAGTAAAATGCAGGAAGGTGAGGAGTAGATACAACCCTGGCAAGAATATGTAGCAGCAGCTCATACATACAGCTGCAGTGAAGATGGCTAGTTGGCAGTTGTTTCTCTTTTAAATTTGATACTAATTAGGTAGTTGAAGTGATGAACCGCTTATGACACAGGTAGTGGTTACACCCTTACCTGGAGATTTCTATCACATTTACTTTTTTTGCTTATATCTTGCATTTCAGCTTGCATTATATGCTGTCTGGGGACGGTTTGGCTTTTTGCCACATTTTCATACAGCATCCAGCATGGCAGGTCAGGCTCTTTTGGATAGCTTGGCAATTAACTATGAAGAAATACCTTTAAGCTGCATGTGAGAAGAGGTAGAGCTGAATGTTTGGTTCCCTGCCTCTGGTTATGCAAGGGCTTTGAAGGTGGCAGTGTTTTGGAGCCTGAGAAGTGGCAGTGTTGTAGTGTTGCTATAAAAGTAGGTAACATTAAGTGGAGTAACATTGTAGGTAACATTAAGTGCTAATTTGGATAAATGCTTAAAAATATGTGCAAATAGGTTTTCCAATGTCATACAGAAAGTTGATAGCACACAGAGGACCTAGAGTCCTTCCAGACACTGATGTCTAACAGCAAAATAAGATCTAGATAATCTGGAGGTTCCTATGAATTTTTCCCTAGCTTTTCAGTGTGTAATGATGATAACAGCTTCTTTCTGACACTTTTTGCATATTTAAACACACAGCTATGCCCACAGCATATCCTCCTCCTTGCGCCATGGTTCCTGAAAGCCATACCTTGGTATTTTTCTGCTGACATAAAGAATACTGCCTTGGGCAAACAGCACGTGCAGGGCTCATAGAGCTGTCAGGGCAGCATCTGACATGTTCTTTTCCACCATCTGAGAACATGCTGCCAGGCACGTGTACGCAGACTTGGCAAGGTTTTTACCAGAACAAAACCCAACAAATGAAGCTTAAGAGCAATGGAAAAGTTGATTTTCATTAAGATGTATCCCTAATGAGTATAAAAATGTTCATTTTGAGGCAGGGAATGCGTAAAAAATAAAAATAAATTCCCCATGGCTAGTATGGTATAGAGGGTTGGAGCCTGCATATATACTTCTCTCCATGTAGGTGCAACTATTAAAACTTGTATTATGATTTAATGCATTCCCATCTGAGGCATGCTGTAATTAAACAAAAAGTGTGTCAGGCATTAAAACGTGTTGAAACCAAAGTATTCATATTGGTCATTATCATCAGTTAGCTTAGAAATAATAGAAAATCAGTGAAGTTTTTTTTCTGTCGCTGTTCTCAACAGCAAAAGAATTTGAGCTTTTTCTTCTGTGACAAGGCAGCAGCAAATCAATTCCGATCAGTAGATTTACCTGCTTGTTCAGTAGGGTGTCGTAAACTCTCATGATTTAAGAGCACTAGCTGCTGTTGAGCATATGTGAGAAATCCAGCTGTATCTCCAAGGTCTGTTAACATTGAAGAATTTTCTGTGCTCTTCACTCATCCCAAGGTTCAGCTCATATCTCATCCCTCTGTTAATGATGTGATTTTATGGTGCCAAATCCAAGACGAATTAAAACTTGCTTGGACTCATTGTGATCAAATTCTGCTGCCATTTAAAATTGACTGAATTCAGAGTGATTTTTGGAAGTTTTCCATAAGTGTCAAGAGAAGCATAACTTCTTAAGAGGAAGCTCAAACTGAACAGAAACCAAATGAAGACTATTATCATGTGCAATTCAACCTCAGCTCTGTAGCACGTCCTTAAGAAACCAAATATGCGTAGGAGCCCTTGGTCCACCCTTATCTCTCTTCTGTCATTTCAGAAGAATAACACTGTGGAGTTGGAAGGACTGCTTTTGATTTTCTCAATGAAAGTGCAGAAGGAGGCTACTTGACAGGCTTGGGGAAGGCAGAATTTGATGCCACACAAGGGAGTGAGGGAGAAGGTGTGCAAATAAGAGCAGGGAAAGACACACAGCTGCTAGCCTTGCTAGAAGTGAGCGGAGTGAAGCAAGGAGAAGGAATAACAGCGGAACACAGGGAGAAGAGGGAGCTGAGAAAGTTTCTGTGTTAAGAAGTTTGAACTTAATAGCAGGGGAAAAAGGGCAGAGAAACTATTGGAACATTATGTGATATTTGACTGAGGAAGATCTAGACACTTTCAGCAGAGTCAAGGTAGAAAGCCAGACCAGAAGAAGAGAAGGATGTGGCTGGCATACGTAGTCCCTTACAATGACCTTGATTTTTGATAGTTTATTTTTAACTGTTTACTTGATGGAAATCTACAAAAGCTTTGCTATTCTATGTGGGTTTTTAAAAATGCTTCCCCTAGGCTGGAGTGTGTCCTCGAGATATTTTCAGAGCTTTCCATCTGTTTACCAAACAATTTGCACTTGAAACTTAAAAGTGGAAGATAATTAGCATTAGGGTTATTATGTGTGTGTGTTCTCTCTGTGCCCTTTCCATATGCAGTGAGTAAGCTATTGCAGAGGAGGCTTGCCTTGGATTACAAACTCAGACTGAACACATACATACAGATGAGCAAACACATACATTTACTTAAATATACTCACAGGATGATCATATATACACATTAATATGCTCCTATAAATTCCTCAATATATAAGGAAATGGTTACAGTATAAACACAAAAAGAGGAGGTTAATGATAAATTATGCTCCTGGGCTCTTTGTTATTGACAGTATCAGTCTGCAGAGGGGAGGAAAAGGAACTAGCTTTAAATAGGTTTTACCAGGCAGTTTAGCTGACATTGTTAAGCTACCAGTAGCTCAAAGAAACATTTCAGCTACAAAGATGTTGGCTGCATATGGTGAGAGAGATTTGTTTGTTTGTCAAGGAACAAGTTATTAGCCTGTTACTATCCCATGATTATTTCATGCCAGGGCAGCTTTAGTTGGTCTGGAATCCTGCATTCCTTCCGCTACCCATTCTATGGAAAACAGGTAGAATGGGAGCCATATGTCTGTGCTGTGTAGGGACTCCTGTCGACTTCACTGATGTTTCAGGGGACAAGTTTTGGGCTAGTAGTCAAGTAAGGTTTATTTGCACACCAAATATGCTTTTTTCATTTGTTCCTTGATTAACTTCTCTGTTCGATTATATGAGTTCTGACTACCTCTGAGCAGATTTCGGTTACAAAGAAAGCTCACCAATAATAGAGCAACAAAAAATAATCCCTGTGTTTTGCCTAAGCACAATGCAAAAAAATGTTTTTGAAGAAGAGAAAGCTGCGTTGATAGCAGATGAATGAATACATAGGCAGTATGAAATAGATCTCAATTTTCTTTCACCTGGAGGGTTATAATCACGTAAACTGGGGAGCCAAGGCCAAGAGACCTGTCTGTAAGAATCGGCATTCCAGCAGGTCAGAGCCTCAATGTTACTTGTTGCTGCTGTGACAGAGAAATGAACGAGAATGTCAAGAAGAAGAAAGAAATCTTAACTTGAAGAGACAGGGCATAAACCAAACAGAAACCTAAAACGAAAGCAATAGGAAAGAAATTGATTTAAAGCCAAATAATAAATGGTTGAGTCCAGGTGTGGCTGTGTTGTCACTATGAGCGCAGTCAGAAATCCTTGATTCTCAGGTTTTCGTTCTGCTTTATAATACATCATATGCAAAAGATGTCATTGGGGAAGGGATCTCATAAAGGTCCATACGGTCCTGAAGGTGCACTGGAAAAAGCTGCTCACTGGCTTTTCCGACGCAAAATTAGGGGACATGGCATGGTACTTTCAGGCTGCAGAGTAAAAAGGTGTATATTTGAGGTACGAACTCCTTGATTTTGATGCAAGGTGTTGTGGATTAATTTTTACTCAGGTTCAAAAGCTGAATTAATAGTTTAATGGAAGACAAAGCCTGGAAGAACTGCTAAACATAAAAATATATAGGTAAAGAAGTCCTAAGTGGAAATTGTTGAACTGTGGTGGAGTGCTCTGGGAAAGTATTGGTATATCTCAATTTTAAATTCCTCCACAGGCGTTCGTTGATGGCTTCTTTTTGAGGCCTACATGTTGCTGGTTTGTATGCAACTGTGGTTATGGCCATTCTCTTGTTCTAATTACATTGAACCTTCTATTCTCTGTGTGAAAAGGTAAAAGTATATACACACACACACACACGCACCCCTGCCCTATGAGGCAATTTTAGCTTGTTCAGGAAATCAGTATCTGAGGTATTCCCTAATACTCAAAAACTGCTGTAGAAGTTAGAAGATATTGATCATTAAACAAAAAAAATTTTTTTTTTTTTTTTAGTTTTCATGAGTGTTAATTGTCAACTGTGTTTAAACAGTGTGTTGGGTAAAGATTCCAAGCTATGTGGGAAGCTAGAATAGAAAAAGCTGAAGGGAAAATCTCCTAAACCCAAAACAGGACTTCAGCAACATAAGGGATGTTTTCCACGTGCTAACTGAGGTGCAGTTAAAAAAAAAAAAAAAGAAAAGAAGAAAAGTAGCACCTTTGCCCTCGATGCTCTCCTCAAAAACTTTGAAGCCACCCAGCCAATGGGTAGGAATCAAAATAGTAGCAATTACTTTAATTTCATTACTAGAAGATCAAGGTCACAACAACAGCAATTACCTGCAATTTCCCATTCCTGCAATTATATTATTATGAAAATGAACACTTGCTAACTGCAGTAAAGCTTTCAGGGGCACTCAAGTGAATTTTTTTCATTTCAGCATGCTTGCTAATTGTGTCAGGACTTCGGTGTAAAGGTGTAATGTGATTACTATAGCTTTGGTCTCATCTGAAAACAAAGAGTAGATAGGTAGAACCTGCTTCTTTGTCTATACATAAATTTTATACCAGTATAACTATTTAGGTTGGGAACACTATATTTTACTAAAATATTTGTATCACTATAAATCCTAGTAGAGTAAACCTTTTAGGAGTGAACTATATTAGCATAGGTATGCTTATACCAATATAATTGGGTCCAAAGCAAGCGGTTGTACAATTTTGTGACACAGTACGACAAGATGCAGATAAATGTCCTGTTTCTGATCTGCCTATGTTGGTGGAAGAAATTACCACATCTTGCTGCTAGTCACCTGGCTCTGCCAGCAAAGTATTTTTCATGAGCATTCCCTAAACTGCTTCGGGCAAAACCAGCCAGTGTATGTCAGTGAGAGAATTTAAAGTGTCCTTGCAGCTTTTGACTGCGATGACTCGGGGAGCACCGGCACAGACTGCTTGGCTGCTTGCCTGGTTTGGGCGATAACTTCAGCATAGGAACACTCACCCCAGCTGTTGGAAGCAGTCATCTCTTTCATTGGCAAGGATAAATTTGTAGTGCATGCCCACAGCCTTGTAGCTGTGTTGCATTCTGGTGGAGATAAGGTTTTACACACACTGGATTTATGCTAACAAATGCACAGCTTCAGCTGAATCTCCCACTGCAAACAGCCATGGTCCAGAACATTTTCCAGCCTCATTTTGTAACAAAATATGGGTTTTGCTTTTGCTGCTATGACAGTAGTAGAAGTAGGCTATTCCAGAGTTTTACTCTGCTAATAGCTAGAAAACTTCTCACTTCCAGCTTATACATAGTCATAGCCTGTTTGTAAGTCTATGCTCCGTGGTCTGTTTGCATCCTTTAGCTTAAATAGCTCTCTTCCCACGTTGGCATTTATGTCCCAGAGTTATCTGTAGAAAGCAATCGTACCTCCTCTTAGCCTTTGTTTTACCTAAGCCTAACTCTAAGTCAGACTCTCATAAGAGCTGCTCTCCAGCCATCTCCTGCTCCTAATACTCCTCCCTGAATTGCTTCAGGCTGAAGTTGTCATTCTTGAACATCAGTATCCAGAACTGTATATAATAAACAAGATTTTTTCTGGGTGCTTTTACTACCTATGACTTCTCTGTTCCTGCTGGAAATCCCTGTCTTGAAGCATTATGGCTGAATCATTGTAGTGTCTCATTGTCACCCAGTTATCTATAGATAACGTGTTTCTAGCATATAGCAGAAATTCTTTTTTACTCTTGTATGCATGACTTTGTACTCTGTCCTTTTATCTCCCACTTCGGTCCCAGAGGACTTTAATTTTTTCTTTTGTGATATTCCAGTTTTTCTCTGTATTGACATTATCTCCCAACCAGTGCTGGCAGTGAATTTCATTAGCACATTTTCTGTGCCAATATCATTAATGGATTTTTTTTTATATGCTGTTAGGACTTACACTTGTCCCTTCTCTCCAGCATGATCACTTGTAATTTCTTCATTAGCTAGTTCTTATAATTCTTGAGGAACCACGTTCTTTAGCTTGTAGTTTGGCAGCCTACCAATGGTGTCTAATAAAAGTAGATCTCTTGTATGGTACATTTTTAGAGAAAATACATTTATCTTTAAACAAAAAGATAGTATAAGATAAAGCAACAATAAAATAACAATGGGAGAAACTACTGGACTTTGTAGATGCTGAAAGAGGTGTGCTTGGAGCTATCATCGGGTGAAGAATATCAAAAGATGGTGAAGGGGTGCTGGTTTCCGGGTGTCACTGAGGCTGAAATTACTAGACAAGGTTGTAAAATCAGCCAAACTGAGGCCAACAGAAATAGACAAAAGGTGAGTGGGCTTGTTGTTTAGGGAGAGGGAAAGGGAAGAAAGGGAGCATTAGGAAAACCCAACAAAGTGATCAGGGCATTTGGAGAGTGTCTACCGAGCAGCCCTGTGCCCAATGGGCCTCTGCCTCTACTAGGACACTAAACCAACGGTGGGACCATGCAGAGAGTTGGACTTGCTTCTGCAGTCAGGGTTGCTCAAAAATGAGGAGTGTTAGGCATTTCCTTGTAAAAGACATTTCCTTTTAAAAAAAAGGCCAGTGAGGACACTGCTTTCGTTGCTTTGTGGATCTATGGGTTTTTTTTTCTGAACAACTGTCCACCTCTGGAGGACACTGAACATTTGTGGGCTTGGTTCCCACACCCTGAGACTGGGTTCCTGTCCTTTTGGGGTCTGCAGTTAGCTACTGTTATGTAACTTTTCCTATTGTATCTCTGCCTTTCAGGATGTTCTTGTGCTAAAGAAGGTGAAACTGTATCCGTATTCCTTCTGGACATTTATGAATCAGAGTCCAAAACTATCTAATGGCTTTTCATTCCCATATTGTCTGTTAATGAGACGCTTCATCGTTCATTGTATTACCAGTATGCAACTTTTTTTTTTTTAATTATTATGAGCAGAACTCTAGTGAGTAGTGGTAATTCTACAGTCCTGAAAACACAGGCGATAATTTAGGTAAAGTTACCATTGGTAACTTGGTGTTGGTGTGATAGGATATTTCAGTCATGATCTTTTATGGTTTAAACAAAACCTGTTATATTAGGTAGCACTAACAATAATGGTGATGGATACTATAAGGTAGGACCAAGAAAAAGAACTGAATCGCATCAGAGAGCACAGTTCATTGAACAGTGTGTTCTCTGGTTATATTGTCATTATACACATAAGCTGGATTCAAGCCCAGATGATTTGTACATTATCTTTGATACTTAATGACATCTAAATGTCAAGTTGCATCTCTTCTGTGCTTTATTAGCCAACTGCATACATTATTATTTCCTAACGTTGTTTTTTTTTTTATTTTTTATACCAGTTCTTTCATTGCATGAGATATTTTCTTTCATTGCATGAGATATTTTCTTTTGAGAAGGGGAAAACTTGAGAAAAATATTGCGATGTTGCTCTGAACTAACACAGCAACATGCCATAAGAGAACTCTCCAGTTACAACATTAGTTAGCTTATAGCCATAAGAAACAGTTTAGAAAAATACAAATTTACCTGCAGTATTTACCAGTTCTTTTCACATCTGTAGTTAGTGGAGAAATAGACCATCCATCAGAGGTATGAAATTATTTTCATCATGGCCTCGTAACATTGACTGCCACTAGCTAAAGCCTTGTCTTTACTGGAGAAAAGTAGAAACGTACCTTTGCATCAAAATAGTGAAACTATATAAAATCCTGGAAGAAGGAAGGAATTGTAGTTTTTTTAAATTCATGTAGCTGTTCAAAGTCTAGTAAGAAATACCTCTGTTTTGTCTCCAATAGGTTTTTAGATCAATATAATTATCTTGATACTGGACACACATCTTTATTGCAGGAAAGACTAACCCTGAGAGGGGCTGAATTGTTCAAAAGAGTTTTAAAGTGTGGGTGCAAGTCAAAACCTCATTATTCTTCAAAATGACATTCTAGCAAAACTCTCAAAGGGGGAGCCTTGACTCACTGCAGCACTGCCTTTGGTACTGGAAGAGCAGGATGGTGTCAGCCTATGTACAGTGACTAGCTTCGGGTTATTGCCTGTTTAGAGTTTGCTCTATAGAAAGGTTTCCAAATGCACTTGGCACACAGATCTGTATTTGTATTGGAACTCAGCAATTATTAGGGACAACTTGTTTATCTATGCCACTTTTCTCCTGAAAACTCATTGCTTTCTCACTCTCTGTCTGCAGCCTTTAGCACTTCAAGTCACTTTGAGGTAGGTATGCACGCTCACTTTTATTTTACCCCTGGAGAAACTGAGGAACAGATAGTCAGGTGGACTTGATTATGGTTTACTTTCCAAAAAGTGTGAGTGTAGGTGCTGGAAACTGACATTGCAATGACTGATTCCTACAAAATTCTAGACATTCTGAATTTCCTGTGAGGTAGCTTAAGTGAAGTTAGTAATACAGACCTTTCTCCATGGTTGATCTTACTGAGGAAAGCTTAATTTTTATCATGATGAAGAGTGCGTTAAGCATATGCCAGTTTGGATCTCCCATGATCAAATTAATTAAAAAAAAAAATTAACTTAACCAAAAAGGTCACATTTAAAGAATTACATTGTCTTTATAAATACTAAGATTACAGCTGTAAGTGGATATGAGTGCCATGTGGATTTGTGACTAGAAAGAAATCCCTGCATTATAAGAAAATTCCAATCAGATCAGCGTTTCGGTAATGAATTCTATTATAAATGATAATGCAATAAAAATCACATTAAAATCCTGAAAAGCCCTGTAATTTTCACTCCGATCTTGCACACAAAACTGAAGGGAGATAGTCTTATATCAAACACATGGAAAAGTGCAATAACCCTGCAAATTACCTACATGACAAATTACCTCTGTATTGGCCCTGTACAACCATTTCTGACTTCATGTTTGGCTTTGTTTGAATACCACTGTGTGTAAACTGTATCTGAAATCTGCAATGCTCTATGCAATTAGGGATTTGTTAAATGGGACATACACTTGTTTCCTTCACTGCTGTAGCCTGAAAGCTGAAAACCAGGAAACACATCATGCCTTCAATAAGGTCTGCTATGAAATAATACCCAATCTTCGTAGTGGCTTAATTTTTTTTTTTAAAGGCATTTTTGCTGGTAGTATGAAAGGTAAATAGAAAGTATGTGTTATACTGAAAGGTGCTAATGGCTTATGCCCAGGCTGTTGATTTATAAGCATTCAGACCTTGATGGAAGATGCTGCTCAGATTAAAGCATTCTTCTTGTTCTGGTATCATAAGTTTCAACACTTCTTTGTGTCATAAAGAAACTGTGCAGAAGGTGCATAGTGACCTTTCTTTTAAAGGCCAAGATATTTCAAAAGGAGTTGTTGAGAATTAAAGTTTAAAGCTTGGAGCGGAAAGGCAAGACCTAGCCTGTTAGACCAGTCTGAAATCAGAGAGGGAAGGGGAGAGACGTCCAAGGGATAAAGATCCTTGGCTGGATTTGGTGCCACATGGAAGTTCTGCACTCCTTTCTGGTTTCTTCTCTGCATGAGGGAATGGGTTTCCACACAACTCCTATAATCAAATGCCTAGCTGGGTGTCACTGACAGCAAATCTATAGAGGCTTCCTACTCCCTAACAAGGATGCAGTTTCAAGTTTGGACAAAAAACTTGCAGAGTTTTCCAAATTACTGCATGTTGTTCACTAGGTCAGTAAACAAAACACAAGTGTATTAAAACACTGGTCCAGATAAGGGGAGAATGGTAGAAAGGGTATAAAAAAAGTCTTTCAATTTACTGTAGTGTAATATGCCTTTTATACTTTGTGTAAATACATCAGTGTAAGTAATCCAGCTCAAATAACTACAGACACTTGACTGGCTCACTGTATATACTGGAGATAGAAGAATCACATACCATTCCCCATCTTCCCTGTAACTTGATGCCAGCAAGGTGACAAATTGCACAGTGGAATCCTCTCTTATAGCTGTAAAGGTCACCTGCACCCAGAGCTGCTGCTAATAAAGTCACATTAGTAAAAATGAGCAAGTGGTGTGGGGAGTAGACATCAGCATACCCAAAGAGTGGATATGGATAAATAACCCTTTTAGGTTGGAAGATTTTTTTCTGCAATGCTGAGTTATTGTATTCAGTTCGCAACACTAATCAACACTAGACAGACAGGAAATCGAACTGCTTAGTGCTTACGGGGTAAACATGAGTCTTTGTATCAAACTGCAGCACTTACTTCCTAGCTAAGCCAGATTGTCCCCCTTGAGCTATTTTCAAAATGCATCAGCAAGAAGGAGGTTATGTAAAAAGACCTTTAACCATATGTTACCAGGTTGTACTCACATCAAATATATTAAGACCGATTGTAGATGCCAGCGCACAGTACACAACACTTGCATGAAATGAATTTTTGCCGAGTAGAGCTGGATAGCCTGTCACTAACTCCTAATGACAGAACCTAATATAAAATGTGTGCTGGATTTGCATTTTGCTGATTGAATTACCAGGGAAAAGCATACCTGTACATAAAGCAAGCATTTCCCTGCTATGGTAGAACACTAGTTTTGTGGATTTATCCCAAATATATTTAGGGGACCGCATACGGAGACATGAAAAAACTAATTTCCAAGATTAAATATTAATCTGAATTACAAAGACAGTGCTCAGCAGGGCATGCTAGGACAAGATTGTGAGATAGTGAAGGTCAAACGATCTGCTCTTTATTTCCTTTTGATGGCTAATGTGAAACATGAGCTAAGGAGTGCTGGCTACTGTTTTGGCTGTAATTGCTAATGATCAATTTCAAACAGGACTAATAACTGGATATATTCTATGCATATTGCTGGTAAATATTCTGTAGTCTTCATCCAATCTATGTTTACTTTTTAACCCTGATCTCTGTTGTGCTTGCTTATATCTGTCCTGTGATGTTGAATTTTTGGCAATGTTTTATGCTATTTTGCTAAAGTTTTACAGGTGAGTTTTTCAAACATATGATTTTTATTTGATTTTTTTTAAAAGCTGTTTACAGGAAACACTAACTTCTATAGATCAGCTGTGTATTGGGTAAAATAGTTGCGATTTATGTATGTAGCCTGAGCAGCCATAACACAAAGCCAGTCATTTCCCAAGGTAAGATATTTGTTTCTGTGGGTTTCCCTAGTGGCACAGAGGTGAAGAGACACGAGCAGCTTTTCTCAGTTTTTTTTCTTTTTTTTTCTTTCTCTCTTCATCTTATTCATTGCAACGTCCCATTCTTCAAGTGAGTGGTATTTCTTTCCCAGATGTATTTCAAAACTTGCAGCATATTGTAAGCCTGGAAACGTGTGAACAGGGTAGCTTTGGTTTTATTTGGAGCAAATTAATTGAATTCAATTTGCATAAAGTTTATGATTGCATTAATGTGTTGAAACTGAATGTGTTTTTCAGCTTGTACATTATGCAGTAGGACATAAAGGTCAATAAATGTCTGACTAGCCACTCTGAGTGGAAGACCCTTTGCCCTTCATTTCGGACAGATAGGTGGTCTCAATTAAAATGTAGCATCTTTCTCCAGCCAATAAGTAAACTAGGTAATGATATCATTAAAAGGTAGACATTGTATTGTTCATAGTAAAAATAATTGAATCAAATTAAATGGGAGAAAAGATAAATCATAAATTGAACTAACAAAAAAACACTGGGCTGTTAGATTTAGGCTAGGTTCTGGCATGTTTTGAACATAACCTTCCTGCACAGACTGTCCTCCATAGGCTTCAGAATGGCTGCTGATGAAGAGGAACAAAACAGGCAATATGAAGCTGGATATGTTGCATAACGTTAGATGCAGGGATATCTGATATCCCTAAAATCCTTTTGTGTTGTCTGGATTGAACATGAAACTGCCCATAAAAGCCACTGAAAGAAAAGGTTGCTAGTCAGCACAAAGTCTTTCCTGCACCTCTTAAAAAACCCCTCATATACTGATTTTGCAAAAGCTATGGGGAGCTGTGAGGGAACTAAATATAGACATATAGGAATGCATGTGTTTGAAATTAGGTTTCATTTTAATTTTGGGTTTTGTGGCTTATTCAAATGAAGATTGCTTGTATGAGTATTTTTTCTAGCAGGTTTTAAAGGGAAACAGCTAAGTCGTTTTCAGAGGTGAACAGAGTTAACTTTTTCACTGGAAATGGTAGCTGCTGAGCAGCATGCTAGTAAAATATACGGTGGTGCTCAGTGTCATTAACTGTGCTGTAGTTTTGCGGTGGGTAGGGATATGAACATGATACAAATCAGTCAATTCCTCTCTGACATGAATAGACCTTCCAGCGTCTAGACTCAGTTTTGAGACGGTCTCAAGGAGTGCTGATTAGCACAACCATTTTAGTTGGCCATTCAGCTTGGACATTCAAGTGCTCTTGGTATATAAGATGTACTTTGAGAGGGTTTCACAAATGTGGAATAAATTCTGAACCTTAGCGGAGTTATAACCTGGAGTTTCTGATGAGCAGTGCATGAGGACAACTACTTCTGCTAAAATGTGTGCGTGGAATGGCTTGAATCCAGGCTGGTTTAAGAAGGAAACTGTAGCAGGTGGGAAAAAATTCCCTTGGGTGCAGTGGATAATTGTAACTAGTGGATTTGTCTTCATTCTTATAGGAAAGACATGACACTTTCTGTGGCATTTATCTTAGAAAAGTTACATGTCGGATTGTATGTCAGTCTAGAACCAGGGAAAACGTGATCATAAACTGGAAGATGGACAACACTCAGCTAGTCTCTGGTCTATCACAGAACGAAAAGCTGGAAAGACATCTCAAAACAGGACCAGGGATGTGTTTATACGGGCAGCAAAAACTCCTGGTAAAAACGGAAGGTCTAAGATATGTAAAATGTGTCAACTTCAGCAACAGCATGAAAAACAACGTTTACTTTCCCGTGAGTTTATTTTCTCTCTAAAAAAAGAAAAGTCGCGTCTGGGTGACCATGAACGGGAAAGAACATCTCAATGCATGTGAAAATTGCACATTTTGTTGTACTTTTTAAAATAAGTATTATTATTATAATGATAAATGTATATTATATGTAATATATATAAAATAATAATAATTATTATTATATGATAAATGTCTTTTGAAGAACAGTAACTGGGACATTCCATGTACATGTATGTACACCTGGCACTGCTTTCTTTTGGATGGAAAGACAGCAATGAACTTGCATATAATACGCTGTAAACAACTACCAGCTTGTGTTACCTGATGCTCCCTCCTAGCTTAAACTGGGGGATATTTTTGGAGGAGGTTGTATTACAATATACGAATAACTACATTGTACAGCACAAAACCAACATCAATGGGCTCTGATTATATGTGATGACATTTAGGAAGATGCCATTTCCCTGGGAGTTATTAGGGTGAATGTCATGGATTGAGAGAACCTCTGGCCCAGGTTTCCAACTCAGAATAATACAACTTCCATTCCATTCACAGTTTTACTTTTTTTTCAGTTCAGTTTTACAACTGATCCATTCTGTCAACATAATCATGCCTATATCTCCCATGTTTTTTTTTCCCTTGCTGCTCTTTTGGTCTTGTATATGTAGATTGCAATCTCATCCAAGCAGGGCTGAGTGTCTTATTCTGTATTTGTAAAGTGTTTAGTGCAATGGGGTTGCTTTGAAGGAAAAAGCTAATATGAAGTCTAAGAAAAATCAATAGTTCATAGACTCCTGCCTGACACAAAGAAGTTCAGATTCTCTTCAGCTCTCTCTCTATATATAGTTTAACCACAGTCATTCCTCCTACTCCATCACTCTTTGCTTCCCAGCACACATTAGTCCTCATTCTGATATGCATGATCTCTAGTGTGCATTGCAACCGCTTCTAATTTTTACATTTACACAAGCCTTTCTTTTTCTATGATATATAATTTACAGTTGCTATTGTACACTTCGTTTTGGAAATGGACCCTAGGCACAGAGGAACTGTAAGCTAATGAGAACCAAACCATTCAGAATCTTGCTTCCTTGGCTGAGAACAGGTTGCATAAATCCTGGATGAAATCAACATGGAATCACCATTCTTGTATAGTAGGTGACTTTTCATAAAATAATCTTCTTTAATGGACACATACAGTGGAAACTTATCTTGCAGAATGACAGGTAAATTTTACTGTAAAAAAGTCTATTATTTCCTTCCGTTGGTATTTCTTGTAATAATTTTCAACGTCATATATCTTAACTAGAAATGTTCCTAGCCACTGTGATTAACATGCAAAGCTGTTTCTTAACAGTATTCACTCTTATTTTAAAAATCACACTGAGAGATTAGAGGCCCTTGTTCTTAATTTTTAAATCCACTAATTTCGTTGTGTATGACACAAAGCAGAACATCTTTGCCATAATTACTGTATAAGTTATTTTTTTCCACAAAGTTGTAATTTTCCTAAAATAAGCTGGACTGCTTCAATTATGTAAATCAAATATCTAGAGAATATAATAACTGCATTGGCAAAACACGATAGAACGTAACAGGAAGCCAGCAGAGAGAGGGAGAGAGTGATGGGAAAGGCAAAAGCCCAAATGAGGATGTTTTTTTCAATTAGAACCACAGCAAATTCACTGCCCTGCTGGTAAACTGGCTCCTGCAGCTTATCACTCTGCCAGATTTGCTCTACCCTTGATGCCAGAGTGCGACCATTAAGACTGGCAGGAAGTCCGGACTAAAATGAAAACTAGTGTGAAGAGACTGAGAGTGGCTGAGAAAAACTGATGGATTGCTTCTGTTGCTATTTTTGTGTTATTTCTATTGAAGCAAATAGATAGGCAGTAGTGCCTAAAAGAACTAAAGAGCTTATGATAAATTTCACATGAGACATCGCAAGCAATATGAGGTGAAACAATGACTGAGAGGTTGAAGAATGTTACTATGGTTATATACTCCTCTCATGTGACTCCTCCTATAAATCCCAACCTTCCTTCACTTAAGACGTTCTCTGTGACCTAAATTACACTGTTCTTAGGATGCATCTGTTTCTATCTCTGTGCTCCAGATGGAATGATCAGATTGAAGACAGCTATACAGAGGTGAAGTAACACTGTTTTTTTATATTACGAAGTCACTGCAGCTTTATTTTCAGTCCTAACGTTTGTGGGTTTTATTTTTGAAATCTTTTTTGGCAGCTGACACATTCAGCAGAGACCTTCACTGATCTCTCTTCAGTGATTCCCATTTTTTTTCTAAATAACTATAGCAAATGTAGAAGTTGTTCAAGTACAAGATTCATTCTGAGAATCCTTTCTGAAAAATTTCTTTTTCTATTAGTCAGCATTGACTTTTAACATGGCATATAGCTTGATTAAGTAGTTGTGACAGTTTACTTTGCTTAATTAGGGTTCTGAAGTTCTCCCGGTTTTTACTAGCTCTTGGCTAAAATCAGAGTGTAGAAAATGAATTCTTGTGCGTGTGTATTCAATATTAGTGTAGTTCGAAATCTTAGACATCCAATTGTCGAAAATCTGTCATGATGTATTCTAATTCTAATCACTTTCTCTTTTACACTGGTACCTTACTTTTCATCCTTGAACTATTTTACTTTATAGTTTCATGGCAGAAGGCATCTGGTCTGATTTAACACTCCATAGATATTTGCTTGCTGATCTCTGCGTCCAAGAATCTCCATGTCTTACATAGGACTTTGTCAAAGTCTACAGTGAAGTCCACATAGGCATAGATCCTAGTCTTTGATTTGCATGTAGCCACTTTTTGCTGAAATACTCATCAAGGTAATTTATAATTTTGCCTTTAGGTGACATGTCAACTAACTGAACTTGTGTAGTTTAATTGCCTTCTGTTCTGTATGCCCTCTGCTTCCCCCAATACTGGTGTTTCAAAAGAGATACACAAGGTGTATAAATATCCCAATATTCTAATATAGATTCTGAAATCTGCTTACAGTTTTGTAAAACTCAGTAACTATTTCTTCAATCTTAGGTTCCTTTAGCACCCTATCCTAAGATTTTGTTTCTGTCTAGTGCTTTGCTCCTGCTGCCTCTCTTGTCTCAGCCTCTGACTGTGATACATTATTCCTACACAGACAGAAAACCTTCAAAACAGTTATGTCCCAAAATATGATGAAAAGAAATTCAGCCTTGTACATCACCAAAGTGGTTTTGCTACTCTTGGTCTAGCAATCCTGCTTATGCTATTACTTTTTCCTCCTTCACCTAATCCTAATTAAATCCTTGTTTTTCATGACTATGCTTCTTCAGTTACCTCTTGCAAAACAGTTGTGTTCTTTACTAAGGAGAAGTTGTTTCCCTCTGGTCAAAGCAGATGAGGAAAGCAGTATGCTTCTCACAGGGAGATGCAACAGGTAGTACCTAACATGATAGGATTAATGGCTGTTGCATATAAGGACAAACATTTAGTGGGCAAAGAATCATAGGATGGCATTATTTGCAGAAGTCCTGCTCGTCAGTCAGCTACATTTCACTTGGTCTTTTTTGGGTGAAACTTAGAGGTATACTGATTAGAAACTTTCCTTTCATATTCCCTTACCTTTGTGGCTGCGCTGAAATATGAGATTCCTTATCGTACTTGATTGCTTAATAATACAGAGATCAAACAGCTTTACATCATTTTTGGTTCTAGCAGCACAGTGGAGAGCAAGCACCAGAATCAGACTGTAACTGTTGACAGGCAAACATCTTTCTTTCCTTGGTATTGTAGATTAGTTCAGGTTGCAGCAGATGTATTTTATCAAGAATGAAAATCAAGCGGTAGTAGAGATTGTGCATGACATAAGACTGGGAGAAAGAGAAATGAGAAGGGTAACAAATTACATATAACAGATAAATACTTACATTTTGTACACATACCAGCAGCCATGAAGCACTCTCTTAAGTACTGGAGAGAATAGCATGAACATGTATATTTGCATGTTCATTAATTTTGTTTTTATATTGTCCAAAACTGGTAAATTAGTGGCATGATAGTGTCACATGCTAATCCAGAAGACATTTTGCAAGGCTTGCTTCCAAGATTACATGATTTTATCACCATGGTTTAAAACTATGCAAAGGACTGTTTCAGGGGAAGTTTTACTAGTGACACAAGTGCACAGAGGAAAAATAACACTCATAATGGTATTCTGCAGCAGGTGTTACTGTTACTTTTTAGCAAAATTGTCAGCAAAGCTGAATTATTGTCATTATCCTTCAGCACATGAAACAGGCTTTAATCTCACAGATATCTGAATTTCCAACATATAGAGAAAATATTAGATCCCAGTTATCCCAGCATATAAGAGGAAAAAACCCACCACTTAATTGTATGCACAAATCGTACCTGAAATAGTGGGTATAATTCTGAAGGACACAAAAGAGTTGGTTTTGGTTGTACTATTGCTGCAGAACAGCTACAACGTAAAAAAAATTATTACTTCTTTCCTATCAAATGAAGCCTTGGATAAGATGTTATTGTGTTTGAGTCCCTTTAAACTCTATCAAAAACAAAACTGAGCAAAGCAGACCATAATTACTTCATTTGCCACACACAGTTTCATCTGATTTGCTGTGGTCATCTGTAAGGGGACCTTCAATTACAGCACAGATAACAATGTTCTGTGTATTGTAGCTGAATCCAAGTACCAAAGGACACACAATAAAAATCAAGGTAAACTCGCAAGAAAATACTGTCTGCTGATTTATTTGCCCTGATACATCTTGTCTCTGTTATAACAAATTAAAAATGTGAGAAAAGAAGATTTTAAAGGACTAGTCTTCTTCAGTTTAAGAAAGGTGAAAAAGTATTTTTAAAATAATGTCCTGAAAGAACTGCAAGTAACTGAATCAGCACAGATGAACTCTTGCACAGAACTCTGGGTGCTACTGCTCATTTCAGGAACGTCTGTGGATAAAATAAGAAACTAGTATTTCAGCTCAGAGAGAACAGGGGAAAAGATAACTCAAGTTTATTGAGACAGGTATAATGACAAAAGATGGGTGAAACTGCAGGTTCATTTGCAATTTTTCTTGTTATCACTTGGGAAATTATAAAAATCAAGAGTTTATGGGATTAAGTGAGCTCATAGTAGCAGTGCATTTTATGAGGAGTCTGGCAAAATTGTTCAATGATATCTGGTATAACTGGATGGAATTTTATGCACTGTTAAACAGTGTAGAAGCTTTAAGAAAGCTGTGAAAACAATTTATCTATCATTAGTGACACATAAAATGAACAGTGGACAGCTTTAGTGGTCTGCTCATAAACCCTGAAGAATGAGGGCTCGAAGAAAATGGCCTAGGGACCGACACACTGGAAAACCTGCTAGACTCAGAAAATGTTTTTGTTGTTTTAATTTTAAGGTGGAAATCCTTGCTGGCCATTTGGATTTTCCATGTGAAGAGGAAGAGCCGCAGGCTCAGCACTGTCTTTTCGCACTCATTCTGACTTTTCTGCATGTTGGGCTTTCAGGCATGACAGAATTGCAAAGGATTGCTACTGATCCTTTCTTTTCCTTCAAATCTTTATGAAAGTATTCACAAGAGTTCCATGTGATAGGAATATTAAGACTAGTAGCTTTAGGAAAACTCTGCTCCAATAATCACAATTGAATTATCTACCTTCCATTTGTACCGCAAAATCAAAAAAAGAGTATTCCTTTTTCAGGTTTACAATTGTACTTAACGTCACTAGATTTCCCACAATCTCCTATAGCCTCCATTTTCTTAGATATGCACTATAAGTAGCGTTACTGTAGGTCTGACATACTGTGGTTCCTACACAAACAATTCAAAATCACTTAGGAATACATCATGAAAATAAAAATAATCTGCTGGAAAACATTTTGTGTTACATCCGTTTTCACTTTGTTGCAAAAGATATTTTCCTACACACATGCATGTACACAGACAAGGAAATAAATATAGCTTTCGCTTTGTCAGAATATGGACTTCCACTCTGAAATAAAAAAAAATGAGACAGAATATCCTCATGGAGGAATTACTGATGATTTAGTTTCCTTGCGTTTTTTCTTTCAACATTTACCCATAAAAGGCACTTGTGACTTCCTAGTCCATCTTCTTTCTCTTATCTGGATCTTGCAGTGAAATCATAATAAAAAGAAGGAGAAAAAAATCCAGCAAAGGCAATTAGTCCATTTTACTGGCTTTCAGTTTCTATCACTGCTGAATACTTAAGAAAATTTGTGTTTCCTGTCATAGCCCCAGGAGAAGTGCATTTTGTTTCCAAAAACATCCTGCAGGACAACCATCATGTAATCCTGCTCAAGTGTCCTTCAGTGCAGTGTAAACAGTGTAATGCAGGAGATTTATTACAAAATAGCAACACTGAACTGCTGCGATTTTGGTCCATTTAACATTCTTGAGGCTTTTTAAGGTCACGAATCAAACAAAGTTTTATCTTGTTTGCCATAAAAAGTGGGTCCTGGGACTACCCAAACCGCACTATGCTCATCTGTATACAAAGAATCTAGCCTTTTTGCACAGATACTGTTCTCAAATGAGGTGATTTTAAATGTCATAATGGAACCAAGCAAATGCTCTTTTAGCTAGGAGACAGCAATCAGCTGACATCAGAGAGACTGTCCTTGACTGGAATTATGAACACACCCTGGTGGGACATGGTCCTACTCTCATTTGGTGCAGCTCTTCAAAAAGATGGTTACATACAAGACACGTATGCATGTTTTATTAGCAGAACAGGTGGGATGCGTTTTAGCATCTGCCCCTTCTTACAGATATCATTGGGGGCCTATTTCTGGGATTTGAAGTGCTGGTTCTGTACTTCATTTGCCCCTTTGTGTTTTATGCGTAACTCTGAAGAAAGAACTGCAACAAAAAGAAAGAGAAGCAAAACTTCTGTTCTGTTCCTTCCCCTTGAACAAGTGATTAAAATGCACATACATGAAAAAAAGACCTCGCTCCTTCTTTTGCTCACAGATACAAACATCTTCAGAGTCAAATGTGCCTGTATGGAGATGCTTTATAGTAGTCCACATACTTCTGTTCCCTCCTGTACTTAATAGTCCATGAAGAACTTGAGAATCTGTGAAAGCTGTGTCCTTCTGAAGCCTCTCGCTCCCTGCAGCATGGGTCTCTGATGTTTCAGCCCTTTACTCTGTCACATATACGCAGAAGACAATGAAAAACCAAGTTGCCTTTCTAGAAAAGTTATGGCTCACTGATCTCATTAGGAGTATACCGTATTCTTTCTCAGCAGATTCTTTGGCTCTGGCCCTTGAAGCTGTTTGAAATTCTCTGGCAGCTCAGGAGGGAGGCTGAATAGCGCGATATTTGTTCACTCCTCATTGCCAGTCTGACAAGTGAACAGCAGTTCACCAGAGTTCAAACATCTGGCACACAGCTCGCTGCAGCTCTAAGCTGTCACACATTAATAAAGACCAATTGTTCCGTCAAGAACATGTTGAGAAGTTTAAAGGAAGAGAAGAGCCAAGGGGAAACGTGCTAATTAAAAGTATCTATATAGAGCTGTAGTGAATAAAGGATGATTAATTTAACTTTCTTAAAGGTAAATCTATGTTACAGGATCAGACGGGAACTTTGTTTAGTCTAATTGAAGAGGAGCAGAGGCTGCCACCCTTACTCCTGTTGAATAACACCTTATTCATTGGGTAGTTACATGGGATCCCTTTGGACTCTGAGATGTATTTCTGTGGCTGATGTTAAGGCAAGAAGGAAGGGCACATTTTTATACCTCTTCTTCCTCTTACTGTAAAACATACTAATCCGCTTCTGAAAAAGGACAGACACTTATCAAACCTCTTTGTTCATGTCTTCAAAATCTTTGCTACTCATTATCTGTCAATACGGTATGCGTTATATTTTACACAGAGTATTGGTTTTAAAATATGCCTTGGAAAGAAGCACGTGGAGAAGATAATGAGAAACATTCTATTTATGTTTCATGGACAGTTCATACATTTTGTATTTCAAGAGATCTAATATATGCCCCATCACTTTCCAAATGTCAATTTCTCTGCTATTTACAAATACATGGCTTTTGTGCTGCATAGTAACATTAATTTTTAAAGAAAAATCCATAGTTTTTTGGAAACAGACACAATATTTTAACTTTTAATTCCACGTCTCTGAGCACTTCTTTTCCTTACAGCTTATAAAAGAAGAAAAATCTGCAAAAGAAAGATTCTTCTCTCTTTGCTTCAGAGAGGTAAACTTCAGAAACATCTTTACATCCGGACTAATATTGTAAAACATGCTGATATCTTAGGAACGATACCAGGCACAGTCCATTCAAGAATTCTCTTGAAGTTTACCCTGCGAGAGTTAGAGATGAAGGTGGCTCATGTCCTGGGTGTGCTTGGACAGGAGTGAGGGGTGGGGGAAGGGCTTGTTTTTCCTACATCTGCTGTTAGAAGCAGGGAACCCCAATGCTCACCACCCTACATGCCCTAAGACATTTCTCATTTGCTGTAGCTGCTTGCAGGAATCTGGCAAGCACCCTTGAGACCAGTATCATGTTGCAGCCTGCTGGTCTGGGTGAATGCCTATTCTTCTGCACCTAGAGCTAGCCCTAGTGTTAAGAAACTAGAAAAAACACATCTGAATAATCAGAGGATTTCATGTGGAAAATTAGTGTGTTTTGGAGACCAGAAATGGGCAATGTATCTCTAAACCTTTGGATCACGATCTGAAACTGTGGTTTACAGGAATGATAATTTTTTGACAGTTAATGTTCTACTTGCAAACAGTTTTGTTGGGAAGAAGCTGCTTGGAGGCATAATATGGAAACTTACATTATTACTGTTGCTAAGTGTTGCACTAGTGC
>Ga0065711_1034851_pt1 | contig 23153 bp, 16 predicted proteins | sample Hoacrofraction12_FD_59098 | JGI IMG/M metagenome (GOLD analysis project Ga0065711, IMG submission 59098) | Hoatzin crop microbial communities from Cojedes, Venezuela - Epithelial fraction 12 v2 (version 2) | ecosystem: Host-associated > Birds > Digestive system > Esophagus > Crop | place...
CTACATCTGTGGACAAGGGAAGAGCTATGGATGTGATCCATCTGGACTTCTGCAAGGCCTCTGATATGGTTCCTCACAACATCCTTCTCTCTAAATTGGAGAAATATGGATTTGATGGGTGGACTGTTTGGTGGATGAGGAATTGGTTGGATGGTCGCATCCAGAGGGTAGTGGTCAATGGCTCGATATCCAGATGGAGATCGGTGACAAGTAGTGTCCCTCAGGGGTCTGTATTGGGACCAGTACAGTTTAATATCTTTATCAGTGACAGAGACAGTGGGATCGAGTGCACCCTCAGCAGGTTTGCAGATGATCCCAAGCTGAGTGGTGTGGTCGACACGCCTGAGGGATGGGATGCCATCCAGAGGGACCTGGACAAGCTGGAGAGGTGGGCCTGTGTGAACATCATGAGGTTCAACAAGGCCAAATGCAAGGTCCTGCACCTGGGTTGGGGCAAGCCCCAGTATCAATACAGGCTGGGGGATGAAGGGAGTGAGAGCAGCCCTGAGGAGAAGGACTTGCGGGTACTGATGGATGAAAAGCTGGACATGAGCCACCAACGTGCGCTCGCAGCCCAGAAGGCCAGCCATATCCTGGGCTGCATCAAGAGAAGTGTGGCCAGTAGGTTGAGGGAGGGGCTTCTGCCCCTCTACTCTGGTGAGAGCCCACCTGGAGTCCTGTGTCCAGCTCTGGAGCCCTCAGCACAGGACAGACATGGAGCTGTTGGAGCGGGTCCAGAGGAGGCCACAAAGATGATCCGAGGGCTGGAGCATCTCTGCTGTGAGGAAAGGCTGAGAGAGTTGGGGCTGTTCAGCCTGGAGAAGGCTGCGGGAAGATCTTTCAGTACGTAAAGGGGGCTTATAAGAAAGATTGGGACAGGCTTTTTAGCAGGGCCTGTTGCAATAGGACAAGGTGTAATGGTTTTAAACTAAAAGAGGGTAGGTTTGGACTGGATCTAAGGAAGACATTTCTTACACAGAGGGTGGAGAGGCACTGGCACAGATTGCCCAGAGAGGTGGTAGATGCCCCATCCCTGGAAACTTTCAAGGCCAGGTTGGACGGAGCTCTGAGCAACCTCATTTAGTTGCAGATGTCCTTGCTTATGGCAGGGGGGTTGGGCTAGATGACCTCTAAAGGTCCCTTCTACTCAAACTATTACAGGATTCTATGATTTTTTTAGATCTCTAAATGTTTGGAGGATGGTGTCAAGCATTGGAAAGCTTAATGGAATCAAATGTCTGGCTGTCCCTGTCTTGCACTGCCTCATGCAGCCTGACTTTGCGGTGAGGTTGCAATACTGCCTATGATAACTACAGAATAATTGCAGAGGGGCATACTGGAAGTCTTTGACCCAAAGCCCACAGAAACCAAGAGTCCATGTGGCTCCTTCCAGAGACTGTTCTCTGCTTACTTCCTGGGATAGTCTTTAGGTTTTGTGACACTATGTCATAAAAATCTACAGAGTTCAGATTTCTGTTTATAGTCGTCTGGATATTTCAGAAAATAAGAGCTTTGAGATAATTTAACTTAAAATAGATGAACCAAATTCCTTGGTCTGATTTTCTTTAAAGAGTTACCGGTAACTGGTTTTTCTTGACTGCATATGGAGAAGGTGTGTCATGAGCAAATCGTGGCTGTTTCGTGGGTCGGACTAGATGACCTTTAGTGGTCCCTTCCAACCCAAACCATTCTATGATAGAGGGGGTGTGGGGTTTTGTTGTGTTGGGGTTTTTTTAATAATTTTTGACACTTCAAAAATGTTTACAGTTATGAATTACACAGTCTATGTTTTCATGGCCTACCTATCAAGAGTTAATGCTGTCGAACTTCGTTGGGACCCTCAGTAAAATGGAGACTGGATGTGTCTGTTGTGTGTATACTTTGCTTAAAAATAAATGGAAGTAAATTCTTTTACAGGCACTTTAAATTATACTTAACTGCAACTGCTGAACACTTTTCAGAAAGATTTCAAGCGTTAATTGTGGATGGTGAAGGCAAGGAAAAGGAATATCAGGTTCAGTGGCAAGACTTTTTCACCGGACATGTTGTTGGTTAGTATGAACTAGACTCTCTGTCAGTGCTGGGAAAGCACAGCTTTGCATGGGTCTCTGGGCCAAATGGTGTATTGCCCTCATTTTCATCAGGTATGGTTAGGATGAACAAGTAAACTTAATTCTCACACCTCTCGGGTTTTCTGTTTTTGTTTTTGTGGTGGAGTTGGGTTTTTTTTAGATTTGGTTGGTGGGTTTGGTTTCTTGGTTTATTTCTTTGAGCTGTTGCAGCAAGGTTCTAAGACAGGACTCTTCTGTTTAGTTTGGCAGAACACAAGGGTATAATTTTCTCAAGCGGCAGCTTGTAGTTTTGTTTTTTTTGTTTTTTTTTTTAAATGATGATGGTGACTTTAATTCCAACTGGAATGTAGGACATGAATGCTCCTTGTCCCAGAACACAAAGCCCAGGTAGTGATACTGCAGTGTTGCCCATATTGTTATATTAAAATACTTTCAAATGGTTCTTTGCAGACTACTCTTCTGTAAAGAAAGGCTGTCTTGCTCTGCTTTTGTCCAACAGTAATGCTTCCGCTAAGTTGTGTTGATTTTTGTGTTGCCCTTGTGACGTTGTGAAAGACTTTTCCACTGGAATGCGGGCTGAAGCCATAAACCTGCTGTCTGATAGCAGTAAGATGCAGGCTGCTTCTGTAGTCACAAATATTCTGTGTCCCATTGCTAAACCCCACAGCCATCTCAACACCTTCTGCAAAATTATCGGCTAAATCTGAGTCTTGATGACTGTGACCATTTGGAAGTTAAGACTGGGGGGAGTGTTGGTTCGTTTCTTTTTTTTTTCTTTAAACTGGACATTGTAGTGTTCTTCAGGAACTGAAGAAGGTAATTTGGCTTGACGTGTAAAAACAATTAAAAAAACCCCAAATGTTGTCTGTGCAGGAGTGCATGCAAATAGAGCTGAATTAACTTCATTTTTTCTTGCTTATGTTATAGGAGAGCATAATTCCAAGGTTGTGGCACATATTGGCGATGAAGACTTTACAGTAAGAATCAATACTGATGGAGAAGAGTACAATATAGAGGTACACTTTACTGTTGAAATCAATAGTCAGACAGTCATCTGTTTTTCCTGTGGGTGTTTCTAGTTAACCAGATTGACACCTCTGTTGCTCAGAATGGACTTGGTGGTGGTGTTTGCTTTCGGGTAGGCAGGGAGAAGGGAGAGAAATGTGAAACCAATTTGACTTTCGCAATTGTTGCATTGTTTTAGTGAGTGACATACTCTGACATTTGCATATTTTAGATACATCAGGGAGAAGGTATGTTTTAAACAGGAAGGAGTTTTAGAAACAGGAATGGATAACATTAGTAATTAGTGGTGATATGTCCTCTAAAATAACAAACTGTGCAGAGTTGAGGTCCCTTGAACTTTCTAAAATTTTGGCTTTGTTACGTCTTGGAATCTTTCCCATTCTTAGGGCTTTATTTGAAAATCTGTTACTTTTTCCCTGCTCCCTTGTTTCTGTTTTTCACCATTTTCATTGTTTGTATTATTTTAAAGTATGGGTTTAAAAAAATGTTCAACAAATACATAATTAGAAACTATCCTAACGAGTTGTTCGGTGCAGTGTATTCCCAGACACAAACTGTATTAGAATGGTTGAATAACAGTAATTATGGCTGAGTGTTATATGGATATCGTAATTGTCTCCAAACCCAAGGATATGCAGAATTATGGGTAAACCTGGGAAATCCAGTCATGCTGAAGTATGAAAATGTGATTAGAATACCCAAACTGCTGTGCTTGTGCTTTGCCTTAGGAGCATATAGTAGCCATTTGATTGTGGTTTAAAGCATTCTTGTGCTTGTGGTCTGAAGTAACGTAACCGTGTCCAAGTTCCCTGAGCAGCCAACCCCTCTGCTCCTCACTGGCTGCGTCTGCACAGCTAAATAAAAGCAGGCAAGGGTGCGGAGGCTCCGGCTTGCCCACGCTGCCGAGCTGTTAACATCCCGGCGTCCGGGGGTCAGCTTCAGCCCCTGCCGAGCCCTGTAAGAGGTCATGCCTAGGTGCGGTCAGGGATGGTGTGTGCCAGAGACTGTTCCCAAGAGGCAGTATAGACACAGCCACTCTGCTGTTGTCTTCGTTTGCTTTCACAGTCCTCCTGCACTGTTCAGAAAGGCTGCAGACCTTTCTGTAAACCCCTGGTGCCCTCGTGCCTTGCCCTAGGATGCAAAACGTGCGTCCTTGGTTTTGCATGGCTGCCAGGCCACCACAGCCTGTGTATTTCATTTTTTGCTGTGAACCAAAGGTACAGTATGCTAAATAATAGCAGTCTGGCGTTGAAAGACCGGCACCTAAGAGCCAGAAGAGACCCAGACCCATGCGCTCTGTGGTGTGGACATGGATGGTCTGTGCTGCTTGGCCTTGCCCAGGGAACAGATCCTGGCCTTACTGTATTTGGTGGTGTTGCTGTAGCTGTTACGTACAAATAACAGTAGGGACATCGTCGGTAAAAACAAAGCAGATGCATGCTGACCATCTTTTATGGGAGTTAGGGAAACCGTGGGATTTCATGGTTTTCTTGTTTTCATTGCTTTTGGAGAAATTTTCATGCTTGTAAGTGACTTGGGTAGCTATTGAATGTTGAAAAGCCTGCCTTCTGCTGTGAAGATTGCATTCTGCTGTGCACTCAGGTCTTCTCTGTTACCTGCCAGCTCCTGTGCTTCTGGTCAGTGCGTTTGTTAGCGTAGTCTAAGCATCTCCTCCCTGGCTGTGCCAGTCTCCATACTGCTGTAGAGGGAGTGGAGGAGCCCGAGATGCCTCTGCAGCTTACTTATATTCTGGAGGGGAAGTAGAATTCTCTCTCTTCTACGTGGCGGCTGCTGCTCTGTTGAGATGCTCTTAGATTTTTGGATGCCTGTGTAACATAAGAGACTTGATTTCTGTTGGCTTTCTTGGGGACGTCGTTTTATCAGCAGACTTATTGTTGTGGGTGAAATTATTGTAGTCCAGTGTATCTCTGTGTGTGTGTACACATAAAGCTGTGGAGTTTTGATGGCACATCCATGTAATTTTTTGCTTATATAGACTTAGTCTTTGCATTCGCCGTGTTCCTAACTAATCGCATCTCTGTTCTTCTTGTGCTGTCAGCCACTGTGGAGATTTGTAGATGATGTGCAAGATGAAAGGTTGCTGGTCTACAGATCTGAAGATATTAAAGATTTCTCACGATTGCAGTCTCCCAAAGTTTGTGGTTATTTAAAGCTGAATGAAGAGGAACTCTTGCCAAAAGGACTGGAGGACAGGAAGCAAAATGAAGGTGAGTGTCCGTACCTTGGGAGAGCAGCAGCTTTGAAACAACTGCATGAATTCTGGCTCTGTAGGCAAGTGAGATCAGAACCCGAGGAATAATCTGTGTTGCTGCTTCTAGTTTAACCATTAGCTCTTTAAATTCATTTGGGGGGTAAGGGAGGGGGGAGCAGCACTCTTCTTCATGCCCGTTCCCCATCCAAAAATCCCCAACAACTGATGAAATGAAGAAACTGTCACTCAGGGCATGTTTCTTCCTGGCTTGTTGAAAGGATGTTTGGCCCTACCGAAGTGTAGGCTGAGGAGAGGAAGCTATTTCGTCAGGCCTAAGCTGTGTTCATTGCGATGGGTGGCAGCAATGTAGGTGTGCTTTCTGAGACGAACATTAAAACAACTTTGTACTTCTGTGCACTGTGCAGCAGGACCTGTTTGGCCTTGGTGGTCATTCTAAGAATCCATTTTGAGCTGTGATGGGGTTTTGAGAGTTTGGGGTCCCTCTTTGCTCTGTCCTCAACTGTGGCAGCAGAGATGGGAATAACGACTAGGAGCAGAAGGAGGAGAGGTGTTAAGGTTGAGATGATGACCGTAAAAGCTCTGTAGGTGAATCAGTTGAATAGCTCAATTTCACTGCTATGTGTTACTTTCCTTACAACAAATTTAAGGACTGTTAAGAAGACAAAATTTAAGAATAATTATTAAAAAAACCCCAAACAAAACAAAACAAAAAAAACAAACCCAAAACTAAACATCCCCCACCATCCCCTAAAACCCCATCCGAACTTGCATTCATGTCTTAAATCAAGATAACAGACTCAGCAGTGGCGGTTTTACTGAGTGTTTGTTTAATTGTATTTAAAATGTTTACATTAGCAAGCATTCATCGGAAGAGAAGAGCTGTTCCAGAGAGCTCCAAAAACACGTGCAAGATGTTGGTAGTGGCAGATCATCGTTTTTTTAAGTATATGGGCCGTGGAGAAGAGAGTACTACTATAAACTATTTGGTAAGTAAATATATTCTGTTACTATTTGCTGGAGTAAGTGGAGGAAAAAAACAGTGGTTCAATAGTTAAAACACCATACAGCTTGCACTACTTTTCTGCGACATATGTATTTACATCATGACTGTGTGTGCTTTTTACCTGGAAACATGGTAAATCGTGCTTTAAAAATTTCTTCTAATGGTCGTACTGTAGTTATACAGTCTTCAGTTTTCATTTACAAAAAAATCCCTTCACATACTGCTTGTGGCTGTGCTATTTTCTGCCTAAGAGATTTTCATTTTCCAGTCAGAGCTTTAGAATCTCCTGGATTTTAAATTTCACTGCAAATGATCCAAACATCTTTAAAATTCGAGCATGTTTAAAGCTCATATAAGAGGGAAATCAACTTGTATAGGTGGTTTGTTTTTTTTCCAAATTCTTTCAGGATTCTTTGTCCAGAACAATAAAATTGAAGCAGGTGTGGTAAACAATTCCTCTGCTTGTACATGGGTGTAGTGGGTTAACCCCAGCAGGCAGCTCAGCCCCACCCAGCTGCTCACCTACTCTTCCCCGGTGTGATGGGGGAGAGAATCGGAAGGGTGAAGGCGAGACAACTTGTGGGTTGAGATAAGAACAGTTTAATAGGTAAAGCAAAATAAGGAATTAATTCACTGGTTCCCATCGCAGGCAGGTGTTTAGCCATCCTCAGGAATGCAGGGCTCCATCATGCCTAATGATTACCGAGTAAGCTGTCCAAAACGAGTACAATGGGGTTCTCTACCTGACCAGTTTTTGTGAGACAGAATGCCTGCCCCCCGCCTTTCAGCAGAATTGGAGAGCATGGGTTTGAGGACTCGAGACAAAACCACGTGAAACCACTTTTGGAGGCCTGTTGTTTATCAAGAGTTGCTTTCTGAGCCTGAACCTTTGAAATGCTGATCGCTCTGTTCCATCTTTGCTGGCGTTTTGACCTTTCAGTCCCCAGAAATGTTTACATTCCCCAGGTAATGGAGCTTCAATCCGGTATTTGCAGAGATGCTATGATCTCAGCATCTGACTCTTCCAGGCTCACCTACTGTTGTGTTTCCTGGGTAGATGTGCACTGCAAACAACACAGTGACTGGAAAACTAACGTGTAAATTATTGTCAAGTGGCCTGGAGTGTCGCTTTTCATTCTGAGCAACTTTGATGGTTTATATTTAGTAGAAGGTGGTTTTCAAGAAGATGAGAACAGCTTCAAAAGGCAGGGATTGATAGTGAGCACTGAAGAGAAACTTCCTGGAACCATATGCTTGAACCATAATGAGGAAAAGAAGAGGTTTTTGGCTGGTAAAGGAAAGCAGGCCTCAGGGGTCAGTTAAACTAGTTAAACATCCTGCTGAAACAAAGCCATTCCCCTCAAAGAAGCCTGGAAAACTGGTATATGAGCAAAGTGGTTCCCAAGATGTCTTGTTCTTTGTATTATCGCTCTTCTACTATGCAAATAAAAGTGATAAATGGGAAAGTTTGTACAGCTTTTTTATGATGGAAAATTTTCAGGGATATTTGATAATACTCTCTGGATCCAAGTGCTGTTGTTCTTGGATCAGTGCTTACGTCTGTTATATGAGGTTCAATTTTAATTTGAAGTGAGTGTTTCTAGAGAAGTATGTTGCAGCTTCTATGAGTGTCTTGAACTTGATTACATGAAAGCACAGCAGTAAATAACTTGTTTTTCTTTTCTACATAGATTGAATTGATAGACAGAGTAGATGACATCTACCGAAATACCTCCTGGGACAATGGAGCCTTCAATGGGTACGGCATACAGATAGAGCAGGTATTCGCTGAACTACGCAAAGGGTTGCTAATTTAAAGGTGAAGAACATGTTTTGGATATCCGGATTTCTGATTATTTTATCTGGATTAGAGCTAAAATAATCAAACCCTACATTATTAACTCCAGCCAGGAGGACTCTGAAATAGCCTCTTCCCAGAGGTGGTATTAATGATCTGACACAGCATGCCCATTTTCAGTTCCTTGCCGCTTTGGAGACTGAAGTTTTCAGGGAGAATCTTTCCATATTTAATCTCAGTTCAAAGGTGCACTTTTTTCCCTTGAATCTGAGCAATTCTTATTTCTGTGAGACATACTCTTGTGCATGTATTTAATGTGTGTGTCTATGGCTAGTGCTCAGCTTACAAAGCCTGAGTGGGCCTTGGACATAGATGGAAAAACCACAAATCCTGCCTGAAGAGCTTTAATGATTCCTCTTAGACATCATGATATCATGATAGTGTAGAGGCTGGTATAGGGTGGACAGGGGATGTAGTGATGACAATTTATATGTTGGTTCCTGAAAGTTAGTGTACAGACATCTGTAAAAAGCCATTAAAAAGAAGATAATCCATTGGCTCCGAGTGCTGCGAGAGCTGTGATGTGGAACATGGGGAGTCATGGTACAAGCTCGCTGCCCCTTTGCTGGGAGGAGGTCTGCAGGAACAAGGGAGGAGTGTTAACTGGGCAGGGAGGGGGAAAGAGCGTGATGCGTAAACTCTAGGATACTGGGATAGTGGCAATCCTTTAAAATAAGCTTTGGTTAGCTAGAACTCTGAAATGGGGTTGTTTCTACTGGATGTAAATCCTGGTTGTATTTGGGTGGGGTTTTTTGATAGAGTAACATGCATCTCAAAGCAGAATGTTGCACTGAAAACTGTTGATGTTGCTCTGTAAAATGGCTGGTGTACTTACTTGTGATGTAGTCAGTGTATCTTAACTAGCAGAGGCTTAACATTGGAAGCGTCCTGAGTATGAATTTTTCTCCTTGCAGATCTATTCAGACATTTAACATTACATTAATAGCTTTTTGGTAGCTATAAAATTGACCAAAATTCCTCTGCGTTGTTGTTGCCCTTTTTGAAATGTAGATTATCATCCACAATGAGCCAAATCTTGTAGAACCTGGAGGAAAGCATTACAACATGGCAAAAAGTTACCCAGATGATAAGAAAGATGCCTGGGATGTGAAAATGCTGCTAGAGGTGAGTTGTAACCCTTGAAAAATTGTGCCTCTTACAGAGAATTACTCATTCATACAGCTGCTCTGTAGTAACAGATGAAACTCCTCTACTTCCTTCGCATGATGTGTAGATGTTACACAAAGTCACACTAGCTGATATGCCCCGTAGCCCGTGGTAAAGGGCTCCATTGCATCATTATAGAGCACACACCAATTAGAATTATTAATAGGTGGTCTGAGTCAGAAAGGCAGTCCTGATACGTCTGGCCCTGAAACTGGCTGCCTTGTGACCTTCATCAAATTATTGTACGTGGTTTTCCCCTCTCTGAAAAGGGGAAATGAATAGACAAGTTACGTAATTGAATGTATACAAAGTACTTGGGTAGTCATTTAATTTTCTACTTCTCTGCAGGACAGATAAACAGCTGCTTTTTTCTGACTTAGCCAGATCGAGAAGGTGCCTGTCTGGCTTGTTAGATAAATGTTCTTATCTGTAGACTTCTAACAGGCACCACAAAGTGTCTTCCAAAGATTTGACTGTTTTTGTTTTTTCCTCTTTAAAGCAATTTAGCTTTGATATTGCTGAGAAAGCAGCTCACGTGTGCCTTGCTCATCTCTTCACGTATCAAGATTTTGACATGGGAACGCTTGGATTGGCTTATGTTGGCTCTCCCAGGCCTAACAGCCATGGTGGCATTTGTCCTAAAGGCAAGGTTCCTTTTCTTTCCTCTCAGTTGTAGGTTGAAAGCTAGTTTTTGTTATTTGTACTTAATCCTCTCTTCTAACTTTCGTGGAGCATGACATATTATTTGCATAGACTCTGGTGGTTGTTTTTTGGATGGAATGGATGGCCATTTTCTTGGCTGGAGCTGGAAGAAGACGAATAAAAGTCACTAAGCTGTCCGGAGTGTACAAGCTGTGTGTAGGCCACTGCAACCTGCCTAGACCAAGGGCTGCTTTGTGTGCGGGCATTTTGCAGTGGTTCTGATATGGCAGATGCTGTTGTCTTGGAAATCTGTTATCTTTTTGCCTTTACTGCAATCCATGAGCTTTTCTGTGCTTAGAAGATTCCCCAGTGCAAAAACTGGCAAGAGGCAGAGTCTCACTGGTGAGCCTGTGAGAATGATAAAGCTGTTCAGTTCCCCAAACAAGGATCCCTCCCCCCCCCAAAAAACCTGAAACCCAAGAAAAATGTTTGTCAAATTTTATTTGTTTGTTTCTCACTTCTATAGCTTATTATAGTCAAATTGCGAAGAAGGACATCTATCTGAACAGTGGCTTAACCAGCACCAAGAACTACGGGAAGACCATCCTCACAAAGGTAGGAGAGTGTCCTCCTCCGCAGAGCGGGTACGTTTGGTGTACGTATGGGTGTGGTGATGTGTGCTCTGGGATCGTGACAAGCTTCCGTGCTCTCTCGGGAACAAGCTTTCCGGTGGAGTCAGATCCCTGGGGACAAGGATGTTGGTCACAAAACCAAAATCATCGGGTTTGTTCTTGCTGGTGAGGGGAGTCAGGACTGAATGGAGCTGAAGATTGCATTCACTGGGGAACAGTAACAAGGAAACATAGCTAGTGTCTAATAGGAGCTGTAGTTGTCCAGATATAAACAGGATTTTGATATCTAAAGATAAATTTAAACTTATTTTGCTTTTAAAAAAACCAGCAAAAAACCAAAAACAAAGCCTCAAGCAGAACAAGCAATATTGTACAACAAGTAGCTTTACAGTAAGAATAAAATGGGGCTGCTGACTCAAATAAGAAAAAACTGGCGTTTGCTATTATGTACAGCTACAACCTGCAGATGGACCGTTGCATACGCTCACCCTGTTCCATTTGCAAGGTAAAGCAGTGAAAGTAGTGCAGGCAAAGTAGGAGGTTTAGTTTTGTCCATTTAATGAAATTCCTCTACCTGATTTTTGTGTGTGTCCTGAATAAGTAGAGCAGAGAACAGTATAATAGACAGGGCTTATTAGTGCTAATACTAAGCCTAATGTAAATTGATGCTGTCTGGATAGTATTTTTTTCATACTTGATAAGATAGTAAATACATAAAGCCTGACTGAGCTTTGTCTCGCTCATAAGGATTCGAGAGCAGTGCCTGTGTTTGCATCTACCAAATCTTTGCAGTTGGCCTTATTTCTCTTCTGCTGACTTCTGCCGACTTCTCAGCTGTGCTTTTCTGTATCCTGATTATAAAGGGAATTCATAATTGATGTGTGGGCTAAAACTTGGCACAGAAGCTGTCAAGAAGCTAGAAAAAAAGACAGTGAAGCTTTGTGTTAGAGGGCTGTTGACAAAGAGCTCTAGCCGTTGCCATGCTATTTGCATTTGTTCAGTCTCCAGGCTGGAATTCCGCCTTGGATTACAAAGGAACTTGAGTTTGCTGTCTTCCCAGTGGTGGTCACAGAGCTTAGGATGAGGCAGTGGGAGCACTGCAGATTGGTTTCACAGGGAAAGTGCTGCATGGTGTCCACTTGGGTTTAAAAACAGAAAAAAAATGTGTACAACCCTTCCCGGCACGAAACAGAGTGAAGCACAGGAGTGATCTCTGGGCAGCTCTCCTCTCCCTGGCTCTCGCGTTAGCTATGCGTGGGCATCGGCACTGAGGCTGCTCATGGCACTGCTTGGTCCTTGCTGTGCCTGCACAGCGGCAAAAATGACGACGGTTTCCTCGTCAAACTTGCTTCTCTCTCTCCCTCTCACTTCTCGGTCTCCTTGCGTTTAACTTTTATTTCTGTGCTAGTTGTATTTGTGTTGTCGCCTTGTAGCTTGCCACCACCTGCTGGTCAGGGCACTGCTGGGAGGCGCAGCCAGGCAGAGCCCCTTTGGCATCCTCCGCAGAGGGAGCCCCAGCTTCAATAAATAACATTAGAAATCCGTCCCTCTTGGGCCATGTTTGTAGATGACTTGCCGGTAATTGTGCAGTAGAAGAGCTTACTGGGCACTCCTCGTGTCACCATCCATTTGGAAGAAATGGTTCTAGTGGCAAGATATGTTAAACAGGAGATTGACTAATCGTAGTAGCTGGTGTTTGTTTGGATTGGATTTTGTTTCAACTTTTTATGCCTTCCAGCTATTTAAAACCAAATTTTTATAATTTAGGTATCTCCATTGCATTGAAACATTGAAAACAGGATTGAATCGATATTGTAGGACAGTGTTGTGCCTTTAACAGGGGTTTACTGTTCAAACCTAGTCCTGGAACTTGCCTCTGGAAATGGACCATAAATTTACTTGCCTTCAGTTCCCCACTTAAAAAGTTCATAGGAAAATCCCTTTCCATCTCAGCGTACCTTAGGGTTGCGGGTGGCCTAGAAGTAGCTAGGATCTTCTGTCCTGTCCTGCTCAGACTCAGTGTTTTTTCAGCGTTGCTTTTTTCATGTTCAAAAAAGGAGGCTGACCTGGTCACGACGCATGAACTCGGACACAACTTTGGAGCAGAGCATGATCCTGATAGCCTGCCAGAATGTGCCCCCACTGAAGACCAGGGAGGGAAATACGTTATGTACCCAATTGCTGTCAGTGGAGATCATGAAAACAACAAGGTATAGTTGGGTAGTTTTGCTTCCGTGTATAAGTTTCTGCTATGGTCAGTGACCCCTCGCATGGAAAGTCCGTTTAGTTAATGATTCCTGTAGCTCGACACCCTCAGGAATGTAATGGATTAGCCACAAGAAGAAAACGTACTTGCATGCTGTTGGGTTCTCTGCAAGATAAACTGATCTTTGGATTCCGAGTTTCTCTGGAGTTTGTAGCCTGTCCAGGTGCTTTTCTAATGAGTTATTTGTAATTAGCTGTGGCCACATGCTCCTAAAAGCAAGTCATCAGCAAGAGTCGAATACAGGACCTTCAGCAGCAAGCAGCGTTCGGGTGGTCCATAGCTGTTCTGGTTGGAGAGAGGCTGCCAGACGCCGCAGCCTCAGCAGCTTGCACCGTCCACATGGCCGTGGGGTCGCGCCTGCTCTGCAGAGGAGGAACTGAGATTATGGAGGGAACGATGAGCCTGCAGTCTAGTCTGACCTGTCGTGGCTCACGCCTGGCCCCGCTGCCCAGAGGCAGCGCAGTCTCTCTGGTTCCTACAGCTTCGCAGCCCTTCCTGGGGATGGTTACTAGTGCTCCCGAAGCCACGGGAGAGCTGGAGGTGGCTCTGTGACCCTGAGCCAGACTGCATGCAGGTGTCCCTGCATTGTAACGCAGCAGTGTCCTTCACGGGCCCAGCCATTACTTTCCCATCTTAAAATTTTTCCAAGGTATAACTGGCAGTGTGGAGGGAATGACTGCTTTCCGAGATGCCAGCATTTGGAGGCGTAAGGAGGCTGAGGCTGTCTTAGATGCCACTTGGTGACAGCAAGGTGTGCTCCTCAGTGCTGCTCTTTCCCCTCATGTCTCTCTAGATGTTCTCAAGCTGCAGCAAAAAATCCATCCATAGGACCATAGAGATCAAGGCCCAGGAGTGCTTCAAAGAGCGCAACAACAAAGTGTGTGGGAACTCCAGGGTGGACGAAGGGGAGGAATGCGATCCTGGCCTCCTGTACCAACAGGCCGATCCCTGCTGCTCTGCAGACTGCAAACTGAAAGACGGTGCCAAGTGCAGGTACGGGGAAATAAGCTGCGACTTCTTTTATGTGGGAGAGAATGGTGGGCTGGGCTGAAAGCTCCTAAAGCCACCTGCAGTGTCACAGACCTGTTTGCTGGCTTTAAGGCTAAGCTTGGGAGCTGAAGACGATCAAGAATTTCAGGAGAGGCTGCTGTGTGTATGCACTGTTTGCATACAGTAATTTTTATAGCATTCTGTTACTTTTTCTGAGAAGTGCCAAGAGCTACAGGCTTGAAGGTGGTGGTGGTTGTTATGTTTAAGAGCAAAATCAGGCATTCAAAAATTAATATCAAAAATTTCCTATGCAAATACAATTTTTGCTTGTATTGCAAGGCAGCTTTAAAGTGGGATCACATACTGCTGTTTTCAAGACCGCTACAGAATGTGCTTGAGCAGACAAACACGGTGGCTGCACTGAACAAGCCCTCTTGCTGTTCTCACTCCTCGGGGCGTTCGTGGCCCTGTTGCGATGCAATGTCCAATCTGTTTTTGCACAGTTCAGCTCTGCACCACGTAACAGCAGGGGGGTTGTGCGACTCACAAGAAATTCCCTCGACTTTAATGACCGTGTTTGTGCTGAGGGCCTGCTTGCCTGAGATGCAGAACAAAGAGTAAAGAGAGCACAGACTAAAGAGTAGTAAACCTTTAGGACAAACGAGGGAATAAAGTGGGGGGAAGAAAACAGTGGAAGATCTAGTCCAAAGTTGCACGGCAAGTGACAAGAGGATCCAGGTGCTTTGAATAAATGTAAGGATCCCTGTGTTTTCTCTCATGAGGTTGGACTTTCTACATGCTTTTACCTTGGGTAAATGAAGAGTGAGTGAGTGTGTAGAAAGGTGGTTGGGTGAGGGGGCAGAAAGGGCAAGAGTTTTGAATCAGGGAGTCAGTCTCCAAGAAGCAGCTGCTTTTTCTTCTCCCCTAAGTGTCTTTTTTCCCTGGCTTTGTCATGCTCATACTTACTTTTTAAAAAAGTGCTTAATATTTCTTCCTTTCATTTTGATCTTTCCACAGTGATCGGAACAGTCCCTGCTGTAAGGGCTGCCAGTTTGAAAGTGCACAGAAGAAATGCCAAGAAGCCATCAATGCCACTTGTAAAGGAGAGTCTTTCTGCACTGGTAGGACGTGGTTCTGTCCCCTTTATGCCAGCTAGCCAAGCGCCCCCGGCTCAGTTGTCCTGTTCCGTCTGCTTTCTAACTATTGGCCTTTATTCATCCGGTGCATGGAATTTTAGAGACCGATTGAGCATCATGAAATTGCCCTACAGTGAGTTTCATTGTAGTTCAGAAGTCACTTGGTGATTTGCTGCCCAGAAGAACACGAAAAATGTTGATTTTTTTCTTCCCCTTCCCCCCCTTCTTTCTTTCTTGCCCTTAAAAAAAGCAAACCAGAGTGTGTCACTGGGAAGGGACAGGAATGAGCTGAATCTTGCCATAGAAAGGGTGGAGTTGCTGCCACTCTGCTTCACTTCCCTGCTTGTTTACTTCCTCCTCAGAATCTTTCCTGGAGGCAAGGAGTCAAGTCAGAGCTGCTGCTGCTTTGCTGACGGTGCCTCCGGGGTCTGCTGCCTGCCGGCCGGAGTGCCACAGCACCCGAGCTGCTGAAAGCCTCCGAAGCTTCTGCTGCCTCGCAGGGGAGCTGGCAGGCAGCCTGCAGATGAAAGCCAAGGACAAGCTGTGGGGCTTCCCCTCGGGATGCGTCGGGATTTCCTTTACTGTCCTTTTCCCTTCTGCACGCTGAGGTGCTCTGCCCACCCTGTGTGCCCCTGTCTGTAGGGAACAGCAGCGAGTGCCCCCCGCCAGGGAACGCTCCGGATGACACAGTCTGCGTGGACATGGGCAAGTGCAAGGATGGGGAGTGCGTCCCCTTCTGCGAGAGGGAGAGGAACCTGCGGTCATGTGCATGCAACGGTGGGTGACCTGGGACTGCACCGAAACGCACGCTTCAGCTCCGCTCCTGGGAGAGTGTTGGCTGCGCTGCGGCCTTACCTGCCGAGGGCTGCGTTTTTGTAGCTTCTGAGAAAGTTCAAACTGTTGTTTTTTTTCAGGGCTAATGTTTTGCTTTTAGAAAAGGAATGTGAACATCCTCCTGTCTTTGGTGGTCTGGGTTGGAGACATAAAGATGAGACATATGGTCTGGCACTCTTCTCCCTTCCACCTCCTCTGCCACAGGTGGACAGGCAGGATGGTAAGGAGATCCCAGCCAGCCTCTGGACCGGGCATCTGGCAGAGGAGTGGTGGCCTCCAACCAGTGGTTAAAGAAAGATTTCAAAGAGGTTGTAGTGCCCTAGGATCCCCGAGTCCAGTCACCTGATACTGCAAACCTGCCTGGCACATACTTCTGTCGATGAGCTTTACCGCTCGCTTGCTCTCTGCGTCATCTCTGAAATGCAGTAAAGCAGCTGGGAGGAGGAGGAAAGCTTCACAGGGGCAGCGCGAGGAAGTGCGGTGAGCTCCGCCGTTTGAGATGGGGGTGCACAGCTGAGGAGAAGGGTGCCTAGAGGACCCAAAGCCCAAGAAATACTTAAATCTGTCTTTTGGAGGTGTTTGGCACCTCTTTGCCGGCCTGTCGGTTCCTGCAGCGTTGGGGTACCAGCTGGGAGAGCCTGGTCCTGCCGTGTCCCCCGGTACGGCGCACAGGGTGTGTGACTGAGCATCAGGCTTGGTCGTGCCCGAAATTGGGGAGCTCACACAGTCCTGCGCTGCCCGTGGGGAAGCTGGGCAGGAACGCGTCAGCCGGGGGACACGCGGGGTTACGCAGCTGCGTGGTTGCGGGTTGCAGGTGACTCCTGGTGCTTCCGAGGAACAGGGTGGTTGCTTTCTTACAGAAACGGATAATTCCTGCAAGGTGTGCTGCCGGGACGAGCAGGATAGGTGCATACCGTACGTCGATGCCAACGACCAGTTCCTGTTCCTGCGCAAGGGGAAGCCTTGCACTGTGGGCTTCTGCGACGCGAATGTAAGTTTTCCCAGAGGTCAGTGCCCTGCGTGCTCTGCCTCTGTGGCTGGGTGTTTGAGAGTCCTCGGTGACAAGGACCGTGCTGGTAAAGAGAAGCCAAAGCTGCTGGGCAGGGTGGTACTGTGTAAGTACCTCTGCACGGGGTCAGTGTCAAAGGGTGTCTGAGGCTGCAGACAAAACTCCGTTCTGCAGAGACCTCTGCGGGGTGAAGATGTTCCTTCTGCTGTTGCATCTGACCCGCTTTGGCTGCTCCCACGGCTCGGCCAGCCAGCAGTCTGTGCGAAGGGGGGAACGAGCGTTGCTGTAAGCTCAGCTAGGTTTGCAGCGCTTGCTGTTTCAGTTGCTCACATCAGCCCAATGAATTTTGACTAAAATAATTCAGGTCAGGGAGCAATTGTGTGAAAATCTCGCTGGCAGTATCTGAAGGGGGCAGTGAGCTCGTGGCAGGGAGACTGGTGGGTTGCAGGCACTCGGTGGCCAGTCCCATGGTACAGCTGCATGGACAGTCGCATCACCTGCAGACCCCAACGGTGGAAGCCAAAGTGGGCATTGGCAGAAGTGACTTTGGGAGGGCAGGCCCCAGCCCTTCTGCTGGAGAACCGAAGGACCGGTGATCTGCTCTGTGAAACCAGCACAGCCAGGTCTGGGAGTCTGTCTGTCCATAACCTTGGGCTCCTGAGAGCTGCAGCCGCCTTGGTGGGTAGCGGGAACTGAGGCTTCTGGTGCTTAAATCTCTCCAGAAACCTCAGTTTTATGTCCCCTAATGTAGGGGGAGGGGTTGCATGTTTCAAACATTAAAATTTCATCTGTTTCAGCGAGCAGTAGAATTGAAACTGTTCTGCCAGAAATAAAGGCAAAAAAACGGACTGCTGCTGCTGGACAGGAGGGTAAACTGGTATTCAGATGCTGCTGAGTCTGTAGCTGTCATCTCATTACCGTCTTTGTACCTTTTTCCCTCTCCAAGAAGGCTTGGATAGTGTGAGATTATTTTGTAAATAAGTGTTTCTTTTTGCAGGGCAAATGCGAGAAGCAAGTACAGGATGTGATTGAACGATTTTGGGATTTCATAGACCAGCTCAGCATCAATACTTTTGGTAAGATATGTAACCATGTCCTTTGGGGTGGTTTTAGTTTGTGACATGAACCTCTGAAGCCCGAGGGAGTTAGCTGGCTGGTTTTATTCACCCATATGCAACGGTAGCTACTAGCTGTGTTTCTGATACATATAAACGTATTTTTGCCTAGAGATCAACAATACAGATCTTGCTTTTAAAGCTGAAAGGGTGGGGGATCATTTTGCATTTTTCCACTCCATTGTTTTGTAGACAACTTCCAAGCTTTTAAAGCAGACGATAGCTTCGTTTCTGAGTACCAAGAAGTAGGTCAGTTAGAGAAAAGGAAATAACAGACGGTTTTTAGAGGTCAGCTAGATTCAGCGTAGTGTGAAGCGGGCCTCTCAGGGGGACTTAAATGTCAGCAGACTGGGAGAGGAAGATTTAATTTCTCCCTTACTCAAGAAAACCACTGAGCTCATGGCCCTCCAGCTGTGTGCCCAGCAACTGCCAGTGGGCCTCCGTGGTCTCGGTCCCCAGCAGGGAATCCAAGCAGGCAGCCCCTGGGTGTAACCCCCTCCGTGTCTCGCTCTGGGTTACTGGAACCCCCACGAAACCTGTTAGTGAGCCAGTGCTGTGTAGTGACTGGGCAACCCCCTGTGCTCCCAGTAATGCTGTGCCTACACAGTGTAATTACCTGGGTTTAGGCCTTTCAATCTTTAGTTCTAGGGTCAAAAAATTGTTTCTCAGGTTAAAGCTACGTAGCCTGCTCAGGCAGAGGCGGTTTGTGTATCTTTGGTGTTCAGACGTTTGGTTCGTGGAGGCAGGCAGTTACTGCTTGGCTGTAAAATCAGGATTTGGTAACAGCCTCGCAATGAGCCTTGTGTGACTGCAAGGCAGCTTGGCAAGTGCGGTACAGCCTGTGCCAGGTCAGCTCATGTTAAACGTGAGGGGCTGCCAGCGCTTCTCATCAGAGAAGAACAGAGGAAAAAGCCTGTTACTGTTCACATGTGGGACACCATTTTCTAAAATTGTATAATTTCTTTTATCTTTGCCTAGTCCTGCCGCCACAGCGATTCTGTGGCTTGGCTTGCAGCAGCAGTGGCTGCAGCACGGGGATAGATGTGTGTGTTTGTGAAATGGTGTTTGGCGGGTGACTAACAGGTTCGAACTGGTTTCACAGGGAAGTTCCTGGCGGATAACATAGTGGGCTCTGTGCTTGTCTTCTCCTTACTTTTTTGGATTCCTCTCAGCATCCTGGTGCATTGCGTGGTGAGTAAGCTGTCTTCGAGGTGACTGCTCTGTTGGACTGAGCTGTAAGAGAATGCCCTTCAGACATGAAGTGGCAGGTGGCTGTGGGAGAAGGGGATGAGGTTTTAGCAAACCCCAGCGGGGGAATCCAGTGTATTTAAGACTTGCTGCTCCTTCAGTTGGCAAAACTTCTGCTAAACTCTGCTGGGCCCTGGCAGGCCCAGTGCTCCCATGACTGTTCCCTGGAGCCCTTCCTGTTCTTTCCTAGGCAGATTTTCTTCCTCTGCCTCCTGAATTTTACCCAAGTACAATTTTGGTTACTTCCATGAGAGTCAAAGTTTGCTGAAGCCCTGCTAAGAAAGAAGCAGGGCTTTTGTGGGGAGCCCCAGAGGGAAATGGTCTTGGTTGAGCTTGGGTGGATGGGTAAAGAGACCAAGCTCACGGCAACCGAGAGCGTGGGCACCTAGCGTGACGCTGACAGCAGCGTGGGGTGGGAGCAGAGGGTTGCTGCGCCCACAGGCATGCTGGGGGTGGGTGGGACGGCATGAAGGGCAGGGGAAGGGGAAAGAGCCCCGCACCCTGCCGTGTCCCTGCAGGGAAACGGGGACAGGGACCTTGCAACTGGGAAACTAATGTTCTTGTTTTGTGTGTGCGCTTTGGTTTGCTTTTCCTTGTTTGTTTTCCAATAGGACAAGAAATTGGACAAGCAGTACGAGGAGAACACAAAGTCCCTCTTCTGCCCCAGTGTAAGTTGCTGCCTGAGTGTGAATTGGCAGAAAGCTGGCCAATGTGCGTTAGAAAACGCGAGCCGCAGGTGTGTGCAGGGCACTTACCAAAGGAGTGGTACTGGGCAGACCCGGAGCCCCGTGCCTCACGCTGCAGACGGGTGAACCAGTGTGAGGGGAAACTGTTTTCTTCAGCAAGGCTGTGTTCGAGGTTTCAAGCGCTGCAGCTTGGCAGGGTCTGATCCTTCCGTCCTGTGAGAGCTGTGCCCTGACCTTGTTGACAAAGCAGCTCGCTCGCAGCCGCCGCTGCTCCCGGGGCAGGAAGCCTCCCTGCTCCGCAGAGCACCGCGGGCGCCTGTGCGCGGGGTCCCCTCGGCATGGGCCAGTCGGCTGCTGCAACCGCAGACCGCGTGTTCCCAGCCAGGCGCTGTCGGCGAAGCACGAGGCTGAGCGGGGCGATGCTGCAGAACAACCTGCGAAACGTGGCGTCTCTGCTGCAGAAGGGCTGTTTGCAGGAGTCGGCTTCTAGTGGCCGATGTGCCAAAGCCTCCCAGTTGCTTACGGGAGAGCTGGCTTCAGGGTGATGGCACCCATCCGTGACACTTCTCAACTTGTAGATACTGATTTGGGAGAAGAGAAGAGCAAAAAAAGTGCCTAGATAAAATTTTGATTACAGTCCAGCACAGGGCACCTTCTGACATAGATTTTTGGGTATCCTGTCCAGTGCTTTGACAGCCCAGTTCTTATTAATAACCAAAACATTCCGTTCGGGAAATGTTTTGTAACGGGAAGGGGAAGAAAGCCTTGCATAGCTCCCGTACAAGCACTGGGGAAGCATCCTGGACTCAAAGACCACCGAGGCAGATTGCCTCTGTCATCTGCTCTGACGTAACTGAAGGTGATCATGGTTCAAGTCCCCCCTAGCTGGTCTTGAACACCATAAGAGAAGTCACCTTAGGGCTTTATACATGACTTCGGTCAAGAAAATCCCAGAAGGAGCCGTAGCAACAGAGCACCGGTATAGTTAATGGGCTCCTTGCACCAGCAGCAGTTTAACAAACAAATCTCATGTCTTCTGGATCGGCTGAGGATTGAGTGGTTGGGAAATGCTGTAGTAGCAGCAGATAAACATCTCATTCTGCCCAGTATTAGAATTTACTAAGGTTCAGGGGGATTTTTTTGTGCCCAGAAATATCTGGATAGTTTCCAAACCATGCTCAAATAGAAGCAGAAATAGTGGGCTCTAACTTAATTGGGTTGCAGAATTTGGATGTGATCGCAAGTGGTCCCTCCAGTCTTCGACCCTGCGTTTGGTGCAGCTTCTTCCATGTGAAACAGGGAGCCCTCCAGGTCGGCAGAGCAGAACAAGCTGCACCTTTGGCTGCTTCCCTGCACTGGGCTGTCGGTGTCGCCCGGCTCGATGTGGCATTTCCAGCCCTGGCATTTGTGAAAGCAGAGCTGGGCCCCGGGGGCGGTGGGGCTGCGCTGTCGGCTCTGTCCCGGTGAGGCTGTCACCTGTGGTGCCTTACACGGACAAGGAGCAAGCAGAGGTAGAAAGGCCCTTCTGCCTGCAGCGCTTAGCCTAGCTGGCTTGCTGCAGGAAAAACCAACACAACGAATTACTTGGGTTTGGGTGTTCCCTTGCTCGTAAGCAAGTGTGAATCCAGTGTAAAATCCAGGCTCTGACTCCTTTCCATCGCGGTGCAGTGGGTTCGGCCTGGCTGGCGCGGGGTGGCCTGGGGCAGCATGAGGGCAGCCAGCACATCTCTGCTGGGAGCCGAGCTGGGGAACCAGCAGCCCTGAAACTGCTCTAACAAGCGCAGCTGCCCCTTGAAAACAGCGCAAGAACTGAACCCTGGGCTAGGACCTGGCTGCTTTTCCCAGTGACGTGGCTGCTTGTGTCTTGCAGAACGTGGAGATGCTCAGCAGCCTGGACTCCGCCTCCGTCCGCATCATCAAGCCCTTCCCGGCAGCGCAGTCGACAAGCCGGCACCAGCCGCTGCAGCCCATCGCAGCCGTGCCCGCCGTCGCACCGGCACCGAAACAGGACCACCAAAGAATGGACACTATTCAGGAGGACCCAAGCACCGACTCTCACATCGATGAGGACGAGTTTGAGAAGGACCCCTTCCCAAACAGCAGCTCGGCTGCCAAATCTTTTGAGGACTTGACAGACCATCCTGTCGTTAGGAGTGAGAAAGCATCGTCCTTTAAACTGCAGCGCCAGAACCGAGTGGACAGCAAAGAAACAGAATGCTAGTGTCTTTCTGCCTTCTAAATGTATGACTTGTGTCTGCGAAATAAGGATCTAGAACCATTTCATTTATATAAAAATATAAATATATGTATATATATTTTTGTGAGAGAGTGGGAGAAATAAGGAAGTGACCTACTGCAGATGCTGGTCATGTGTATGACCTTCCTTAAATTACATTTATTAGAACATTCTATCTTTTAAAAAGGAAGATCCAAACTAAAACTGGCTTGTTTTTGAAGCTTTTTGGATTTGTTTTTCTATTTCCTTGACCTTTAACATTTCCTTCAACCTGTGGTGCGAAACCAACTGTCCTCCTGGATATTGGCTTGTGTATATCAGCCTTTTTTATAATTTAATATTTCATAGTCTGACAGCACTGATGGACAGACAAAATTAAGGGGCTTTTAAAAACAAAATGACAACACTGCAGTCTGTTCCCTATAGAGTAGATCATCGAGCAGTTTGAGGTACATGTAAGCGAAAGCCTGGACAGCTGCCTTGAGAACGGAATGAGAGTATTGAAACAGATAAAAATACAGTCTCACGGCATTAGCTGAAGATGCATCACTGCAATCAAGAAGCTTAAGATACACAGCTTCGAAATGAGAGTCATGCAGAGGCTCTTAAACCTTACATGACGCAGGGAAATGCTCCTCCAGCATGAAAGTGTTCTGCCTCTAGCGCTGAGGTTGTCTTTTCTTCGTGGCAGAGAATGGCTTTTGTTGGGAGCCTCTCCCAGTCTGCCCCGAGAGGCTCGTGGCTCGCAGGTGGCTGGGAGGAGAAATAAATGTAAGGGAGAAATCATTTCTGTGGATCAGGACCGTTTTAAGCAGCTGTTGACAGCAGCGGTTCTGGTTCAGACATACTTCTCCGAATGTTACTTTGAACGAGGCAGCACTGTTGCTGAGATGCTCAAAGGACTGAGCCTCAGTTTTCAGGGTCTGCGTGGCCTTTGCAAGCTCCTACTGCATAAATAAAGGGGGGGGAGGGGGGCGGGTAATTCACTCCATTGCAGGGG
>Ga0065711_1034852_pt1 | contig 23153 bp, 17 predicted proteins | sample Hoacrofraction12_FD_59098 | JGI IMG/M metagenome (GOLD analysis project Ga0065711, IMG submission 59098) | Hoatzin crop microbial communities from Cojedes, Venezuela - Epithelial fraction 12 v2 (version 2) | ecosystem: Host-associated > Birds > Digestive system > Esophagus > Crop | place...
ACTCCCAGTCCCTCTCCGCAGAGCTGCTCTCCAGCAGGTCCGCCCCAGCCTGTCCTGGTGCCTGGGGTTGTTCCTCCCCAGGTGCAGGACCCTGCCCTTGCCCTTGCTGAACTCTGCCCCACTTTCCAGCCCTCTGCTCTGCTCTCATCAGACCCCCTTGCAGCTCTGCACCCCTGCTCCTGGTGCCAGCAGCTCGGAGCCTCCCCCTCCCCCAACAAGGCAACGCAGGGTGTGGGCAGGGTCCAGCCCCGGGGCAGACAGGACGGGGCACTGACACCAGCAGGTCCCAGCGCCGGGCGAGAGCCGCGGACATGCAGGCGCAGCCATGCAGAGCAGAGCATGCAGCACCGTACCTGCCACTGGCGTCTCCTCGGGCCGCGGCAGCATGGCGGGCAAGAAGGGGGGTGAGCAGAGACACGGGAGCGCGCGCCCGGCGGAAGGGCCAGGGGCCACGGCCTGGCAGGACCACCGAGGCCGGCGGCACCCCCAGCTCACCCGGCACCAGGGCGATGGAGGAATCCCCGCTGAGCGGCAGCCACCCACTCCCCTCCTCCAGCCCCGTCACCGGACCTCCCGCCCCGGCACACAGCGGCCCCGGCTCCGGGGCGCAGGGCAGGTGGCCCCAGGGGGCCCAGCTCAGCCCCGCGGGAGCCGTGTCGGTCCCAGATGCAGTTTTTCCCCTCAGCACCCACCCAGGCAGCCCCGTCGCCCTCCAGCCTCCCCTGGTGAGCCAGCCATCGGGCCGCGGCATCTCCCCACCTGGCTCTCCACCAGCATGGCCATGTCCATGAACATGTCGTGCAGCTCCCGGATGCTGTTCTCCAGTTTGATGATCTCGCTGTGCCGGGTCTCGATCTCATTCAGTGCCTGCTTGGTGATGTTTGAATCCATGATGATCTGCGAGAAGACAGAGCCACTGAGCACCGTGCTCAGGTACCGGGACTGGGGGCACCACGAGAGGGAAGAGCAGGAGCCCTGGAGCCCCTCCAGCCATCACAGCCAGGCAGTCTGCAGCAAACCCCCACCCCACCCTCGGGCCAGGACATGGCCCCTGCACAGGCAGCAGCGCCAGGACAGACCGGAGCGCCCGGGTCCCACCTCCTGCTCGGGCTGTGCTTGTCACTCCCATACTGGGGCCACCATGGTGGCACATCCCCAGCCAACCTCCCCAGGGCGCGCGCGCTGGCTCGGCTTTAGCCCGCGCCAGTGCTTACCCCAGAGGAGAAGATGGCTGGGTTGCCGCTCTCCAGCATGTCCTCCAGCTCCTCACTGGTGGTGGTCCTGCCAGCTGCAAGTGACACAACACGAGTCAGCCACGAGCCCCCCGTCACAGCCACAGCTCCTGCAGCCCCACCAGCTCTGGTGGCCCCACAGCATCTCCGGAGAGCGGAGCGGAGCAACGCTTCCAGCCCCAAGAGCGCACCGGGCAGCTCGAGGGGCGGCCATCCTGCAGGCCAGCTCCGTGCCAGCCCTCTGGAAGCTCTTTGGAAGGAGGTCAAGCTGCCAGCTTGGCCCAGCTTCCCCAGGAACGCCCGCCTGTCCCTCCTGGTCAAGCTGCCCTTTGCTGCAGGGCAGGGTGCGGGGCCAAGGGACCGGCAGCCACCCGCACCCGGTCGGCGGGCTGTGGAGGGGGAGGGCTGCAGAGCAGCGGGCTGGGAGCGGGGATGCTCCCAGAGAGCCCCATCCCGGGCCAGTTGAAGGCCACGGGGCTGAGCAGGGCTCCCTGGGCTGGTGCTGCAGGCGCTGGGCTGCCCGGGTTCCAGCCCTGCGGCTGCGACACCGAGCTGGTTCCGTCCGTCCCCTGCTCCTCGGCCCCTGCGCGGCTCCCCAGCCCCGCAGCTGCTTCGGGCGCGTTGGACCAGATGACCCACAGAGGTCCCTTCCAACCCCGAACATTCTGTGATTCTGTGATTCTGTGACTGCCCTCCCTGCCCCACGGACACGCTCCACGCTGCTGCAGAGCAGAGAGAGATCCATCACCGGGTGATAATCAGGGGGTGACGCCGATCCTCCACCCGTAACTGCAGCGTGTTCTTCTCCAACAAGCAGGGAGCACCCATGAAACGACAGTGCTGCACAGGGAGACGGCAGCGGGCAGGCTCCTGCTGGGGCTGCCCAGTGGGAGTGGGGAGGGGGCGCGGGAGCGGGTGGCACCGGCACAGAGGGCAGGGGACATCCCACCGGTGGGACCCGGAGTGAGCAGGCAGGCGCAGCTAATGAAGTGACTTCACCAAGCAGGCGGGGAAGGGTTGGGGTCTGGCTCCCCTGCGAGGTGCTGCCCACAGGCAGGGGTATCGACGGGGACAGTGACGTCCCCCAGGATGAGTCCAGGGCTCCTCTGAATGCGGGAGACGTGGCAGAGCGCGGGCACAGCCCACAGGGCAGTGCTCCCTGCTTCCAGCACCAGGAGCTCAGACCAGTGAGGTGCCCAAAACCTCACACCCGGTCCAGATCTTCACCACAAGCAGGTCAGCGCCCCGGGGAGTTCCGCGGGGGCCCTGCCCACCCAGCCATGCCCGGCCACCACCCGACAGCCACGGTGCGTGCTGCCACCCAGCCTGGGGAGCTCCTCCAACATGGACACCTCCACGCTTCATCACACGTCTCTCTTTGCAAGGTCCTGCACCCGCGTCAAGGCAACCCCCAGTGCCAGCACAGACTGGGGGAGGGATGGAGGGATGGATGGAGGGAGGGAGGGAGGGAGGGATGGAGGGATGGATGGATGGATGGATGGATGGATGGATGGATGGATGGATGGATGGACGGATGGAGACAGTGGAGAAGAGCGAACCAAGGAGGAGATGGGAGCCATCCTAGGAGACCTGGCTAACTGGGACCAGTAGCCTTTGGAGTACGTACTACTGGAGAGGGACCTCCTTTCTGCTAGAGCTTTGGCTTCAACTCGTTTTGGAGCGAGATGCATTTGTTGGGGACATGCAGTTTGACCAGAGGCAAAGAAGTGCTCTGTCAAATGTATTTTAAAACGCCACGAAGCAACGTATGAACCCTCCTTCAGTAAAAATTAGGCCAAATAAGATTTTTAAACTATTTGTATGAGAATACTTGCAGTGGCTCATAGCAGCATCAGGTAGCTAATATAAATCTCCTGTTCCACTGGCTGAGACTCTGGCCCCAGAGTGCCCCCAGAATAACGCGAAAAGGTATTGTAAAACCGCTGGTTCCTGTCAACTGGTTAATGCTCTGGAGAGGGCGATTGATTTATGGGACCTGCTGCACTCAGCTAAAATGGTTGTTCAACATTATAAACCAGCAGCCTCGTCTCCCATGCAAAACAAATAAACGAAGAAATAAATTACACACTTCTCTCCACAACGGAGAGATGTTCTGGCAGCTGGGAATCTCTGGTGGGTGGCTGTGTGGTGCTGCAGGAGGGTCTGTGTGGGGGGCTCGGCGAGACACCCAGCAGCCGGGATGCGGGAGCAGAGGCCACGCTGTTCGGCTGGGATGCTTCTCGCTGCCCACCTCCTGGTCCTGGTCCCAGTCCCGGCTCCTGGCAGGCCCAGCCGCTGAGAGTCACTGCAGGGGCAGAGGTGGGAGCATCCCCGAGTCCGCCTGGTCCCCCGGCCAGGGTGCAGCGGGGCACACATCTCCTCTCAGCGAGGTGCCTTCCCAGACCCAACGGTTCTCACCCTGGTCATGAGCAAAGTTGTTCTAAAGGTGATGCTGAAATAGAAGTTCAGATTCATGAGCATTTTTGCTGTTGAAAGGGGTGGGGTTTTAGCATTTCACCTCCCTTGTACTTTTTAAACTATTTAAAGTATGCCTGTGTGCTTTTTTAACCCTTTTGGAGAGTGGAGGACTGGGGCTAAAGCTCCTCTCTCTGTGGGAACCGGGCTGTCAGCAGCAGGAGCAGCGTGACCTATTTGTTGTAGAGGGTTTGCGAGCCCTGAGCACCGACTGAGCCTGCAAACAGCTCTCTCCAGGCAGACCAGAGGCACACTAGTTAGGTGCCTTTCTGGGTGCTTGACACCCTTCACCAGTGGGTATAGTACAGGCAAAGCCCTCCTCACCAGACAGCTCAGAGTCCCTTGTTGGAAACTACGACAGTCTGGCCCATCAGCGTATTGGGATCTGGTTTACTTTATCTGCCTGGAGAAGCCTGCATGCAGGGATAGATCAGATTAACATGGCTGATGAAAAACATCCTCCTCTTTATCCCCTCTGACAGCAGCAACCTTTCATCAACGATCTGAAGACAAAGTTTTCTCAGCCGCAAGTTTTCTGCCTTCGGGGTTCTTTTTTTCTCCAGTAGGAGTTTTCTATTTTTTCTTCAAGAAAAATGAAAACATTTTGATGGAAGATTTTTCAGCCATCCTTATGCATTAGACATGGTGACAGACAGACCTGGCACATCAACATCTGCTCCTTCTCACTGGATTAAATTTAATATCTGGTGTATGAGCGCTAACCCTCCCTCAGAACTCCGCTGGGGTCAGCTCAATGAAACACACCTGGCTCGGAGAGAAGAAAATACCTCCTTTTCTGAGGATTTCCAAATCATTTTCCAGAGTGACCCTCTCATCATTTTATCCCCTCTTACAAAGCTAACTTCATAATGCCCTCCAATGAGGCTTTGGGGAGGACAGTGTTATAAATCGCAGCTCAGTGAATCTGCCACTCACTGCCGCTAATACATTGCATTTATCCTCACCACCGCAGAGGCTGTGGCAGTGAGAGGAGGAGAGAAAGAGAAAAGTAATTACTTCCCGCTCAGCTTGTCACCAAATCCCTTCATCAGCCCTCTCACGTCTTTCTCAGCTGCGTTGGTGACTCGCCACGCTCCGCCGTGCCAGGGCTGGATTCAGTGGCAGTGGTGTTAATGGGGGGTGAGGATGGGGAAGGGGTTGGGTACCGCAGGCACTGGGAGCCCCCTCGGAACCCAGCACACCCCAGACTGTGCTCCTTGTGTGCACCAAGTCCCATCAGCCCAAACAGCTGCTGCTTGGGTGCCATTACGATCCCCTAATCACTTTGCGGGTTTATTTCAGATGGAAAGTCCTATCCCGAAAGCATCCCTAGTACGGAGTGAGGGAGAAGAGGAGGTGTCTTCTCCGGCTGTTTTTTTTTTTAAATATCCTTCAAAGGTTACAGATGTGAGAGATCCCCATGTTAATGTCTCTCTCTTCTGGAGAGGACTCAAACTCCACATCCTCATTCAGCCATGTGGATCAGCCAGACATTGAGTTAAAAGCAAAGATATTGAGTCATGAAAGTAACCCAAAATGAGGCCAAAGTGCATGTTGGTTTGGAGATTCCCAGGAGCAGAAGCATCTTCCTGGGACCTGGAAATAGGTGGGATATCAGAAGCCCTTACCTGGGGCATGCACTAAATTGAAGACAAATATTTTGGCCAGCACCTGATGGGCCATTTTACTGGTTTTCTTCGAGTCCTGAAAGGCTGAATAAAAGACCAACAGCAATGGTGATTTTCCTCTGGGGAGGTGGTGGATGTGGCGACCACTGGCGATACATTGAAGGTGTCCTGCTTAACCATCCTGGCACTGCTGTTGCTGAGGTGTCATGCACTGAAACCAACGTGCCATGTGATAGATTTGATGCACTTCACGCTGAAATTGATGCATCACCTTTGGAATCAAATTTATCACCTCTTCCGTCACACTCCATATACTGAATCAGAGTCACCACCTACTGAATTAAAAACTTCACATGCAGTTCACATCACATCATAAATCAGGCCAAAATGGAATTAAATGCATTGTATGCTAAGAACTCATTCATCACCCCATAAATTAAACATGGGACAAGCCTCTTGTCTGGATGTGCCCAGACATAGCCTGTGGAGTCCGCTGGGGAAAACATCACACCACTAAAGTCACTGAGGGCTTGGCCATTAATTTCAGTTAATTTTTTTCAATGTCAGGATCTGCTGTGTACCAGGCCCAGCTCTGTCCTGGACCAGCCCAAAACTTAGGTGCCCAGAAGCTTCTGCTGTTGGTGACTCTCCTGTTGAACCATCCACTCCCCACTTGGAGGTTTAGGCAGGAGCCTAGAGGACAGAAGGAAATTGGACCCCAGCCCTCCTCCTCCAAGGGGGAACAGCAGCATGAGGCCGAGAGGGCTTTGCCCCCCTCGCTGGCAGCTGGCACACAACATTGCACACACGCAGCACCTCTCTTCTTCAAAGGACCGTGCGCCACAATGAGCAGGCTCAGAGTCCCAACATCCTTGCTGCTGGAGGGAAGCATCCTTCTCCTAAGCCCTTGGCAGGGCTGCAGAGGGCTGGGCTCGGCTGCGGGGGCTGCTGGGCGCCTGACACCCCTTTCGCAGCCTCTGGACTTCAAGGCAACAGGAGAAAAAAATCCCTCAGGGATCCACGTGGTGCCAGAGCATCTGAGACAGTTCCGCCCTCGGCAGCAGACATTGTTAGTCCTGCATGACAGATGGGAAACAGGAGCACAGAGCAACGGGTACCGGCTGCTCGAGGCCAAAGCTAGAGACTGGGGCAAAGATATGGCTTCAGAAATTCTTATCTAAAACGAGGATACTATTTTCTTCTTTTTCTAACTATGTTAATTTTGGCTTTTCTGACGCCGCCTCCTTGTGTGCTCTCACAGCCCACGAGCCCTCTGCCCTGTCCCCGTTCCCCAGAGAAAGGTGGGACAAAATTCCAGCTCGTCTGAAATGTGATGCAGTCAGATACATCCTTGGATCCAATCCACAGTATTTTCATTTATTTTCCTATTCATCTGGTCCTCCCAAAATTGCTCAGGAGCAATTACAGCCTGTCAGCTAGAAGCTGATGCAACTTCTCCTTAATTAGCCCAGCAGCCAATAAAGATCTCATTCATCAGTATCTCATGGAAGGTGTGGTTTGGGGGAGATTTGTCATTACTTCCCCACATCCATATGGCTGCGGAGCATCTATCAGTGATCTGGTCACATGCATGGACTCGTGCACATCTGAGGAGACCGACCAGCTGGGAGACATCTGTCTGGAAAGCAGTTACAGGAGGAAAGAGTGCAAGACTGTCCCAGATGCTCTGGTAGCAAGTCCCATTGGTAACTCAGTGTCCAGACCCTGGCCAACCTGGGCAGCAAGTGACCCTGGTGGGATGAGCAATTTTGGAAGGCTTTTCCTCTTCTGACCCAATTTGCTGCCCTTCCCAGCAACCGGAAAGGGCAGAGATGTGTAAGGAGGTCCAAAAGCCAGCAGGATGAATTGGGGGAGGCCTGAAGAAGTGTGGGGTTTGCCCCATACCTGTTGCCTTCGCTCTGGGAGGAGGAGAAGAGCCCCTGTCACTGCACTGCCACACTGAGAATAAACATGTTAGAGATGGCAAAGCAGGAGAGGGGAAATTAGTACCCAGACTGATGGATCCCAGCAAAGTTTTGCGCTGTTCAACATGCCAGAAAAAGTCTTTGGAGTGACACCCTCTGGGCCTGAAAGCTTCTCCTTAAATTGACTTTCAGGGTATCAAAGGCTTGTCTAACCTTCCTCTGCCAGACCATCTAAGCAGGACACATTTGGCTTGGGCTTTTCCCAGAGGCTGGGCAGGGGACCAGGAGGATGCAGGGGGAATAAAAATATGTACCCAGTCAGTCTCTGTGCTGGCCTCGTGTCATGAAAAGGGGGTTTCACCAGGTCCGACCTGCAGGACTGGCTCCCTGCAAGAATCGCTTGCCAGCACTGTTTGCAGCCTCACCATCACAATTCTTTCAACAAAAAAAATTAATCAGTTGTCACAGGACAGTTCATAGATTACAAACATGCGTGATAATATCTTCATAATTAATGATTATGAGAAAGCAGCTTAATAGTTTTGTTCCTTGTGGCTGGTTTGATTTGTAATACATGGCAGTTGGTGTAAGCAAAGCAGTTCACCCTTGGTGTGTCCAGCTGGTAGTGCCACTTCATGAACTTGCATGCAAGGCTGTTTTTTCTCAAATCCTTAACCCCCAACAGCAGAAGAGGGCTGCAAATGCAACCTCATCGACAGCTGTATTCCCAAGCTGGGAGATGCTTGGGGACCGACTGACGGGCAGTTTCTCGCTGCTGCCCTGCACATCTGCAAGTTGCTGTGGCCAGCAAATCCCCCCTGGCATTCGCAGAGCAAGTGCCCGTGCCCAGCTCAGGGCATCAGTGCCCTGAGCCACCCAGCTCCGCGGTAGTTATTATCAGGAATGTCATAGCTGGCATATTACTGTGATTGATGCCACACCAATCAACTGGAGAAGTGTTAAGCAAGCCTTAAAATGAAGTGAGATGAAGACTTAAATACCAGGCAAAAATGTCCATATAATTGGGATTGTTCCAGGAATGAAAACACATGTGCAGACATGCTGAAATACACAGCTGTGCCCCTCTCCCCACTGCTCCACACTGACCACCACTATTTCCAAGGGAAGTGAGTAACGAGTGCTTACATTGCAAATGGGGATAGGCAATTAGCAGAGGGCACACATACAAACTGCTTTCAGCATGAGTCTGTGGTTTTACTGCTTATCAAATAAAAAATAATGAAGAAACACTCTCTCTATTAACACATTATTTCAAGCCAAGCTGTGGTGCTTGCCTGCTTTTATTCTGTTCCATCATGTTTTGTTTGATTTGGCTTATTTTTGCTTAAGACCAATGTGATACACTACACTCAGTGTTGCCAACTTTAGTCATTTTTGCTGGTGTGACTTTTGGTATTTCAGAACTCCTCTTTTAAGGAGAGTCTCACATTTTCTTGCATTAAACCAAAAAATTTGTTGCCAGGTCAGTTGTGGAGAAACATGTGCAGCATCCAGCTTCCCAAGCCCAAAAGGCAAACAAAAAAAACACCAACCCTAAAATGTGTTATCTTTTAATCATCTGTGATTTTCAAACACTATTCCCTTGGGGAACCCAACTCACAGATTTTCTGCTCACAAAAGGTGGCTTTACTTGAGAACAAATTCACTTCTCATCTCCAAAGCCTGGCTCACACACTAGTGAATTCCTGTATTGTGTATGCAAAGCCTGAGGTCAGAAACTGCAGGGCAGAAATGGCCCAGTGCCCAGCACGTGCTCCGAAGGGGGTGCTTCATGCTTTCCTTCAGTCTCTATTCTGGTGCTGTGTTTTCTCCCAGAAGATGCCCCTGACCACCCTGGGGGATGCGTCAGGCTTTCCCATGGGGTGCAGCGCCCTCCTTGCTTCACCTGCAGCCACCTACACCAGAAACCACCTTCCCAGGCAGGTGCAGGCACCTCAGCCCTTCTCGTACCCTCTACCCTGTGCCCTGTCCTGGAGCAGGTGGAGAGGAAGCTGCTGCAGAGCACAGATGTGTTTTACCAGTCTCAGAGCTTGGACTGAATGTTTCCCAATGCCACCTCTAGTGCTTTACCAAGGGCCAAATCCAGCATGTCCTTCTGGATCTCTCTTTTCTAGGGAGGCTCAGGGTGGTCCTCTTGCTCCCATGCTTGTGCTCAGAGAGGTCCTGTCTCTTAAAGCACTTACAGTCTGAACAGACCTAGCAAGCTCAGGCTTGGGAGAGAAAAACAGCTCCTTTTGCCAGCCATTCACATTAAGCTTCTATATTTAATATAACTACATAAACTAAGAAATTAATAACAGGTCTAAGCACTTTACCAGGCAAATCCAATTTCTGCTTAGGAAAATTGAAGGGAATAAAGCTAAAAAATTTGCTTTAAGGATGAGATTTAATTCAAAGTGCCAGTGCTAGTCCTCCTACCGCACTTGTAGGTTTAGAGAATAAACCTGCTAGCAAACAATTGTCTTACATAAGATAGTCATTAATCCTGAATTCAGCTGTCAAAAAGACTGAGATTGCAAACTAACAGGGGAGAAAGGAAAACCTGGTAATTTGTTTATTAAATATCTGAAAACTGTCATATCAATAATAGATAATAAGAAAATTTTGGCCCTCCAGAGCTGACGCATAACATAAAGCTTTGCTGTATGGCACCTAAACTATTATCAATAGCACATTTATTATTATAATAGATGAAAAACAAGCTGCCTGGCTGAAAAACAAGATCAATTTGAGCTCAAGCTATCTGGACGTATTCTAAAGGTTGTAATTAAAATGCATCCTGAATGTTCCGTAAAAAAAAAAAAAACAAAGAGAGAAGAATAGCCCTACTACAATTACATATGCCATCCAGCTCTGACTCAGGACCCTGAGAGAAAAAAACAGGCAAAATTGTATTTGTCCAGCCAGACATTTCTCATCTTCAGGGCTTTATGCCGAGCCTAAGCTAACAGACCTTTTCCTACTGGGTCAGGATCCAGCCCCAGGCTCGAGAATTTGATGCGGGGAGTCAGCCTAGATTGCACTGAGCTCCCTGTGCAGGTCAGGATTTGATTAGAGTTCAGCAAAGAACTGAGCTCTGTCTTGCTGCAAAGACAACTGTAGCTTATGGGAAAAAACCCAAGCAACTGCAGAAAGAGATAAAGCAGCCACCTGCATGAAAGGTTTCGCTCCCGGAGCAAGCGCCTTGGGGACAGAAATGGTCAGAGTGATATTTCCCACCCCCCAGTGTTATCACGCACATCAAAACCTGCAGGAGACAAACCTGACTCTTGCCTCCCTTAGCAATTAAAGGCTCGCAGACACTTCCCAGGAGCTGCCTGCCACCTTGCAGACTTGGGCTCTTCTTTTGTTCTGATAAAGTGACTACTGAGTTATAGCAATCTCCCAGTAGCTCTCTAAATAATTGCATTCTCTCATGTCTTTTAATCATAAGCCCCACGAGACTTATAATACCACATGTGCAATCCAAATTGGCCCATCAGCCTAGTTTATTAAAGGGACCTAATTTAATCACAGTCTTTGATGGAGAGAGGAGCGGTCAAAATCTGCCCTAATGATTTGCTAAGTTTACTTAGCTTGCAGATCTGTGGCATGAAGGGCACTTGGACTCCAAGCACAGCATTGATAATGGGAAGCCATGACAAGAAAGACAAAATTGGCAAGAGCTTGGCAGTGTCAATCAAGAGAAACCACAGCAGAAACCTGGAAGAACAGTGGAGACTGAAAAGACAAAATAAACCCCATAGGGGTGTCACCACAAGTAACATCATGAGACTGGTCAAATAAATTGTTAGAGGCAATGGCTCCCTTGGAGTGAATATCACCACTGCGAGAGACCCACCCAGGAGAGGACTGGAGCAGGTGAATCCAAGCCAGGAAATGCAGAGCCGGAGGAAAGCAGGAGCAAAGCGTTGGGGATGCGGAGCTGCTCTGACCTGGCTGCATCCCGTCCCAGCCAGAGCAGGATGGCATGGGAGCACACCTTTAAGTGGAGAAGTGTCTGCTTTTCTTCTAACAAGCTGAAAAAGGGCTCAAAACTTTCATAACTGAGCAGGCTGCATCTATTAAAACCACTGGGATGACTTCTTTGCTCCTGCTCAGCCTAGCAGATCAGTGGGACCCAGCAGGTGTAATACAGCGACACCAGCTAAGAAATGCTGAGCAGACAGAAGTGAAAACCCAAAGGAAGGAGCCCACATCCCTGGCTTCAAAGGATGCTGAACAGTGAACAGCATTAGGACAAAAGGTACCAAAAATAATTTTGTTTTATGGAAAAGCTAAAAAGCCCAACCTTCTCCCGAAAAGTGAGGGTTGACAGGAGAAGACTGGAGCAGTGTTTCACTCCATAGCTGTAAGTGACGGATGTGAACACAGCAAAAAAAACACAAAAAAAGAACTTTACTAGACAAAAAAACCTGGTTCTGAAGCACTCAACAGCTTTTAATAGTTTGCCGCTCAAACAGAAGAGGGAACTCAGAGCCTGCATTACAGAAGCTTGAGGAGTGCTGTGGGCTGTGAGAAATGAAGCACAAGCCCTTTGGTTTTAACCAGCATGTACAAAAGGATGGTGCAAAGAAGGGCCAAAGAAGTCCTCCAGCAGGGATGGAAAGGACCATACTGGCACTGTTAGCACAGAGGGATTCTTCATGGCACTATCAAAGTTTCGGTAGGAGATGGATGGACCATCTGCCTGCAAACAGGCAAGGCCATTTATTTATTTTATACAGAGAGTGCAGATGCTCAGGACAACCTTTGGGGGGAGGGGGGGAAGGAAAGGAAAACAGAGACATTAGCTCCAAAAGTAAAGCTACAACCAGCAGACAGCAAAGGGTGTAATGCAAATATTACTCAGGCTGGCTAATCCCCACAAAGGGAGTGGCTGGTTAAAAACATGTCAAATCCTTGGTCTCAGGAGGGATGTGCTCTGTGGAGGAGTGGGGCACCTGAATTTGGGAAGAGCTTCCAGGAAGGTACTCGTGGGTGGGCAGAGTGGGAGAGCCCTGACCTCCTTTTACTCCAAGGCAGTGACAAGATGGGAGGACTGCGCAGCTCCCTTGGCCAGCCCTGAAATAACAGGGCACCAAATGACACTGGCTGTGAATGAGAAAGGAGCGGGGGAAAGCAAATTAAAAAAACTCTCTGGAAAGAGGGAACTTTCTTCTCTTTGCTCTGCAGATTTTGGGCTGTATAAAGGGTCAGGGAGCAAAGCTGGAGCTGACAGACCACTAATGGCACACTGGTGGGTTGGCCAGTGCTGGGACCTGGGAGCTGCAGCCCTCAGAGAGGCACCCGAGCATCCGCACAGGGCACAGCAGGAGCTGAACTGCATGGCCTCGCATGCGGGGAGCCACCGTGATTGACAGCAGCTTGCCTTTTTGAAAGGCAGCAGCTCCTGGCACGTGCTGAATTCCTGCTGGCCTGTTTCACCTCTAACTTGAGCAGCAAAAATCTATATTGGCACAGCACCTTTGAGAGGTTTCTGTCTTTGGTGAGGACAGCATGAAGGCCTACTTGGAGAGTGTTTTGATGCATAGGCTAAACAGAGAAAGAGCCTGAACAAAGGCTCCAAGCAGATTTGGGTGGAGTCAGAGCTCAAAGCAACCAAATTCATCTCTACTTGAAGAAAATTCCTTTGCAGGGGGGCACATAACACAACGAGGTCTGGGAGATGCTGGTTATCTGAGACCTGGTCACTGGGACTGGACAAGTATACAAAGAAGGAGCAGAAAATGCCCCGCCACGGGCGAACAGCACCACAGTAATAACACAGGTCTCTCAGCAAAACATTGGCAACGGCTTTTAAAACATCCCGATCAAGCCTGGGAAGGCCACAGAGCCAGCCTCACCGACACCAGCAGTCCATGTGCCAATGCAGCTGGCAGAGGAGCCAGCCCCATTTCACCAGCTGCCGCGTCCACGCTGATAGGAGATCTGTGGTTGCAGATGTAGCCCACTGACCACAGACTAGTGCTGCGATGAACGCAGTCTGAGTGACTTTCTCCTACTTCTCTGCAAGAGAAAGACTCGCAGACTGACTGGTGGGGGACGGCTCCAGAGCCATAAATAATGTATTAACAAGGGCCATGGGCAGGAAAAACGGACCTCCCATGGCTGGTAACAGTAGCGTTTTGGCCCAGGAGTCCCTGCAGCTTGACATGGCACAACACAAGGGCTGACTGTGGGCAGCTAACTGGGCACAGGATGGATCGGAGGGACACATGGAGATGCTAGGTTGCCCCAGTGCTTCTGAACTGACTTGCCTACAGAAGACGAACCGGGCCATATGAGGCTGTGACAAGAAGCCAGACACAAAGCAAGCCAGGGCAGATGCCCTCTTACCACCCAGATATTTGGCTCTGCGCGATTTCTGCCCAGACATAGCAGTCCCGTAGGTGGGAAGATTTTCTGGCTGCAGGGAAGTGGTCAGCAATACCCAGCACAACCCCCAAGAAGACACGCAGCTGCTGGCAGCAGAGAGGAGGAATAAACAAGGTCCTGAGGGCTAGCAAAATCATAGAGGAGAAGTGTCGAGTGACTTCTGGGGAGGGGAGACCAGCATGTGGGACTGAGGGGGCTGCCTGCTAGCAAAGGGAGTCATTTGGAGCTAACTTGGGAACCTGCAACAAGAGGAAAACCAAGCTGCAGCTTGGGAAGGGTACACGTCTTCCACAAGTCAGTTCAGCTTCTTTTCCTTACACACATGGGTAGATTCAACAGGACAGGCCAAGCAGACTGAGTAACATATGCAGTGACAAAAAATAATCTAAAAAGTGATGTTTGCTTGATTTTTGTGTCTTCAGCTTGGCTTCCAGTTGCCACGCTTCTGGATTCCAACTGCAGCTTGTCATTGCTCCAATGGAATTACTACATTCTGGTTTAGGTTTTTACTTTCTGTAAGCATACTAAAATTTTAATTAAGCACTAAACCACTGTATTATCTGGGGTTTTTTTTGAAAGTTTTGCTACTTATCTGGTTGATTACAGTTCTGTCAGGTCCTTAGTTTTGGCCTAAATTTAGACCAATTGTGACTGAGCCTTGCAGGATAACTGCTAGAACTATTCATTAAAAATGAAGGTATCAGAGTTGATCAGCCAACAGTGGGAGCCTGCAGTGCAGCTGCTCTGAATCCTGGCAATCTTCTGATCTACAGGTACTAGAGGCAGGTTACTGCTGATCTGCAAGTAAAACACAGCATGGAAAGACCTTGAGAAGATGCAGCAGCTCCTTGATTCAAAGCTCACTACGAAATAACTTGTTTTGTTCCTTGTTGACCACCTGAGATGGAGAGGAAGGAGGGATTTTAAGCAAAGCAATTATTTTACTTCATGCAATTTCTGAATTGCAGTGTGAGCCCTTCTCAAGCCAAAATGTTTAATAGTGTTCCCCATATTTCTCTTTCTGGGAAGCACTTTTCAAGAGATGAATGAGGGTCCCTGCTTTACGAAGCATGTGGGCAGCTCCAGTTCGGAAGCAACACCACAGTTCATGCTTAGCCAGCTTCACTGGGGATTTTTTTTTTTCCAAATTGCTGGAGAAATCCAAAGGCCCCACAACATCAACTTGCATATGACAGGTTTATCGCACGTGTTGATATGAAAGACTAGAGTAAACCCAGCTATCAATATGCAAAACCCTGGCCAAATCTGTCAACATCTGGGACCAGAAACATCTCCAAAATGCTATTTTAAAATTATATCACAGTAACAAATGTAGTGATAATGAAATGCAGAGTCTGGTACTACCCAAAATTCAGCAACTGTGGTATTTGTCATGGAGTTGAACTCCCAGGTTTAAACTGCTGGTGCTAGAAAGTGTTTCATGTAGCTAGGCAAAGATATTCACAATGAAGAGAGTATTCCTCTGCGTGTGACCCTGGCTAAAACTGCCTGTTAACCACCCCTAACCGTACCTCTCCCTCCTGTGCTACACCTTCACCTGTTTTTTCTGTCCCCAGGGGAAGCCAAGGTGTTGGCTGTCATGGATGGTGGGGGTATCACCAGGAGCACAGCTGCCGCCTCCTCCTCCTCCTCCAGTCCCTGCAGACCCACCAACACAGGTCTGTATGCTGGTTTTTGCAATACTTTGGAACAACAAACCAGTTTTCAAGCCATGGGTGACTAACTCCCCTGATGGCCCTTCACCACCAGTGAGGAGAGTGCTTTTCTGAAAGGTCTGAAGTCATCCACTACTTAATCATCTGAGCTTTCCACTTCTCCCATCTCATTTTCTCTCCAGTTGATTCAATGCGAGGAATTTCAGCTGTGCATGTTGGGAAGACCTTGACCAAATAGTTCTCTTTCCTCCCTGCCCATCAGTTTCCAGCCCCTTTTACACAGCGTCTCAGGCCAAAGCCAAGGCCAGTGAAAACTTTTCCTTTCACTCACATTTCACTTTCACAATAAAACTCACATCCAGATCACTGCTCAGGAAAACCGCATCTTCTACCAGGGCAAGCCCTGCCCCAGGCTGCCTTGCCCAGCCCCATTTGGGTCTCCAGAAAGGAACCAGCTCCTGTGCCTGACCCGGCTCCTGCCTCCCAGCCAACACCGACAGCACGCACCAGCTGCATCCAAGACAGTCCCCTGCAGCCCTCCCAGGGCTGATCTTCTGGAATCCTCCAAAACTCATCTTCTGGAATTGTGGAGCTGTGGGGAAAGGGAGAGAGAAGAAAAGAGAGATGCAAGCCCCTTGAGCTGCATAGAGCAGCCTGCTATTTAAAGGCATTCGACTGCCTCAGAAAGAAGAGGTAAATTTAAGGAACCCACAGCCAAGAATTTGTTTTGCTGAGTTTGAAATATCATTTTTATGCTTGTCTCATGCAAAGCTGGAAATAGGAGGTTGTAAGAGTGGCCAGTGTTAAGGGGAAAAATGTGTTGAGTAACAGCCAGTGCAACTGAAGGGAAATTTGTTGCACAAAAAAAATCTTTATCAGAAAGCATTCTTCAGAAAAACTGGTAAATACACATACTTTGACAGTGAAGCCAAACCCCTGCAGTCTCCATGAAGGCTTGTGCAGCAAAATACCTACAGATCCCCACCAGCTCATTACTGTCCCTTAGCTGGAGAAGATCATTTCTACAGGTCAGCCTCCAAAACAGCTGGCATGAGCTTGCCCTAATCTGCTCCAGGGCAAACTCCACCAGTAGCTGAAACTCCCTTCAGTGACAGGCAAAGCTGGACAGGCAGCAGGCTGCTATTTCTCTATAGAGGTTCACACAGCTTTACACGTACTATCTCTATTTTGGATTCTCCCTTTGATTCTAAATCAAAGAATAGGGAGGAATAAGGAGTATTGTTCTGAAATTGGGTGTTGAGCTGTGCATGGCCCCATCCCTGTGCTGACCATAAGGAAGAAAAACCCAGAGACCTCAATACTCCACAGAACCTGGTCCTAAACCTTTGATCCAGTCTTGAATCCATTTGAAAGTGAAAGAGCTCCGAGAATGGAGTTGTGGCTCTAAAATTGGAGAAGTGCTATGCTAAATGTGCTATTTTGCCACACTCTCCAGCTACAGCAGGAGCAGTTCTTCATTATGGCCCCCAGCCTGCTCCTGGCTGGTTGTCAGCCTGCCCAGTGGAAATCCCTCCAAACTGCCGATGCATTTCAAATAAATGGCTCCAATCAGCAAAGCTCTACAACTGCAGCAGAAACAGTGGAAAGGCATCATACCAGCAACCAAGCAGGCAGATCTGAAGAAGACAAAGCTTCCAACAGGTGCTGATGAGCAGGTGGGAAGAAGCAACCATGTCAGCTGGAAAAGAAACGTGAACAGAGCCTTACAAGTCCCTTGGGCAAGTGATTCCCCAGAGGGGCTGCAGGAGCAGCCCCTACCCCCATGTTAGCACTTCATTTATAGCATTGCTTTCCTGTTCATAACCTTCCCAACTGTGAATCGCAATTTTTCTTCCCCCAGCATTATGGTGACGGTTTGGAACATGGAGATGTTTGGAAGAGGGCAATTTGGCATCAGGAGTCTAAAAAGCAGATACAGATGACATACTAAATGTATCTTTTATGAGTTTGGAATGATTCCTTTAAACTAAGCTCAGAGTGTGTGACAGCTTCTGGTAGTGCCGCCAGTAAGGAACTAAAACATAAAAATCAAGAGGTTCTTGAGCATATGTAGTCTTAAAGATTGTATCCTCTGGACACCTTGCTTTCCCTCATGCCACTCTGAGCTGTGATGCACAAAGTGCTTCCCAAGGAAAGTACTCCAATAATTTTCAATTGTCTCTTCACCACCTATGCCCTCGAACCCCAACATACCTCCAAATTCAAGGCTAATAAAAAAATTAAATCCTCCAATAATTCTAAATTGTGTCTGTTCAGTGTTACTGGAGCCTGTCCCTTCCTTCATTTTAGGGATTTTTGTTTTGTTTGCAGGGGGGGAGGAAGAAACTCTTTCTATTAGTGCTTCAAATTGGAAGCCAGTCAAACAGCATCATAGCAGAATGATTCAGCAGCCTCTGAGCTGATTCACAGTGTATCATAAAACAGGATTAGGAAAACAATAATGCCTGGAGGAGAAAGAACCCACACAATGAATCACAGCAGGAGAACAATACCAGAAAGGAGCAGAGGGAATAATCCTCCCTTGGCTTCCGAGGAGCAGGTCGGATGACCTAATAGATGGCTTTCAATGCCCTTCATTCCCCACTGAGTCGCAGGGTTCAGCTGCCCGGATCCAGCCACCGCAGCTTAATAAATGGCTCTGCATCAACTGAACCACATCAAGTGTTTCTGTGTGCACACCCGCAGCCTGCTGTCATTTATCTGAGATCGCAGTCCCCCCTCTGGCACAAGACCCAGATGCTGTTTCACAGCAGGCAGGAGCTTATGCAGAGCTAGCGGTGGAAGTTCATGGCTATTTAGGACAGGAAGCAAAGGAAGCAATCCAAGGCTGTAAGTCTTCCTGTTATAAACTAAAAAGTACAGTTTTCTCAGTCTTACTAAAGAAGACACACACACACACACAAGGCAGCACATTAAAGTAGCAGATATGTCAAGATAAGCATATTCCCTAGCACTGACCTGAACAGGAATGAAATTAAACATGTATTTCATGATCTCCTGAATCAAGGCATCAGTGATCACCTATGACCAATGACAAGTTGGAAGAGGAAAGCATTATTTACTGTCTGTTCTCTGTGAACCTGAAGATCCTGTTGACAACCTTGCTGTAAATTAGGCCACAGCTCTTACAGCTGCAGCCTTGGAATGGCAGAGGAAGGCAAGGACTCTCTCAGGAGTTTTACTAGATCAGCAATGGTTGAATTACTTCTATGCAGAACAGGAAATTACAGCTTCAAGCGAGTGAGGAAAATCAGACAATTATATCACAATTCTGATAAAATATCTATATCCAAAGCTTGGTAGAGGGACACAAGAACAGGGAAGAAAACGAAAAATCTTATGCCATGGTGTCCTCTCAGACTGAAAAAATTATTTAGTGCATCCTTGTTTAAGTCACTGTGGGATGCCTGGAATTTTATAGAAACTGCTGCAACGTGTCTCCCAGCGGGGAATAATGGAAGCAAGAGATAAGAAATCAGCCATATCCTAACTTGCAGTGGCAGGTGCTGTAAAAGGACATTCCCAATAAAGGCTTAATATATAGGAAGATGGCAAATAACTGCCTGGATTTCTGAAATAAGGAAGCATAAACCAATTCTCTAATCACATCTAATCAAAGAATACCATCAGTTGCTAAAACCTTATAGGAAAAAATAGGTATCAGAAAGATGGTAGCACACATACCTTCTTCAGTAGTGTTTTGGGAATATTTTAGCCTGTGGAATTTAATTCTCTGTTATTACTTCTGAGCCTGGAGGTGAAAGTCATAAATCAGGACCATTCATAACAAGCAATAATGGGGCAAAATACTCATAAGGAGAGTTACATGGTGAAATCTTTTGGGATTGTGTGTAACACTTCCAGTCCTTGATGACAGCATTAAAAATTCTTCTGTCAGTAACATCTATTCTTGCCTAATTCCTATACTGGGTTTTCATTCTTTTCTTCTAACATGTCCAAATTTTGCTGCCATATGGCATTCCTTCCACCCTTCCTCCCTGCTGCCATAAATATATGTTTAAAACTAAATCATAGGAAGCATTCCATGCTTAAAAAGATGGGGAGGTTTTAAATTACACTGTATTTACTTATAAGGGCTTTTAATACTAGAGGAGTTTTCCCAGGGAGTTTTGCTCTGATTTCTGGACCCCCATTGTTTTTGCAGAGGGCTATTTGGTCCCATTTAGAAAGCGGCTACTTTTTGAGTAATACAGACTGCAATGCTGTAAAATAATATTGTCTCTACCTTTCATTTACCATCCCATCTATTGAGTCAAAAAAAAAAAAGATCCCAGCTCATGATGTGTTAGAGCTTTGTTTTCTGAGTAACGAGACTAATCATGTTTCCTCTGCTTGGGGTCTCTCTCTTCTCTTCCTTTTCTTGTAGGTCCTCTGGATCCACACTGACATAGAAATATCCCATGATGGAGAAAATAACGCACACAGCAAAGAGGAGAACAGTGAACAAGACAAATTCAGCCCACTAGGAAAGAAAAAAGAACAGAAGGTCAGGAGACCCCAGACGCTCAGTCCAGAGGATTTCTCTGCACTTTCAAGTGCTTTTTAAAGAGCTGAGTGAAAATTACTTTTTAGCTTCTGAGATTGCTCAGAAGATCGATAGTTTTCTGTTAAACCCATTTACACACTATGTAATTATGAACATATGATATAACTTGAAAAGAACAGTTAAATTGGGCTAGTTTCATTAAATCTTTTCTTACAAATCTGTCCTGACTGGAACCTGCCCGGGCTTTTTTCCCCACAAGATGCCTTTGGGAGAGGCAGTTTCATGTTAGCCAGAAACAAGCCCCTGGTTCGCATCATCACTGCATCATCCCAGAAGTCCAACAGCCTGAATTAACCAACCTCTGCACCGCAACCTCTCCATGCAAGCCCGAATTCTCAGGGGTGCCACGGGCAGCTGGCCCTGAAGGAGTCCCAGGGTAGACACTTGAGGAGGCTGACTACCTGCTGGGCTAGCTGGATGAAGGCAAGCTGCTCTCAGTAAGAAAATGCAACGCGTGGCTGACATTGTGTCCAGGCTCCAGGCCCAGATATAGCCTGCTTGCCTAGACCTGAGCTCTAGCAACATAATCACTGCGCAGGTCACTATTATTTACTGCCACTGGGAGGCTTAGGGAGAGCCATTTCTCCAAGGGCAACACTGCTGGGGGCAACGCAGTGCCCTGGCTGGGAGGCAGCTTGGTGCAGGCTGCCATCACTCCATTGCAGGAGCCTGGGGCTGTGTGGAGAAGCTGTGCCTGCAGGACATGGACTCCCAGAAGCACCATCCAGGCCTGTTTTAAAGCATTACCTCTGTTTTAAGAGCTGAAGCATACCTGTGCCATTGGTGCAGCCTGTGCAACAACAAGCACAAGGGTATTCCCAACAGCCACTGTGAGCAGCCAGCCTGCCTGCAGCACCGACTTCATGCTGGCTGGAGACTGAAAAAAGGAGAAGGGCCTGGTCAGTCAACATCACACTGTGCTTTTCTGCCCTGGTTCACCCAGTTATGTCCTGCCCGGTGTAGGTGTCAGTGGGCTCAGCCTAGGTGGAGATGGTGAAATTTCCTCTGCACAGAGTCTCCTCTGTGGTTAATTTCAACAGCTGCATACAAGGAGCTTTCAAAACATATCCTCCAGGAGGACATACAAAGATGATCATCCACAGCCTGCAGCATCTGAAATTGTGTGATCAGGAAGTTCAGGGAGCCATGCAACAAGCCCTGCACCTTGCAGTCTGGTGCCATGTGGCTGTACGCGTTTGGAAAAGAGACTGGATCTTGATGTTAAACTTCCCGCTGATGACAAGCTTTCCACATCGCATGAACAGATCATCCCACCATATTAATCGCCCTCACTAATAAACGTCTTCAGTTTACTCCGAGGATAAATTTGAGTAGCTTCAGCTTTTTGATCTTGCAATGTCTCAGTCCTCTCTTCTCATAAACCTTCTCCCCAGACAACAATCAAATCACTTGCACACTCGTTACACCTTGCCCCTTTGTTACAGACCTGTGTAGGCTTAGACCTGTTCAGTCTCTCAGCTTAAAGCAGGTTCCAAGCCCCCATGCCACCCTGCAGTCCTTGAGATACCTTTACCTTTTTATCACTGGAAAATATGTACAACAAAATATTTCACTGGGAGAAAACCCTGATATTACAGTATTCAGAGGTTTCACAGTAAAATAAACTTCTATTCAGTTCTATGTTCTCAGCTTTACCAGAAAAGTAGTTTCCTGAGTATAATTAAGAACAAGTATCTTCCAGGTATGAATTAATTTATCTTGAGAGCACCCAGCAAGTTGTGTTATAATCTCACTTTTAGCTGAACCACAGATAGCATTGTCAGTAAGTGTCATGCCTAAGGACGTATTACAAGTCAATGGCAGATACAGGAACAAATCCTGAAGTCTAATTGTAAGCCTAATCTAAAAATCTAATCTTGAAGTGGAGTACCTGAGAATAGGAGAAGGCCAGACCTGTAATGGAGAACATCACCTCCCCAGCAGATATTAATAAGTATTGTGGCAACTGCCAAGCCATATGGACATTGTTGGCTTTGATGTCTTCTGACTTCCACGTCTTAACAGCACCTCCAGAAACCTAGCAGGAAAATAAAGGCATATTGATTAGCTGCTCAAAGATCACATCCTTCTTAGCCTGGATTCCAATAGCAACTTTACTGAAATGAACTTTTAAGTAAAGGTGGAAGCAAAGACCTGTCCTGGAAGCAAAACTCTGGGTCTAACCCGTGCCATTTCCAAGCCTGGTGGGAACAGGCTGACTCCTGTTGCACAGGGCAGAGGTGGCAGGATGGAAGCATCCCAGCTCATTCATGTGTTGCAAGAGTTGCACGAGTTATTGCAAACCAACAAGTTGTCTTCCATAGTGGGGCTGGGAAAAGCCTATGTGGTACTTGTGCAGAGCCTGACCTGCTGCTGTCCCCAAGGTCCCCGTGGCCATTGCTCCCATTTCATCGGCACTGTAGAACTCCCCTACTACAATGGTGACACCCAAACAAATCCAGTTCAGGAACACCAAGAGCAGCAGAGACTGCTCCATATCAGATATATTCAGAAAGTTATGGTAGCTGTATTCCTAATCCTTTTTGTTTGCTGTCCCAGGTGTAATTAATACTGCCTTTGATGCTCAGAGGTAGAGACATTTGACTAGTAGGCAGGAAAACAGCAGGCTGAAATTACTTCAGGCAGAAAACCCCATGTTTAAGGAGAGTACTTGGAAAAATAGATGGGATGTTGACAAGATGTACTTAATCACCATACAGGGAGGCAAATCAAGAGACTGTATTTCAGAAGGCTGAAAGGGGTGAGATGAGAGCTGTCCATTGCTTTTTAGCCCATAAAGAACTGTCACAAGCCCCATACTATAACTGCACACTGAGGAAGGCTGGGTAGAGGCAACAACCCCATGATTTAAGTATCACAGTTATCCACATTAGCAGGCTAATATATTGCATGCTTGGTTCTTCTATACAGCATTCCTGGCAGAGGAGCAGGGCTCAGTACAAATCACTGCAATAACTAAAAAATTATCTTGGCCTGGAGCAAACTGACTCTCTACAGGAGGAAGCTACAGGGAGAGAGATGAAAAAACCGAGGGTCTCTTTTCAGTAGTGCCCAGCGACAGGACAAGGGGCAATGGGCACAAACTGAAGCACAGGAAGCTCCGTCTGAACATGAGGAAGAGCTTCTTCCCTCTGAGGGTGACGGAGCACTGGAACAGGCTGCCCAGGGAGGTTGTGGAGTCTCCTTCTCTGGAGATATTCAAGACCTGC
>Ga0065711_1004543_pt1 | contig 23152 bp, 13 predicted proteins | sample Hoacrofraction12_FD_59098 | JGI IMG/M metagenome (GOLD analysis project Ga0065711, IMG submission 59098) | Hoatzin crop microbial communities from Cojedes, Venezuela - Epithelial fraction 12 v2 (version 2) | ecosystem: Host-associated > Birds > Digestive system > Esophagus > Crop | place...
AAAAGGCTTCTAACATTATCTGAAAGATTTACAAAAAAATAAGATTAACCCCCCCTGCCCCCCCCCCCAAAAAAAAAGAGTTTCTCCTTCCTTTACATTCTCTAAATTTAAGGTTTCCTTCATGTTGCTTGAGGCTGTTACTATATATTCCAGGAATTGTCAGGCCTGTGAAACAGATTATACACTTATTTTATCTAGAACAGGTAAGAAGCCTGGCATCAGCTCTTTAATACTCCTTCAATATTAGATAGGCTTGGGTTTGTTTTTTTTTTCCTATTTTTGTTATATAGCACAAGATACAGTAGTTCAACATTCAGTGTGCAAAACATACGAAGTGGCTCTCCTTTGCAAGATCAGAAACTTCTTACTCAGCATTTTGGAAAAGTCAGATTCTGGTATAATGGAAAGAATCTTGTGAGACTCCCCCCACATGTTGTATAACTTGTCAAAGGATCTCTGGGCTTGACAGCATGAAACTGTGACTTAGACAGATTTTTAGATCTTTGGCTGTTACGTCCCAACTTTGTTAACTGTTTATTAGTGATAAGAACACCACTGGAATGGCTCTGTAACATATTTTTCCTTGTATTTCTCAATTCTATTCTTTGATCTAGTAGCCAGTGATGTGTGACAAGGTTACTACAAGCTACTGATTAACTTTGAAATTATAACATGTCAGTACTGAAATTGCAATCAATTCTTTTATGAAGGGAAATAGTAAATATACTTAGGTCATGTATTCACGTAAATGAGTTAACAGTTAGAGGAAAATTCAGATCACACTGAGCAGTTTGCGAGTAATTGTGTACACATAAACAAAGAAATTGCATTTTTCAAGGCAACACAGATAAAAGGCTTATGAACACTAGCAAAATTATAAACATGAATTGTGTTGTACAAAGAACAAACAATACAGTCACTGATAATGTTAAAAATCAAATAACGATCTCCATAAATACTAATACTCTTATACATTTTTATGAGATATCTTACACAATTTTTATTATTCTTTGAATGAAGTTTCTCTCATTTCAGAGGCCTTTCAGAACCGTATGTATCGCAAAAATCTCCACTAATTTCAGCTTGCATGAGATCAGTACTAGTACTGTCCCTAGAGTACTAGGGACGCTCTTTACAAGACAAATGTACCATTTAAGTGACTTAGCAGAGTGACTCTCATTTTGTTTAGCATTTCTTGTGGTTGTACAGATCTCTGATATATTAACCAAATGTTAATAATTTTTCAGACTTCTCTTCTGATGTTGATAATGGGAGAATTGGAGCCTTCACAGGGTAGAATTAAACACAGTGGAAGGGTATCCTTTTCACCTCAAGTCTCCTGGATCATGCCTGGAACAATAAAAGAAAACATAATTTTTGGAGTATCCTATGATGAATACCGATACAAGAGTGTCATCAAAGCCTGCCAACTAGAAGAGGTCAGTCATCTAGGACTTTTAAGACCTGTGAACCAACCCAAGTGAAAAACCCCAAAGAAAACATCAGGGAGTGGAGCTTTAAGTAAGCGAGACATTTCTGAGATTTAAGGAACTCAGCCTGGCATCCCAGTTTCGTGGAACTGCAAGTCAGCCTGTTGCCAGCTGCATGGGAGATACACTGATGGTGCTGGTTCTGGTTGTTTACACAACAGTAGCTGAACAAGCTGGCTCAGATATCTGAGGCAGCTGTCTGCCTTCTCAGTGTGCCTTGCTAGTTAAAAACCTGAGTAAACATATTAATGGTAAAGAAATGATGTAAAAAGTATTGTTCCTACAAAATTTTTTCATGTTTCTTCCCCATAAAGAAGCTTTTTCTTACAATCTTGGAAATTAACCTATCTTCCTCCTTTCTTTTGCACTTCAAAAAATGTCTCCAGGGATAATTAGAACTCTGTGCCAGAAACCTGAATTATTTAGAGGAAAATCTTGACTGAAGTTGGGTTTTTCTGTGTGCACGTTGAAAATTCTCATGCTGGAAATTATTGCAGGATCAATCTTTATGTGACAGGTAGCCCACGATTAGTACAATGATGTGGACATGTCCTTGTGTGTGTTTGATCTTGCCAGAGGGTAGTGTAGGAAAAGGTAATCTTTTCACATTGCAAGATACAAAAGGAGCCAGCATTTTAGACCTTTCCACCCTTATTGCTGTTCCTTAAGATCAGGTGTTTTGTCTGTAACATGTAGATGAAAACAATAAATATTTAACTGTGCTGAATAGGATCTGTCCTTAGGCCACACAGTGAAATGTACTTTCCTTTTGCGCCAGTCAAGCAAGAAAACAATAGCCAGTCTGTTTGAAAATCAGACGAGGCTGCATTTTATCTCAGAGCAGGGTATAGTTAAGCGATAAAGTAATCTTCTCTTATATGTTTATGGCTATTTCAGCTTGTGTTTGGATTGTGGTTTGCTGGAAATCTTTGAAAGCTTCTGAAAGCAGGAGAATTAACAGTTTCTGTGTTAGGCTTTCTGAAGAGAATAGTCCTTAACTCCAGTTGTAAAAGTTGTAGTTAATGCCGAAGCTCCGAGAAAAAATGGCTTCAGCCATTCAGAACTGTCCTTGCCCAAAGAGGTTTCCCAGCCCAGGCCCTTCCTAGAGCAGATGGTTAATGATGGGTCAGTGTCTTGGTGTTGGTAGGACGGCTTGGTGTCTTGGTGGTTTTGGGATGGCTCACTGTCTCGGTGTCGGTGGGACAGCTCGGTGTTTCGGTGTTGGTGGGATGGCTCGGCATCTCGGTGTTTTTAGGATGGCTCACTGTCTCGGTGTTGGGGGGATGGCTCAGTGTCTTGGTGTTGGTGGAACAGCTCGGTGTCTCAATGTTGTTGGGAAGGCCTGGTGTCTCAGTAGGCTGCAGCTCCTTTGTTCTCCAAACAGGCTCAGTCAAGCCAGCTTTGATCTGTGTTGGTGCAGCTCTGTGTGGAATGATATGCTTCACCTCCTAGAAGGGCTCATTATTTGAGATCAAGTTTGATACTCATAAGGATATTTTCTTCTGGACTGAAGCTGAATAAATTAGGCTGGCCTGAAGAAACGGCAGAATAGTCTGGAAGGAAGCCAAATGCATTACCTTGTTGCTATTATTATGCTTTCTACTTCTTGTTAGCTTTCACATCTTAGTTACTGAACAGGACTTAGTATGGCAGATTGAAGGATGGATTTCAAATATTAATTCCCTGTTTATTCCCCAGACCTTTTAAGGGTTTATTACAACAAAAGTTAGTGCGTTGTTGGATTGGGGTTGTGTGTGTTCTCATTCTTCAGAAAGGAGAGGTACCAGTGGGTTTGTCCCTGGAAGAGTTCACTTTGTACCCTTCTCTGCAACTTTTCTAGGTAGTTATATAGTCCACATAAATGTAGGCCTGTTGCTGAGTCTAGTTACTATATAGGCTCTTCCAGGTGAACCAAGGATTGGTGATAATAGAGAGTTTATTTCCTTATTGCACATATGCCAAAAGTCAGTTAACATACAGCTCTTAACAGTGGCTAAGTGAGATTTATTTCCAAGCTCCTTGCTCACAAAAACTTTTTTGGGAATACAAAGCCATTTTTTTTGACCCAGTGGGCAAACAGATGTGTTACTACTGCAAAAAGTAACATACCTACGAAATGCCCATTTTGCTTTGCCATCTCCAACATCGCCCTATAGAGGAAATGTACGGAAAATCTAGTCCAATTCCTAAATTTTGTGTCTTTTTCCCTTTGTCTTCATTAGTGCCAACAAAATACTACAGGTTACTCTATGTGGATCGCGTCATACCATGTACATAGGTTTGGGGCTTCCTGGCACACCGTGAATAGCCTGTTCTTGTCCATCAGCAGAGCAGGACACTGAAGCTGGGTGACTTCGTACAAGGTGCTCTGCACTTTGTTTTAGGTCTGTGGAGATAAGCAAATTATATTAAGCTAGTATAACTTAAATAATTTGGGGTGCATGAGAATTTTCAGAAAAATCAGCGCTATATTTTTCTGCCTGACTTTTTGTATTGGTACATCGTTGAGTTCCTAAAGGGAGTTATCACTTACAGATGCTTTAGAGTTGCTAAGTACTTGAGATAAATTTATCTCAGAGTGGTTATGAAAGATGGAAAGTACAAGTAAATATTTCACAGAGCTTTCCTTAGTTTTAGATGTCCAATAATAAAATTTTGACCATATAGGAAATCAGATGTTTATTTAGAGGTTAGTATGTGTTATGTGTTAGATTTTTATTCTGTGAAGTCCTAAAGAATAGCAAATCTGGTTATATTAATTATTACTTAAAAATAGGTGGGCTTTGGTAGGTTTTTCTTGGACGGAAGAAGGATTTTTTATGTTTTTCTAGAAGATATTCTTGAAGCTTTACATTTTGTTCTGTTTGTGTATGGAACCATCAAAAAGAGGGTTAGAAAGATGGTTTCTTCTCCAGTGAATTTTGAATATTCACAATTCACGCTACTGGAAAATAATGAAGCTATGAACAACAAAAGGATTTTCTTTTATTTCTTTTATTTCTTTTATGAGCTCATGTAAATTTGTAGCAGTTTAGAACACTAAAATGGGACATTTTTTAGTCCAAAGAGTTCAGGTAGCTACATATTGTACTTTCTTGAATGTAGCTTAAAAGATTTCTGCCTTCAGCTTCTTTGTCTTGTTGCCTTGCTGCAATTCACCTACCCTGTAGTTGTGCCAGTGTACCTGTTCATGATGTTGTACTGTGAAACAGAAGGTGAAAATTAAAAAGAAAATTAGTATGATATATTGGACAACCACATCCCTCATAAATACTTTGCTGGGATAGTTTGACAAAGTGTTTGTGTAGTGCACAGTACATTAGGATCTCAGTCTGTGCCTGGGTTTACAGGCCCAATTAGTGTGTACACATCTCTCAAATATCCCTTTTTCTCATGCATAACATAACTGTTGTTTCACGCAACACCCTTCACACAGATGTGTGGCTGAGGAATGGTCAGATGCAGTGAATCACATCATACAGGAGATAGGTACTGTTTTGTGAGACTACCTATGGGATGCATGCGTTTTAATGGTGCTCCTCTGAGTGTAGTCCCACTTGATGGCACACGTGGCAGCAGTATCATGTCACAGGTTTCATTCATGGTCCTTGGTCCTCACGGCTCTGCTCTGTAGCCTTCTCTGGCACATGGGGATACCAAGGGCAGGGGACATGACAGTGCAACACTGTACGAGTATATGAGATCTGAGCTGTTGAAAGGATGCACAATGAAAGACAGTTGTGTGTCAAAGGCTCGGTGAGGGGAGGTTGTCAGGTGTAAGTGCCACTGCTTGTCATAATTTCAGGATGACACTGTATGGATGTATAATACTGGAGAAGCACGAGAAGAGTTCTCAAATGCATCTCTATTTGCAGGAGTAAAAGCATGCCTAAAGGTACTTCTTAAACTTCTGTTTGTACAGCTTATATGCGTATTTTTGTGGTAGTGTAGCCTGCTTTATATGCATGAAGTGATTCAGGACTTGATTATAATTACATTTCTTGATTATATTTTTCCTTTGAGGGTAAGTAGGGCATCAGGGGAGGTAAAATAATGTTTTACACTGTGGCTCTAATTGCTGGAGTTTGGAAGTGGGCAGAGGTTAAGAGCAGAGAAGTGGAAGGTGATAGAACAACAGAAAGACTGCTTTGGAGTTGAGATTAAGAGACTGTAATTAAGAGCTACTTCAGCATTCTTGAAATCCTATAGAAACAGCCTTACCAGCAAAAATTATTTCTGAAAGCCCAGCACAGACTAAATGTGGCTGCAGTGAGATGTAAGTGGTGCGTAGACATTGTCCTTATTCTTGTGTGATGCTGAACTCAGGGGAGCGCCAATACATTTCAATTGCTTGATGCATTTTATGAAACACCATAGTAAAAAAAGTTTTACAAAAAGGCATAGGAGAAGGGCTGCTCCTTCCTTCTCCACTGCCTTCTTTCTCTTTTTTCCTTTCCTCGAGAAAGCAAATATTTTAGCAAGCAAGCAGCGTGAGTACCTAATTTAACAAGTCTTCTAAAATGAAGGTCCCAGTTTGCAAATATGAAGTAAAGGCTTTCAACTTCTACATCAAACCATTCCAGCACAGATCAGTAGTCCTTACCATTTGTCATTTATTCAGAAGCTTTTTTTGAAATAAATTGTTTGAATGGGTTTAATTTTGAGTGTGCAGCTATTATCACAAATCTATTACCTTTAAAAGCTTAAATTGGCGTACTATGATATAGAGGAGCCAAGATGTAATTGGTGCAGATTCAGAACTCATTTCCTAAAGACAGTCCCCACAGGCAAGCTTAAAGGGACTTCAAAAGTAAGAGAAGATGAAATGGTCCTGCCTCAGCTTGTGCTACCTTTTTTTTTTTTTTGACAAGGTGTTTTACCCTTTTTAACAAGTACTTCTCATCACATTCATGATAAAAATCAATTAGCAAGGGAGGGTGAACTTTTGCCTAGTACTTCAAATTAAGGACCAAGTATGAACAAATTTAACACTGAGAAACCATCCTGTGTAATTCATAGCTTTTTATTCTCATTGCTCAATAGCAGAAGCCACTGGGAGATGCAAACTGGATGGGTTTATATGTCTATGGAAACATGCTACTAAATGTGAAGTAATTCCACAAGTCTAACTTCCCTGGAGACTGAAGGGTTCTATTAATGTCAGGGCAAGGATAACATGAATGTAAATGGGAATTTGTAGAAGTAACCAATTGAGTTTGCAAAAATCCTTACTACTGATGTTATGAAAAATGGGGAAGGTACGTGGCTTGATTTTCAGATTTTTAGGTTGAAAGATCAGTATTGATGGCCTACTATACACAGGGTGTGGGATTTTTGTATGGTTTTAGTACTTGCTAAGTTAAAAAGATAAAACCTTTGAACAGTTGAAACAGGAATCTTCATATCTGAATGCTGTTAACATTGAATAAAATCATCCTAAAATTATCCATTATAAAACGCAGAGAATGTGTTCCTCCACTCAAGCCTGCACAAGCAGGCCTGTTATAGTTATTCTTGTTAAAAAATAAACAAGCATCGTATCCCATTTGAATGGGTGCAGTAATTCATTAATTTTGAAACTATACTTCCATGACTTCCTTTTTTTACCTTTTTGCAAGGTAAGATAGATATTTTTCCACCTGGTTAGTTCATTTGATCCTTCAATAGTTACCTAAGAGGCCATAAACACGTAATGGCAAACCACCTTTATGAGATTAACACTCTTAAAGTAAACACGTGTTCTGATTTGAGAGCAACCAGCTGCTCATGAATGTAATGTTTAACATGGCATGCAAATGGAGGAAGTGTTTCCCTGCGAAATCAAATCCTACAATAGTACTGAAGAAATCTGTGGCCACATCCTGTGTTTTTTTGAGCTGTTTTTACAAGGATTATGGGAGATTCATTTTAATCTCAGAATTTACAGTACAGAGAGAATAACTAGAGAAAGAGACAGTCAATATGCCAAGCCCTGGTTTGCGTTCCTGTGTGTTCGATGTCTCCTTGTAAAGGATGGCATCCATCCCTGGGTGACGAGTTCACTGCAATGTCAAGGATGTCCTGAAGCAGAAACACGCATCTTTGCATCCCACTGTACTGCTCCAGCCCCTTCTATCTGTGCTGGTTTGTGGTTTCTTTGGTTTTTGTTGGTTGGTTAGTTTGTTTGGGGATTCTTTAGGCAGATACTAAATCAGGAGGAGTTTGAGAGGTTATGATGTCAGTGAGTGAAATACTTTGTGCCCTGTTTTTGTGCCTGTTTTTCAGAAGGGATATTGGCAGATTACAAAGTGTGTGGAAGAGAGGAACAATAAGGATTCAAGTCTGGAACTGAGTGCTTTGTAGTAGGTAATTCTCTATAAGAGGATACTAAGAGGTAGCTTGGTTACCCAATCAGGTACATGCCTACAGTGTAAACTACATGAGAGCAAGTAACTTAGCCTCTCTTCACAACTGGAGAGAGCAACAGGCCTGTCAAGGTGAATTTCATCTCATGCTAATGTAAACTGCTAAAATAGCATAAATGCCTCTTTCAGGCAGAAAGTCCACATAATATGTGAAATCTCCCACTACAGCCATTGCATCTCAGACACGTGGGCCCAAAAGCTGGCTGCCTCTGTGCTTTTCCCACCTTGCTCTGGTATGATCCACTGGCACAAGCAGACTCCTCTAACTGAAATTCTTGTCTGTGGCCCAAAATCATGGGCAGGTCGGCTGTGAAGCTGCTGACACAGTGAGTTCCCTGGGGGAACTGGAGCTAAATAGACTGGCACAGTTTCTTTAGAGCAGGGGAGCATCTCAATTAGAGAAAAAATATAGACTCAAATGCCCAAATGCACTGACTTTAAAAAGTTTCAGTGATCAAGTAAATATGTTTAACAGAGCCCCTCTGCAATGTTCTGCGTTTATACTGTCTAGTTAAAAACCTGTTTCAGTCAAGACAGCTCTCCCCACCCCTTTCCCTGTCTTAGATACAGGGCTCTGGACTGATTACCTTGGACGTTGTCCTATCTTCTGTGTCACTTCTGGAATCATATTGAATTCCCTTACCCTGTGTTTAACCTGCCCACACGCAGCATACCAACTATTTCACGTTTCAAAAATCTGTTCCACGGGAATGTTTCAGTATATAGAAAGCGAGTTTTGCCAGCATTCGTGTGAGTTTTGGGTGAGTCTGACACTCTGCTCAAGGTCGCAAACTCTTGCGAAAACAACGCTTATGCTTTGGGATCATGAATCCTTCATAAATAGTTCAGCTGAAATCTAACAAAAGCTTCAGCTTCAGGAATCATAAGCAGAGAGAAGAGAGTTACCTAACTAAAATCAAATTTTAGAAAGTAATTTCTGATTTGAAATATTTTGAAGAGATCTGGCTTTCTGGCTTCTGGCCCAGGGAAATGAGGACTCGGTTCAAGCTGGTTATCCAAAAGCCAAGATATAAGAAATTACTGAAAATTCTTCATCTTTTAAAAATTAAAAAATATTCACTAGTAGGTATGAGTCTGAAACAGAAGACTTGATTTCAAAACTTTAAAACTTCAAATTTTACAGTCTAGTACATATCTATCTTACGTTCAAGGTCATTTATTTTCTGAAATTCAGGGCAAATTGAAACTTATGCTTTCTGCAAAACAACATTTCAAATTAATTATCTAAAGATTTTTGGTAATCACGGAATTCAAATCTGGAGATTTGTTTCAGTTACATTTCTACCTCGTTGGTATATTGGAATTGAATATGATTGCTTGGAAGTGCAGAAGTAATCATGTTAGTGAGAAAGCAGGTAACAGTAAATGTTCCTCTTATGACTGAAGAGAAAAATTATCAAATAGGGTGGAGTAGTATTGCAGTTCCTGCTTGAAACCCTTGGTGCTGCTTCTGCTTAACTTACATGCAGCTTTACTTGGCTTTTTATATAATAAAGACTTCAATATTTTTCTGCTAATTTATTGCAAGTAGTCCATACTACAGAAAGAGAATTGCAAAATGTATTCAGAGGCAGCTCCTCTAAAACACAGAGAGAAGAAAAGTAGCAAAAAAGGGAGTACTTTGGTAGGTGAGAAGGAGGTAGCAATGTGAATGTGGGGATTTCCTGCAAACTGTGAAAATAAACATGGGAATGTTAATGGCAATGAAAAAAAGGAAGGGGATAGAGGTGGTAAAGAAACCAGGACTGTAGAAAAAAAAGGAAATGAATTAGAGGAAAGGGTGAGTAAAGATCAAATGGAGAGAGTCAACACCGCTGCTTTGTTCCATCAGGTTCATGAATATTTTATGTTTTTGGAAGGGAGGCAGAAAAAGGAAGGTTGAGAGCCGCATCATTAAGGACATATTTAAGGAGGGAAGAGGGGCCCCATAAGAAAAATGCATATTTTATATTGTTAGAACTGCTTGAGTAGTTTGAGTAGCCTTGGATATGTAAAGCAACTATTTGCTGAATGGCAAATTTTCTGCCATGCTTTATTATCTTAATTGTGGCTAATGATTTATCAAATGATTTTGATAATAAACAATCTCTGTAGAAAAGACTTGGAGTGTGAAGTCCATTCTAAGGTTTTCTTATTTTTTACCTAAACCATATTTCCTAGTCACCCTGAAAAGACATATTACCTTAAATTATCTCAGCTATATTATTCCACAGCAAGTCCAAAGTTAATATGAGGGTCATCCCTTTGCTGCTGAGGTGGGTGAATATATTTACACTGTTAAAAATCCAAAAGGGTATGAAAAAGGGTGCCGCCTTCTTGGGTTTGCAACTTGGGATTTGTTAGCTCCTGGTATTAGAAGCACCCACGAAAGTAGTTAAAGTCTTTGGGAACCATGGAGGGGTTTCTTCTCTGAATAGTTACCAATAAGTTTCTCAGTTTAAGCATTTAGAAATAGATATGTTAAAGAAAATCCAGTGGTTACTTCATTAATATGCTGGGATTTGTGCCACTCAGCATCATTACATTAGGTTTGTCCCTGGCTTGATTTCACTTCCTGCATAAAATGACAGCAAGGATGTATTTGGACCAGCCCTATGTACTTTTCTACAATAGGTAATGCATGTTCCAACAAATAGCATTGTGTGTCTATTGGACTTCATCACTCTGTTTACACCTTTGAAAGAAATTACTAAACATTTTTTAATTATTGTAATTACAGCCTGAAAAGTTCTTTGTCTGTTCCATGCCATGTATTACCCTAAGGTGAAGGGTAGAAGAGAGCAGAAGGGGAACTCATTAAAGTCTGATTAAAATCCCATGCTGACACACCTGCAAAGAAATATATCTGACGAAATCCCACCACCTTTTAAAACAATGGGAGCCCTGGAATTAATTTCAGTAGGGGTAGGATTTTATTCTGTTTGCAGGGGAAAGTACACTGGGCCTAGTTCTTTACCTGGACTGTTTTTGAAGATGAAGTAGAATCATGAAACAGCAGTGGCACCAAGACCATTACAGGCAGAAGTACCGATAGAAATGGGAAACAGCTGAAGTCACCTTAGATATCTAGACACCTCACCATGCAAATCCCAATGTTTAGGTGAAGATATTTGGTAAATATCAAAGTTACAGGCGAATTATATGATTCCCACGTGCACAGAGAAACCACAAGTGATCCAAGCAGGTCATCTCAAATAAATGCCAGAAAAGCTTTTATGCCAGAATTTCACATGTTCTCTCTAAATACTTCGTGACCTATAGGAAGACAATTTAGTCACGTTCAGCAAATCCTCCTTTAAATATGTTGCTGGCACTATTTATCGCATCCCTCTTTCTGCAAATACCTGAGCTGTTGCATTAGTACCAGGGATTTCTTTGTGTGGCTCTCCTTTTACAAGAGGGAAATAACTAGTTAACGTGAGAAGAATTTAAAAATCACCTGCAATAGCTTTTCCATATGTAAGAGCATCTTGATTTTAAGGTCAGAATCCTCTAAGTCAGGAAGTAAACGCTATTATCAAATTAAAGAGTTGGGAGAATCTCCCGGTTCCTGACAGACCAGGCACTCAATTGCTAGTCCTTGAGTGGCTGGACCTTTCGTCTGTCACTGATCCAGGGCTGAGCGGCATTGTTCACTCTTTTCCTGAGGTCAGGCCAATTTACAGGGGAGGAAGAAGGAAATATTTTTCTGGAAGGATTTTTATTTATTTATTTATTCTGAAAAACCTTAGAGGCTTGGAATGCCAAGAAGCTGCCCAACAGAGAGTGATGAGCTGTCCAGATCACAGCAGGGGTGATCAAAATTGGATTATGTCTGACTTTGCATGAAATGCGAACTTCTAGAGAGCAGCTGAACTTAGAATCCCAGGTCGTATTGCCCTGGAAGTGTTTCACATGTCTTCCCGTCCTTTTTCCAGGAGCTGCAGGATCTCTGTGGGTGCTGCCAAATGCGTGCAGACAGCTGAGTTCCTGCATGCCCCTCAGCTGCCCGGGCGAAGAGACACCCCAAAATAGGCCACCCCTTCTGGGTGCTCCCTAAAGCCTGCGCCCAGAACCTCACTTTCTGAGGGATTTTGCATGCCACTTTTTTTCCTCCAGACCTTGCACTAAAAGGAAAATCTCTGTAAAGCATGAGAACACTGGAGCTGATTTTGTCTGATATCAGATGCCTCGGCCATCTCTCTGTGGGAGATGCCTGCCTTGGGAGCAGGAGCGCAGGCACTGGGAGCTTCTGGGACATTTGGGACTCCCAGCTTGGCTCACGGCAAACTGCCCTGGAGTCATGCCTGCTGGAAACCCAGGCACCCTGGGGCACAGCGGGGTCATCCAGCCTGTATTTCTGGGAAAAGTCCCCTGAAAGCACCACCACCACAGTGGCAGTGGTGTCACTATACTGCTTAAGGACTTAGGCCAGGTGAGGCTTGAAGGCAGAGTTAATATTTTTGTTAGCGCAGCTGTAAAAGTAGAAAAACTAGACAGCCTTCAGGCACACAAACCATCCTCTGTGTCTCCACTTTCATGAATTATTGCGGTTTGCGCGGATCCTCAGTTTCGGTGCTAAATACTCTTCTCAAGAAAATTTCTGGTCACCTCTGCCAGTGGGACACGAGAATGTCCTTTTGCCCTTTCTCTTTCTCACATGACAGTGAAATGGTATTTTCTGTTTTCATTGCTGGCTAAATATTCGTTTTTAGCATAGTCATGAGTTGTAAGTAACTTACAGCCCAAGCAGTGGGACTTGTCTCCCAAACTTTTTGCAAACCATGAGTATTTCTGGCATTCCCGGCTAGGAATTTTGTGTAAGCCTTTTTTAATGCACCTGCCTGAAGTATACATTTTTCTGGGTTTTGAAGAGCTCAGATCCAGAGTTTGCTTCTTGCTGTCCCTAACTTCAGTGGCAAGTGCATTTATCATTGTTATTTGACAGAAAACTCAAATGGTTAACTTCTTGGATTCATATTGTATGAAGGTACCTTCCTTGCTTGTATGGAGACCTTTCAAGTAAGACAAATATTTGTTCTTGAGATCTTGCAACTTGTGATTGCTGTCTATGATAGAATGATATGTTTTATTTTATCACCATTTCTGATTACATGAACAAGTGAAAGAAATAAACCTCTGTGGTAGTGACTTTTTGTTTCTATAACTTCTGTCTAACCTGTCTGTACACTGTTATACACTATGCTTCCATCCAGTCTGTAGTTTGAGTTTCTTGGATGTGGAAAATACGTGTCTGATTCTTAAAAAAAATTTGTTGACAGGACATTTCCAAGTTCCCAGACAAAGATTATACAGTGCTGGGTGAAGGTGGAATCATTCTGAGCGGAGGCCAGCGAGCACGAATCTCACTAGCAAGGTGAGTATTTTGCTCTCTAAGTAGTGTACTGTTTTATGTATAAAGAAAGTATTATGACTAAGCACTTAAATATATGTGGGCCGAATCCTGCTAAATAAATATTCTCCCGGTGTATCAGGAACTTCCTTTTACTATCAGAAATCTGAGTTTTGCTATGCAATTGTGTTTGTGATACACCTGCGTATTTATCTATTGAATTTTAAAAGTTTGATGCCAGACGCATGCTATGGCTTAGCTGAAGTTGAATCCTTCCCTCCCTGATCCAAGATGCCATTTGGAGATTCAGACCTTTAAGTGTAGCTTTCTAAGTACTGAAGAAACCCACACAAAGACATCAATAAGAAATATTCCAGGATCTTTCCCTGCTATGACGCTTCTGCAAAGCAGTTTATATATTGATTAATGATATACTCTCTGTCTGCAGGTAACAAAAATGAAAAAAAAGCCATGTATTAAAAAATGTTGCTGATAGTTTTGGTCTCCTTCTGTTGTAAAAAGAAAAATTGGAAAGCTATGGCTTGTCAGTACCTATGAATAATGGTCTGGCCTTGTCTGGTTGACCTTCCAATGTTAGTAAGTAATTTTGAAGGTCCACAGAACAATAACATAGGTGTTTGTCTTATAAATTAGCTATGTGTTTCAGCGGAATCACTTAGCTATTGTCAGAAATCCAGTCATGATAGCTCTGATGTGTAAATGGCCCCATTTATTTCTGTGCCAAGTGCAAACTGTGCTGGTTCCCATGCTCAGAAACGCTGGCTAAAAGTAAAATTGCATTATGGTGATCCACACTGAAAGATGTGCATGTCTGCATGAGGCTAAAAGATGGGTTCATTAACATAAAGGGTCTTTCCGTGTGGATCTTTCTAGCGGATTTGTGAGAAGGAAGAGACATATGGATGGTTCTGTTTTATGCTGTAAGAGAAGAGAGGAGGGGAGGAGCAGATAAAGCTTTCAAAGCAAGAAAACCCCAACCGAAAAAACTCACTTAGATTTTCATTTAAAATGCAACATTTACGTGAAGTATTTCCCAGATTCCAGGAATAATTACGCCTGTCACTTTTCAGATGATCACAGCTCATTTACTGGAGGATCACAGAACTGATATATTTATTGTCAGCTATATAATTATTATTTTTAAAATAATTAAATGTCCCAAAGACAGTGACTGTATCTGCTTTATATTTTGCTTGGGCTCCAGTCTAAGCTCAGCATACAGCAAGATCTTTAGGTGTTGAGGTGTGGGTTGCATTTGAAGTTCTGAGAAAGCTAGAGGAGAAAATTTAGGATTACAGCCCCAGGTTGTACCCATCTGCGCTGGCAATAAGCTGGAGGTTATTTGCTTGAACTGGTTGCATATGTGTGTCTAGTGTACTCAGTGCAAAGTCATGTGAAATGAGAATGGCTGCTGAAACTGCCACCAACCAGCCGTTATGGGAAGCAGATGCAGATTGCCTGAATCTGTCTTTCTTACAGAGAGCCATTAGTGCCTGCAGCTACAACCAGTGGAAAGCAAGGACCAAGGGAAAAAAAAACAGTGCATGATCTGGGTTAGAGCTAACTTGCTGGCCCAGTACCCTAAAGCCAGTCATGTATAGCTGCTAAGTCCAAAATACAAATCAAAGCAGTAATTTGAGTGTTACCATTATTCCAGGAAAAAAATCTGCAAACTTTTTGCCCATGAAAACACCAAGAACAGTATGAACTTTTTGTTGTTGTGCAGCCACTACATCGTAATGTATGGTCAGTGGAATCCATTGTGATGGAGGATTTTTCAGTAAAGTTACTTGGTTTATTAACATATTGTTGAGGACTTTTTCTCCTGGTAGTTAAATATTTTCACATTGTTTAGCATAATGATTTTAAAACTAATTTTTAGAGTGCTTTAAAAAAGTACCGAAAGGCACCTGTTCAAATTTTCTTTACTAATTATACCCTGATTGATATCACATTGTTATTTTCATGCTCACAGAGGAAGGCAACAGACATTTTTAAACTTGTATTGAAACTGATTTAAAAAAACCCCTCTTAACCACAGGTTTAGTTCTCAGTGAGCCATGCCCAGGCATATATACAGCTTAAGGCCCTGATGCTACAAATAGTTTTTCATGTCCTGAACTGGAAATATTTTACAGTCACGTTTCAGATAATGTTTGCAAGATTGTGGCCCATTAATATACTTGTCTTTGCTCACCAGTTATTTCCAAGTACTTCTAAAACTAAGTGCTGAGACCTAAGTCTTTTCACACACTTATTTACATATATGTAGTATTCCCTCAGGCACCAGCAGACGTTACAGTAGGTGCTAAATTCCCATTTAAATGGTCGTTGTACACCGATGGGGACTGTCAGATTCAGGCCATAAACAGCCTTTTAGCATAACCTGTGTAAAAGGCAGCTGTATAGCTTCCTTTGATAGCACAGAAATGAATGGAAAACTGAGTTAGTTTGTAATGTGGTCTGCAGCAAGGAAAGGCTTTATTGAAAGGTGTCTTATAAGCACATTTAATGTTGATCTCCAGCTCCATATTTATGCTGTAGAAAAGTCTATCAATTACAAGTTTTTGAGACAAAACTGTCAAGGCATTATTTTTAAGTTACATTTATGTAAATTTATAAGACTTGTGAAAGTTAATGTCATTTCCATTTTCTCCGTTCAGAGCCGTGTACAAAGATGCTGATTTGTATCTCCTGGATTCTCCCTTTGGACATTTAGACATTTTTACAGAAAAAGAGATATTTGAAAGGTACCGTATGTTTTGAGAGACTATATTTAAAAATCACACAAAAAAGCACAAAATAAAACCAATAACAGAAATTTAATAACAGCATAAAAATACTGAAGTAATCAAAGTTATACCTTTTGGGGACATTTACTTTTAGGGATTCTCGTGAGTATTTTGCGTTAGCAGTAGGACAGCGTATTGTGCTGGGAGCAAGCCTGGGCCAGGTGTGAGCATTACCACTCCCTCTTCNATGTCAACAGATTGAGCCTGCTATAATCTATCACTAGCAGAGTGCATGGCTTTATATCTGATGTGTCTGTGTACCAGAAAGGCTTTCATTTTATAACGCTTACCTGCTTTGTAAGTATAAATTTTTACAAAAAGCTATATTTTGTCTAGGTTTTCTAATCACTGAAAGGCTGGTCACCTGAAAGTGCCCACTGACCAAGAGTTGGGCAGCTGGTTGGCCAGACTTTTGGCCTGTCCTGGTGGTGTAGCTCAAAACAGTAAGGACACGTACTGCTGTCCATGAGCTTTTCAGTCACCGTAAGTTTGAAGTTTTGAAATCGAGCTAATACTTTCAAGTTTCGTAGCAAAAGATCTAAGTAACCCTAAGATGAGAAGAAACATGTCATTTCCATGCTGACCTGTGTCTTTTTGGATTGACTTGAAAATGATTAAATTTTCCCCCCTTTTTTCATTCCTGTGATAAAGTACTCACCCTTTACACATCTCAGCATTACCACCTTCCTTTGTAGTTTGAGAGAGCACCCAAGACTACTCGTACTGGGAGGGAGGCAAGTAAAAGCAAATAGAATGAAAGTGAAAGGGATAAAAGCAACGTTTAATCATGAAGAAAAAAAATCTAATTTTTAACACTTTCATCTTTTATAGCTGTGTGTGCAAATTGATGGCGAATAAAACTAGGATCTTGGTTACTTCAAAACTGGAACATTTAAAGATTGCTGACAAAATATTAATTTTACATGAGGGGAGCTGCTATTTCTATGGAACGTTTTCTGAACTTCAGGGTCAACGGCCAGACTTCAGCTCAGAGCTGATGGGGTTTGATTATTTTGATCAGTTCAGTGCAGAGAGAAGAAATTCAATTCTAACCGAGACTCTCCGACGATTTTCCATTGAGGGAGAATGCATGGGATCAAGAAATGAAATAAAGAAGCAATCTTTTAAACAAACATCAGATTTTAATGACAAAAGGAAGAATTCCATAATTATAAACGCCCTTAATGCAAATAGGAAGTTCTCAGTTGTGCAGAGGAACGGGATGCAGGTCAATGGGATAGAAGATGCCCACAATGACCCACCAGAAAGGAGGCTCTCGCTGGTACCTGACTTGGAACAGGGAGATATAGGTCTGTTTCGGAGTAACATGCTAAACACTGACCATGTGCTGCAAGGTCAGAGGAGGCAATCTGTGTTAAACCTGATGACGGGCACCTCTGCAAACTATGGACCAAACTTTTCCAAAAAAGGAAGTACACCATTTCGGAAAATGTCTGTGGTGCCTCAGACAAACCTGTCTTCTGAGATAGATATCTACAGCAGGCGCTTGTCTCGAGACAGTGTCTTGGACATAACTGATGAAATCAATGAAGAGGATTTGAAGGTGTGTGTTGATTTACGTTCATTTTGGGTTTTGGTATGGTGAATAGTGCAATATACTCCTTAAATATTTTTCTACATGACTATGTCATTTCTAATGCAGTACTTCTCTGTGGAACATGTTTGTGGAATACCATAGAATTTTTTTTTAAAATCAAATACAATCTTGAAATTGTTGAAATCCTCAAAAATTTATTTTGACTCAATGGTATCTGTAGAGGATTTAAATACGGAATTTTAATCTCCTGCACTTTAATCTTCCTTGAAGATTACTTACCCTAAAAGGAGATTTGAAACTATAACATGGAAAAACATTGTTTTAAAACATGTATGTAAAAATGATATTTGAAATGTTAAGGCTTATGGAAAAAAAATACATTTGAAGTACCAGCACACTTTTTAAAACTGGAATTTGATCAAATTTGACAAATTTGTCAGACTGCTTAGCTCTTATATTCTGGTACAGATAATGAACAGAAGAGTAAGCTGGATTTTACCCTGTTTTAATGGATGTACTGGGTTGAGTTTTAGACCAAGGACTGGACCAAAATTCCTTTTTTCTAATAACTATCAAGTAGTAATGATGAACTCCTTTCATTTTCAAAACTGACAGCTGATTTTCACAGGATAGGAAGATTTTCTAAAGTAGTTTCCTAAGTGGAAAAAGCCTACAAGAAATATTTAAACTTATAATTTGCTGAAGCACTGCCCATTTTTTCTTTTTTTTTATTAATCTCAGCAGAAAAGAAACCCCTCAGAGTTCTTACAAATTTACTCTAACAGCACAATAATAATCTCCATTGAAAGCAAATAGCTATTGATTAACCATTTCTGGGCTTCTAGTAATGCTGGACAAATCTTGATTGTTTCTTTCAGTGTTGTCTGAAAATTGCATATAATCTCTAAACTGTGTTGTTATATCAAAGATGACTCAGCCGGGCAGTACCTTCCTCTCCAGCCATTATCAGCCAATTTGAATGCTGCAGTTCAGTTATTTGGAGTGAGTTAGCAGAATGAATGACAGCATTCATGTGTCAGAGATTCTCATCTATAGATATTATTGTCATTCTGACTATGGTCTTATCAATTCTTTGACAGGAATGCTTTACTGATGATGCTGAAAGCATAGGTACTGTTACCACATGGAATACCTATTTCAGATATGTGACCATCCACAAAAACTTGATTTTTGTTCTAATTTTTTGTGTGACTGTGTTCTTAGTTGAGGTAAGAAAATCTGCGTTTGATGTCATGTTACTACAAGTGCTGTTTGTTCAAACTGTGTTGTTTGTGATAAAAGGATAAATGGATAAAGCACCAAGACATTAGCTTATGTATGAATTGCTTCTAAGCAATTACTGTTAAATGATATTGCAATGAGTTTTCTGCTGTTTAAATGAGCATTTCTCATGAAAGATAGTGACTAGTGCACGGCAGCAGAAGACCCGCCTTCTCAAATTATCTCCATTATTTTCTGCTGTATGGTTCCATAACTAAGAATTGTTGCCCTATGCAAGTCTCTTGTTCACAGGTGAATAATCTTTCATTTTCCATTAAAAGATATATTTTCAGAGCTTTGGGGGGTTAACAACAATAGTTACTAGATTTTTTTTGATGAACACATACATAAATTCTGGGAACTGCTGTCAAAAATGAGTTAGTAGCTTTGTTCCTAATGAAGACAGAGAGCTGAATGCCTGTGATGCCATTTAAAGATGGTCGGGGTGTTTATCTGCCGTGTGCAGAAAAGACTTTTTCCAAGTACAGTGAAAAACACTATCAGAAAAAGTGCAGAAGAACATCTGCCTGATCGTGCAAGTCTGACTTTTTCTTGTCATAGAAATTGCCTGCTTTTTGTCTTGTCTCCCAATTTATGATAGACTTTTAGCACATAAACAGAATCTCAGTGTCCTCTTTTACAATTAATATCCTAAATCAAGTGTTTTTCTGAGGGAAGGAACATGTTTCAGAGAGAAGACTGGGAAATGAATGAGACTATATTCATATGTCAACTTATGAAACACGGTACCAATTTCTCTTGGCATTTTTTTACATGAGCTGTAAGAAGAGAAGAATCCATTAGAAGTATAGGACTCGTTTCTGGCTGATTGTGTCAGTGAAAGGTTTTTAGCAGTTCTGTGGTGGCATTTGAACTTCTAGTATCATCAAACCTGGAGAAGGATATAATTGATGGTATCCTGAATTTACACTAATCTTATGTTGCAGGTGATTTAAATTAGTTATTTTGGACCAGGAATAAAGCCTGGAGCATAGACCAGGAATAAAACCTGGAGCTTAGATCTAGTTTCAGGTCCCAAATTTTTAAACCACATCCTGAAGCAAGACAGTATTTAGATGTGTAGCTGTTCTTATCATGTAAGTTTTATTTTCATGGTAGTGGAAAATGGCTGTGTAAAGCTACAACAGCAAAGCTGAATGTAAGTTGTAGGGGAAAAGGAAATTTTAACATCCGAATATATCAGATTTATCCCCATATATTCAGCATGCATTTCTAATCTTGATTACAAATTTTTGCTTTTAAATTAGACTAAACCCTTTTTAAACAATTTGAATGCCTCATCTCCTAATTGAAGAATAAATCTTACAACAAAGAATGTGTCCATCTAAGTTAAACTTTCCAGTGTGACTATTGCTTAAGTAAAAGCCTATTGATAAATTAATGGGTTGGAAGATATAACTTTATATAACTATATATAGGCTATATAACTATATAAAGGCTATATAACCTTTAGCAAATCTCTGTGCGTGAGATGAAATACCGTGTCAAGTGATTATGTGGCCTGTGCTAGCAGTTTGTACCCTTCTGACCTTAAGACAGTGAAGAGGCTAGCGATGAACATCCAAGTGCTGAACTGAGACAGTAGTGACAAGTAAATTTCAAATGGAGTTTTGACACCCTTCAGAGCTGGGTGAGGCTGTTGTGGAAATGCTAGAGATGCTATTTCAGAATTGGAATGGATTGGTTTGTATTGTAGGTTCCAAGGTGGGTCCACACAGATCACCACAAATAGGCACCAGTTGTATATTCCTCCTAGATTTGTGTGGTATGTGTGTGTGTGTAGCTCACTTAAGTGGCTAAAAACTGTGTTTCCTAGATGCAATACCCAGAGACTAGGGTTGCTGAACTGGAGGAAGAGCAGTTATGAATGAAAACATATAGAAAGGCTTTGTGAAGTTATTCTGTCACAATATTGTCTACCCTCAGCTCCACAGCTGAAAAAAACTCTAGTCGTGAGGAGTCAAGATGAGAACAGAATTCTGTTGGGAAATGTAACAATACTGTTGTGAAAGAAGCCTGATACTTATAAATGCTTAAGTTCAGGGCATCCTGGTCAATCTTCAGTNATTTACTGTAAGACCTGCAAATCTTAGTGGCTCCCAAGGAAAAGACTTTAATTATGTGCTGAGGTATTATCGTAATACATTCCTGTACCAAAGCTGTAAAAATTTATGGGAAGAGGATGCTAAAAACTATGTTTAGACCCTCAGAAAAAAGATCATAGGCAGAAATAGAGCAGACTGAAATGTGGTGGACTAGATGAAGATCTCCAGTGTCTCAGTGGACAGACAAGAAAATTTGTTATAGAGGAAGCTTCTGTTGAGCACTGAAGCATCTCACAATAAAAAGGGTTTAATTCCACATTTAAAAAATATTGAAATAGATTACGTGGAGAATTATGTAAAACTAGTAGCCAAGCAATATCAGACAAGTAGATATATCAAAAGTAGGTGTCGACTAGCAAGAACAACAAGGCAAAAATAACAATATTAAAGGTTTAACATTCATTTTCAGTGGCTGCTTTTGAAGATGTTGAGAGACTCACTCTTTTAGGGCCATCAAGAGGTGTTAATCTTTAAAACTTAAAATATGTTAAAGCATACAGTGAACGTTCCTTGTCATTAGGAATGCATTAGCAAGCCTTTGTTAATAGTACAGTAAAAAACAATAAAAGAATATTTAGGCACTTGAGAGCTTGATTGTAATACAAGTCTAAATGTGGCTTTACTGGTGGGATGCGCTAAATGGTTTTTGTGGAAAGAGGAGTAGATATGACAAGGTTTTTACTTCAGGGAAGTCTGACTTGCATCGATTTATAATGCTCTCTCTACAAACAATTATAAAATCCGTGGAAGAAGAAAAGTAAGAAAAAGTACATAATGTGACAAGATTAAAAAAATGACTCTGTTTTCTTTGGTTTCAGGTAGCTGCTTCTATTGTTGGGTTATGGTTTCTTAAAAAGTAAGTAGTGGTTATCATTTATTGAGCAATTGGGGTCTCCTTTATATTGTTTTTTGCTATAATAATTAAGAAATTCTGCCAGAATTCTATATGGATAGGCACTAGCTTATATTCAGTAAAATGGTTCATAGATGGATGATCTAAATAGCTCATGTAGGTGGTATCTGAAGCTGCTACTTCTTTAAGTGCTAACAATCAAATGGCTTGTGCCTTGTTATTGAGCACATAACAACACACGCAAGACTTATCCTGGGGCAGCTCACTCTGGGGATGCACGGATTTGATTGTCCTGAATACGCTGTAGTTCACTGCTGTCTTTCAGAGGTGCCAGGTGAGACATTTGCTTAGGAACACTTTAAGGGAGCAGTTTCTGTAAGAGCCCGTTTGTACAACTTCCTCTGCTCACCTATGAAAAATTCCCAGAAGTTGCAGTGTCAGGCAGTTGAAGGTTCAAACATGCTGAGCAGCAGTATGGCTTTTCCTGGGTTAATGCTTTTGACCCTTGTTCTGGTCCTGCAGCGCTAACTCTGTATGTTTGAGTATAGAAAGCATATGGTGACTTAGGTCTGATCGGGAGGAGGACGGATTTGTGTTGATGTCCCCTTACAACAGGTCACTAAGGCCTGTGATTTTTGTAGTGCAACTGAAGCATTTTACTTCCATAATAATTCACTTTTTTCAGCACTTAAACTATTTTTTTCTGGTTAGAAGAAGTGGATGCATTTTCCTTAGTTAGGCTAGTTTTGTCCGTGATTTAATTGGCAGTAGATTTGCAAGAGATGACCAAAGCTGTACATTTTCACAGCAGTTTGGAGAAAACTGTTGGAGGGGTCTTACTTATATACCAATGGCTTAATTTCCAACTTCATAAAAACCTTTCTTTGCACAACTGCAACTAATTTCAGAAATTACTGCAAATGCTGATAGGCGCCTGAATCACCGAAGGTATCTGAGGAAATAAGTAAGCCATTTATTGCCTTGGCCCCTGAACACAGAGTAACTTTGCCTTAGTGGAACATGGCTTACAGAATCACAGAATCACAGAATGGTAGGGGTTGGAAGGGACCTCTGTGGGTCATCTAGTCCAACCCTCCTGCCCAAGCAGGGTCACCTACAGCAGGCTGCACAGGACCTTATCCAGGTGGGTCTTGAATATCTCCAGAGAAGGAGACTCCACAACCTCCCTGGGCAGCCTGTTCCAGTGCTCTGTCACCCTCAGAGGGAAGAAATTCTTCCTCATGTTCAGATGGAACTTCCTGTGCCTCAGTTTG
>Ga0065711_1034853_pt1 | contig 23152 bp, 14 predicted proteins | sample Hoacrofraction12_FD_59098 | JGI IMG/M metagenome (GOLD analysis project Ga0065711, IMG submission 59098) | Hoatzin crop microbial communities from Cojedes, Venezuela - Epithelial fraction 12 v2 (version 2) | ecosystem: Host-associated > Birds > Digestive system > Esophagus > Crop | place...
TCTTGAATATCTCCAGAGAAGGAGACTCCACAACCTCCTTGGGCAGCCTGTTCCAGGGCTCCGTCACCCTCAGAGGGAAGAAGTTCTTCCTCATGTTCAGACGGAACTTCCTGTGCCTCAGTTTGTGCCCGTTGCCCCTTGTCCTGTCACTTTGACTAAATACCGGCCTCACTGAGGTCTTAGTTTTATTTTATAGAGAACATTGGATTAGATTTTGCAGGTAACAACCACCAGAACTCTGTACACAGACCCCAAGTCCTTAGATTATTTTCCCCTCTGACAAATTTCTGTTGTTTCCGGGTGTCACATTTCCCTCCTGGTGTCCTGCACGTCTGACTGGTTGCCAGCTGCTCAGGGGCAAGTTAGCTTTCATCTAGCACTCCAGCCATCGCTCTGCCATGGGCTTGAACTTGCGATGGTCTTTCCATGGAGGTGGAGATAATTTTGACAGCTCGGGTGGTTCTCATGGGTTTGTAGGACACCTGCAGCGTTGCAGCCTGCCTGCTTGGCAGCTGTGAGTGGCTCTGCCTCAGTTTCTTCATTGCACACCTGGCTGTATTGGTTTTTCCTAGCGCACAGGGGTCCTAGCAGAGTAGTCATTCTAAGAGCGAAGGAAAGCCAAGGTACTCGGCGTAGGAGGTTCCTTGTGGTGGTTTTGCTGAAGCATGTTTGGATCACGTAGAACATGAGCTTTACCTGGAATCCTATCTTGGGCTCGGCTGAGACCTGATGTTTTCGCCTTCTCTGCCCACTCTTGGAGCATCTTGCTGCCAGCTGCCTGCACAAACAGCCCTCTTCTCTTGGCAGCAGCGGGCTAGGCAAATGGGTTGAGCAATGTGTGTGTATGGACACTGCGTCAGTTGTCAGCCTGACCATTGTGTAAAAGCATCAAGCCTGGTTAGTGAGGGCACTGATCTCAGCTGGCAGTGTCTAAACTGTTATTTGCAGTGAGGTTATGGACCTATACTTAGGGGGATGTGCTCTTGCTAATTTAGCTCCTGGCTGAAGTGGAAAAAAAAGTAACCCAAAATCATAGTTCCAGCAGTGGTAGCAAAATAAGGTCCTGCGCAGAGTGGGCTCTGGGGATAGAGGAGGGTATGTGGGGCGGATCCAAAGGAGAAATGATGTGCTTCATTTTACTAAACTGCATCACCTATGTGTAAAGTAAACAAACAAAGTTCATAGGTGATCATCTTTACATCTTTTAGGTAAATTTTCTTCTGATTGCTAACTTTCTGCAGAGCCTGAGAGACAATAAAACCAGCTCCACTAACACACATGTGCTAGTAAATATGGCTGGTTTTATATAATATATACACATATGCACATATGCATATATACATACATATATTTATGTATATACACACATGTATGTATGCATAAAAATTCATGCATGTGTAAACTTCAACAAATTAAAATTTTACAAAGATTTCTTGGTGCTTGTTGCGTCCAGATCTGCAACATGGTGCTAGCGTGCAGGATACCAAAATGAAGAAAAGCTGTCAATAAGCAAAATTTAAATGGGCTATCACACTCCTATTGAGAAAAATGTGGAAAACAAAAAAAACACATAAAAACTGAAAAATAAATGAGGCTTCAAATATCTTTCTGTGTTAGTAATGAAGACAAAATGTTTACAGCATAGAGACTTTGGTCAAAAAAATATATATCCCTTTGACTTTGGAGGTAGTTCAAGATTTGATCCATTAATTTCATCAAACTGCTTGTAGGAAAACATGTTGCTGCAGTATTGAGAGTTGCCAGAATGACCTAGAATTAAGAGGGCAAAAGTAGAGACACTGTGAGTGTTTTAATTCATCTGTCCACAGATGATTTGTGTGAAGACATCAAGAACACCAGTAAAGTAATGGCAGTAATTTTCTTTCACTTTTTCCAAATTCAATTGCATACAGTACGATTGCATTTGATCAGGACATGAACGTCATTTCTCAGATGATTATGTTTTGCCATCGATTGTAGGAAGTCAGTTTAAAGTATGACATTGCTTTTACCTTCCTCAAGTAGGAAGACATTTTTGCGTCTACTCTTAGCTGCTGTAGCTATCAAATTGTGTGTATAATAAATTGTGCTTTGTTTAGGGAGTGATAAGTGTAAAATATTACTCGTTCAGTGAAAAAGTACTGAGATTGAGATTAATGCCTGGAGCTCAATGTATCATAGCTGCAATCAAGCAAATTTTAGACTTCTTACTTCTCCCATTACAGACCGTAATTCACAGAGTTCTCCGGACTTTCTGTGTTTGAAAAGGAGAAAGGGAACAAAGAGAGCATTAGAAAATCCACAGACTGGGCTCACAGTCTCTACCTACCACAGTACAGAAGCTTGCATGGTCAATTCATTGTATTTAATAAGAAAACATTTAGTAAGAAAAGGGGATTTGAACTCGTGGAGGAGAAGTGGGAGATTTGCGTGTAGCCTCACTGCTTTGAGTCACCAGCCATGAACTCAAACCCTTGGGTGGTATGCTACAGAAGTGTGTGCGTTTTTCTGCCTGTGCTGCCTGGCTCTTCTTTGGTACGAATTATCCCATACAGTCCTGGAACCTGGCTGCAATTTAAATGGCACCTGGCTTTCTTATAGACCTGCCTGGTCAAACTAAGGCCTTAGGTAAATTCCCCAAGTCACGGTAAGGTACAGCCTGTGCTGGAACGCTACCTGCTGCAAGCCAGGTGAGGAGTAACATGGGCATGGCTTTATTTGCCCTTTGTACTCTTCAGGCAATTTCACCGATTTATTGTGCTATTTCAGAACCTTTGAATAATTAGCAGTAAAATAAATATTACCCAGTTGCTTTCCTTAAACTTTAGTTTCTGGTTAAAATACACATGAGGTTTCTGATATTTTTTACCTTGTGAACTGCACAGGAATCTCCCTGTCCCTGCGCTATCCCCAACTGACCTTACAGTGCCAGCGTAACAGATGTATAAGAAGTAATATGAATCAAAGTCCTGCTTCTTGTTGATCCATGAAATGAATTAATCTTTGTGGTCAGATGATGCCGATGCCTACTGCTACATTTTTGTTTCACCACTGAAGGTGTAGTTCTATGATTACAAAATGATTACGGGAGTTGCCAAGGGAGAAGCTGTCAGTCTTTCAAAAGCAGATGGTGTGAGAGTCATTACCAGAGCACTTCTGCCTGTGTGTTTCCAGGTCCCATGTAAAAGGCTAATCCTCGAGTGTCCAAGATACAAAGTTCAAATTGAAAAAAGTCTTCCGAGTGGTAAGACGTGCCGTGCTTCTCATGCTCTCATTTCCCTTCTGATGGGCTGGTTTAACCTTAGTCTCCATGGCTGGCAAACAGCTGCAGCAGATGAGGGGAGTCGTGACCAGATATGACCAAATACTAGCAAATTCTCAGCGGTGGTGGCTGCATTGCTGTCTCTCTTTGGTGGGCAGTTTTTGAAGGCACGCTAGTTTACTTTTCCTGCCAAAGAACCAAGGATTGTGCATATTTTGCTAATATGTAATGAAAACAAAAGTTCCTGGGTTTAGTATCACAACAATGCCTCTGGGAGCTTGAATTGGGCAGTAAAATCGTGTTTGATGACACGTGCGTTAGCTGGGGCTGTCAGAGACTCTGCAGGTTGACTGTTCCCTCAGACCACGTCCTGTTGGCTGGTGCCAGTGCTGTTCCAAGAGAGTAGGTTAGTAAGGAGATGCAGGAGTACTGCCTTCACAAAATCTTACTGTCCTTAACCAGATCTTGCTTTAGGTAATATTTGCCTAATTGTAAGGAACGATTAAGCTGCTTAAAGACTCAGAAACTGATCCAACCTTCACTGAAATCAGGGGAAGTCTTTCACACTTGGATCAGAGGCTGAAGTATCCTTCGAGGAACACTGTTGAAGACAGATTACCACAGCGAGAGGGAAGACCCTGACTCCTATCGGTTAAGAGCTAAAAAAGAAATTAGAAAATAGAGAATATAGTGTTCCTCATGGATTTCAGTTTAAATACTCTTTATGAAGCTGGAGCAGCAGCAGTGTGATTTTGTTGCATAAAAGACATCTTTCATGTCTGGTCTCATTCTCTTTTCATGAAAGTCCCCTCTGCTCCTGCCAGGGTGCTATAGAGAGGATTTCACGTGTGTGAGAATAAAGACCCTTGTCTTTGGGTTTTGGATTAGATAAACCAATTCACAATGCACATTAATTAAAAATAACTGTGTGCAAGTGTAGGCAAAGCCAGTTAGGGCTGAGAAAGCACAGAGTGACCTGCCTCGGTGCTGGAAGGTATCCAAGCCACACCAGGGAGAGGACGCTGCAATCCAGAGCACCCCTAGGTCCTACTGAAGGATGGGAGAGTAATGACTCATGACTTCTTCATTGCTTTGCTTTGTTTTTTGACTGGAACTTTTCTCAAGCCAATAGTAAAAATAGCGAGTGAAATACTGGCCCTGCTAAAAACAGAGTTTTGCCCTTGAGTCCAGCCGTGCCAAGGTTTCACCCACAGATCAAAGCTGTACTGGGCCCTGTCTGTTCAAAGGTTCGAAAGTGGTTCCTGGCTCCACATCCAGATTATTTCCTAGAAAGTTGTGTATTGATGTGATAAAGCATCAGGGTCTGGAGCCAGAGCGTATTATTTTATATACTCAGATATACAGTGGCCTGTATAGACCACTGTTGACATTGCTGGTCAGTAACACTGTTATCATTTGCTGTTTGTTTTTGTTGCTCATAGCAAACATTACAGAAGAAAAAGCATAAGCACATACCTTTTATTGCTGACTGGTTGCAGGCCTGCTTTACCGTTCAGCTTTGGGCACCCGGTTTCCACTGGCTCCCATCCTTACCCTGCTAGCGGTGGCAGTGCTGCACATCGCCCACCCGATGGTGGACTGGCTTTGCCCTGTGTCTGGGGCAGCCCGGGCAGCTGCCGCGCTCCCTGGAAGCAGAGGGAGGTCTGCTCCTGTCTGCGGTGCCAGTGTGGTCAGGCCACGGGCACAGATCTGCAAGCCCAGCTACGTTTGAGATTGTCTGTCCAAGTCCTCTGGCATGCTCCTCTACCATGACAGTTGTAAGCCCTTGAGGAGCAGGTACCTTCTCCTGCTGCAGTGACCCAGCTGCCCCGAGACGGTGGCCAGCCAGGGCTCAGCATCCCTGTCACATCACCTGGGGTGGCATCTCACGTCTGGGCATTCAAGGACACAGGGAAGCCTGAAGGAAAGCGCCCCAGGCAAAATGCACGCTGTGGTTGTCTGTGCGTTCACTCCAGTCTTCAACAAAACGAGAATAGCCAGACCCATTGGAGTAGGTGGTCACTGGAAGATCATGGAAGGTCTGTTGTCTCCGTATTAATGAGGTGGGCATTTCAGTCAGCTCTGTTACGTGCAAATTAGATCCGAGTCTCCAGTTCCCGGTGCATTGTCCGTATGGGCTGATTACGGGTGGCCTCCACGTACTCCATAACCCCCTGCCTGCAGGTGTAAATAGGGCAGCCGGTGGCTGTCTCAGGCGTCTAACACATTAACGAACACATCTCCTGGTGCTCTGTGCCTCAGACGCGCAGCCGTACGTACGCTCCTGCACACACACCTGCAGCGTGTCTTTTGTGTACAGAAAGTGCCTTTTTGTGGTCTTTCCCAGAGTACCATCACATCTAAAGAGTAATGTAAGGTTTATGAGTGATTTTCACATTGTACACTAATAACTGATTTTCTGAAACAGACTAGCATCAGATGGAAAGGGAAATTCGAGAGGTGATCTCACTTTTAAAGCACAGTGCTGGACAGGAAAGAAGCACAATGAGAGATAATTGCACTGCTCTAATTTAATAACAGGAAAGTATTCGCATTTAAACAAAAAAACATGTGCTCTTAAATTCTGATTTGGGCATGATCTTTTCAAAATTAGGCAGAAATTAGTCAGAAAAGCTGGAACTGCAAGCCCTAAAGGTAAATAGACTACAAAGGCACTTCCGTGCTTTGTGTGTTTACACTGCTTGTTGTATACATCATGTCTGAAAATACATCATTGTATGTACCTTTCGGTCTCGCATGTCTATTGTTTTCACCTTGGAATATATTAGCTGATGTGTGTTCTAGCCCACAGCAAGTTGGAAACCACAGGACAGCTACTGTTCACTAGTGCCACATTGCTCTGAGGGAAAAAGACCTGAGCAGCAAGAAGGACTGTGACTGAATCTCTGAAGTGCTTACACGTTTTGGTGTAGCCAAGGCCATAATGTCAGTTAGGCTATAAGCTCAAACAGCAGGCTTAATTGACCACAATCCTTAAAAATCTTTAATATTTGTTTTTCCGAATAGGTGGAGGAGAGAGCCAACAAGCATATTCAGTGGAGCGTGAAGCAAATTGCCTTGACTGGAACCATTACTCACTTGCACCTTTGATGGCAGCAGCCAGGTAGGAGAGCAAATACAGGATGCGTTTGCGTGAACTGGGAGGGTGGGCCTGAGTGGATAGTTTTTCATTCTCAGGAGGCTTCACATGGAAGTCACTCACATTTAAATACTGATTGCATGTCCTTTTGTTACAACTGAAGTCAGCTCTTGCTGAAATCAGAGGCGTTTCTCTTTTGGGGCAGGTTATGGTTTTGTTTATTTGGAATGCTGTCTTTGCTTTGTCCACATATTTGGTTTGCCACTTGCCCTTCTCTATGCAGTTCTTGCATCAAGCATCCAGGGAGCACACTTTTTGAACCAAATAAACAGAAAAATAGACTAGCAAAATATAAGAAGGAATAGTGGGTGGTGTTTTGATATCTGAGACTTTTTTTTTCATTTTTAAATTGTCCTAAAGTATAAGCTGGTGATTTCTGCTTGACCGTCTTGCCATTTAAAGTGCGCCTTTGACAATACTGTTCAAGGTTTGTTTTTTCCTCTGGGTCTTTAACACTTCGGCACATAGAAACTGCAGTTACAGAAGTGCTGCCACTGTAGTATAATGACACCCAAGCTAGCTTAAAGTTAGCGTGTCCTCAGCAGCAGTCTTGCTATGGCATCAGATAATTTAGAAGTCAGTCTGTCTTGTCAAGACAAGGTCTCTTTTCAGTTACTCATTGCAGCTCCATGTTTATTTGGGTTGGTAGTCACGGGTTGGACAACTTTCACCTTGATTTTGTCTCAAAAACTGTGCCTGTGTGCAGTACAAACAGAGTTACGTTTGTTGCTATAGGAGACCTGAGAAGCTCCACTTCTCTGATCTTCTCTGTACAGACACATCCTTGATGGTCAGAGAATTGTTAGCCATCAGAATTTAGTGAGACTGACTTGAAATAGTGAAAAATTAAGAAAAAGTTTGATCCTTCTCATTGACCTTGTGTTTTCTTTTAATTATCCAATATTCATCTGGAACCATAGGAGCTAGAAATATAAGGAAGACAGATAATAAGAAGATACAAAAAGATATAAGGAGATTCTCATGTGGTATCATGACCACAGGAGAAGGTGTTCAAAGAAAACACAGAACATATTTTGAGATAAAACCCTCAGGTTTTTCAGAACTATGTAAGTGGTGTTGGACCTATGTTTCATTCTATATATGAATTGAAGGAAAGAATGGAGGGGGTTAAACTGAGATGGGCTATCCCTTGAACCTTTGCTCAAACCTGGAACCGATCCCAAATACTCTGCAGTCCAGGGTGGTGCTATATGGGATATCTCTTCTTATGGATCCCTCTCCAAGTCCCTGCAGTGGAGGCTGTGTGCATCTGCGTTGCACTCTTTCCCCTCTGTGGTCTCTGCGAGCTGATCTGTCATCTTTCCATGCAGCCTGGAATCAGAGCTGGTTGGGTGAGAGGGGTGCAAACTGACGGCTGTCAGCAGGGCTGTTACCAGTGAACATGCCTGCGAAAAAGAAGGCGTCGTCCCTGCCCAGAGATCCTCTGGAATTTGTGTCGAAAGTTCAGCGGGAAAACAAACTGTCCTCACGCACCCCTGAGCTGTTGCTGGTTTGGGAAGCATTAACAGCGTGTGAAATTTATAAGCAGGAGTAATGGAATACTCCTGCAGTACAGAAACCCAGCCATGTCCTGCCTCACCAGGCAGGGTTTAAGAGGAAAACTGAGAACTTTGGTACACGAGAGCATGGCGGCCATCCTCTGAAATGGCGTTTTAGCATAAACTTTTCAGGCTTCGTTAGCGCATAACTTAATGGTACTTCTGTGCATTGGGCCCTTTTTGCTGTGCCTCTCCTGTATGCTGAGAACTCTCCCTGATAATGTGTCAACCGAGTAATGGCACGCTTTACTTTTTTGTTTGGAACAGCTGAATTTTAGAATAGATGCTCTCAATTAACATAGTTCAGACCGATATTATTGTAACTATGATAATATGTACCGCTACCTTGTGTGCTAAGGATATTAAGGCAAGCACTTAATACTGGTGGGGTAGTAAATACACTGTGTGAGCTAATAAAAGGCTCCCATTAAGAAACTGAACCCTATTACTGCCTGCTTTGCAGATGAAAGCTTGCAGTCTGATCCCACCACCAGACATGGGGCGATAGGAAGGCACATTTGCTCTGAAGGCCAGAGCATGCAATGCTGCCAAACCAGCAGTCCCGGGCGCCCTGCAGGGAGTGATTCTTGCAGCAGAGCGAGATTGCACAAGCTGCGGTGTGGAGGACTAGCCGCTTTGTTTTGGCTGAGAATCCTCTGAAGATGCTGGTCCCGATTCTCTACCGCCTGAAACCTTTTGCTATTTATACTCGGGTAAAGTGAATGCCGAGCGAGCATAAAATGTCACTACCCTAGTGCTAAAAGAGCTGTTATCCACTTTGCCCAAATATAAATGACTATGCAAAGGGTGAAGCAAGTTCAAGGTCTCTCTTTTTGTTATGGCATTGCCCCTAGAACCATCAGCTTCTTGCTGATGGTCTGAACAGGAGGAGGCTGTGACTTCATGGCAGTTTGAGCTCAAGATATGCAAACTCAGGGGAAGCAAGAGCACTCATTTCTTGCCCCGCTATTAGTCAGAGAGAGGAAAAACACGTTTATTCTTCCATGACCAGGAGGTGACCGAGCAGGGTGGCGGGACAATAAATTCATTTGCTGGTTCTCTGACAGCCTGGGGTGGGAAGAGAGAGACTCGAAAACATCCGGAGGAGTCAGAAACGGGTGCTGTGACTTTGAGTCTCCCAGTCCCCGGGCACAAAACGGCGCCATGGCCGAGCTGCTGCCTGCAGCTCCGCAGTGCCCGGGGCCGGCGGTATGCGCTTGCCCCGGGCCGGTGCCGGACGAGGTGTGGAAGGAAAAACCCTGTGCCTGCCGCAGCTGCCCCCCGCCAGCCCTCGTTCCCTTGGGAAGCTGTGATGCCCTTTGCTGGCCAGGAGGTGTGCTTGCGGTGCAATAGTTATCTTCTGCTTATTGCAGAGCACCCCGCGAAGAGTAAAAATCAGGGCTTGGTTAATGAAATCTAGCAACTTAGCTTTGCTTTTTTCCCATACCTAACATGTGCTTCGTGCATCTCCTGTGCAGCCGCAGACGGCTGTGTGGTAGCCGGCAGCGCATTAACATGCCATGTATTGGAAGGACGTGGTCCTTGACGTCCTCTGGAACCGCACGCTACTGCTTTCAAACTAGAGCACAGACAGATAAGGATATCGTGAAGGAGAAGTTTGGCATTGCATATTATAAAATTGAATCCTTAAAAAACCTGGATGCTTTTGGCAGTATTTCATGTCTTGTAAATAGAACCCATATATATTCATGTGATTTTAAGTAGAATATAGTGTACTGCAATTTCTGCTATCTAAGCAAATATTTTGGTAATTTAAAAACAGATCTCTCTGTTGTAGCCAGCATTGCACCACTTGAATAGCAATGCTGGCCTGTGTTAGGCATTCTGGGCCAGGATCTGCCAGCTGTATGTGTACCTGCTGAAGGCAAGGAAGATGCTCAGGAGTCGGCCAAGCACAGGGGGAGGTCATCAGCAGCTGGCTCTTTCTGAGCAGAGCTGCACATGAATTCTGTGCTGCAGTGTATGCTGCCGTGGAGGGAACTGACTTAAAAAGCAAGAAATGTGAATGGTTTTGAACTATAAGGATTCTTTGTTTGTAATACCTAGATAAACCTCTATTTACGTGGCTGTATCATTTCTGCAAGTAACCTACCTTTTGCTAGGGATAGGGGGTCGTAACAATATTAACACTGAACCAGACTTGATGGGATTAATTTTGTGTAACTTCCAACACATGTATATACCTATTCACATTTGTATTTCCCTCTGCCTAACAGCATCCTGAGGTTACAGATTCAAGGCTTACAGCTTCAGTGAAGACATAGAGTGAACAATTGCAGCTTTAAATCTGCCAGTGACGTATATGCAGAATTATTGTCCCATGCCATGCTGTAGTAATGCTAAATTAAGTATTTAAAAGTGTAAACAAGACACTAGAGTATTGTGTTGGTCTCAAAAAGTAATCCTGTGAGCCTTGGGTTTGTTGCTGTGTTCTTATCGGAAATTTGAAGAATTTACGTTTTCAAAAATTACGTAATATCCAACATCCTGTGCAAATCCGTGTGAGCGGAGTCTTTTGCTCACTGACACTTTGCTAAAAAGTTCCGAGATTGCAAAGTTTCAGCCAGCTGGGAATCTCAGATCCACGCTAGCAGTTATCTCCAGATGGCTGCACTCTTATTCTGTACCAAGCCTTCTAGCATCTTGGTGGTTGCATGTTTGGAATGATGATGTATACTGTTCCACTTGTTTTTGCCAGAAAATGTACAGGGCATTTTATGATAAGTTTTGACACATAGTATAGCTCAAAGAAGAGGTGAGAGAGAGAGTGTGGGGAGAGAAAAGGGTAGAGGAGAAGAGTTAGGACAGGAAAGGAGAGGGGTAAGAAAATGCAGCAAGAAGAGTTTATGTCAGTGTAATGAATTCAGTCTGACTGGCAAATACAATTTGACTGCAAGTTGTGAATTTCATTGAATCTGATCCAAGAAAGGCACAGCTGAGCAATCTGCAGGAAGCAATCTTTTCCTAGAAGTATGCAGCTCCAAACTGTACAAATTCTTACACTGGTCGTAAAGTGTCTGTGCACCACTGAACCTGTGTAATCGGTTACTTTTGAAGAGAAAGGAGTGTATTGAGGCAGTTGACTAAAGAATAACAAAAAACATCACTGAATTTAGAGTTTTGAAAGAAGAAAACATATATAATTTGAAGTTGGCCAATGAAGCCCTAGTGATAAGAACAGTTAATCATTTCTGGTGCAGCTGTTTCCTGACATTTCTGCAAAATGTTGTGGAAAAATTAATGAAGGTTCATTCAGTAATGGTTTCAAGCTTGGCTAGTGGAAAATATGACAGTATTTCCATCGTCAATTAAGAACAAGCAAGGCTTTTTTTTTCCGTAGGGGAAGTGGTATGCAGTTTGTGCTGCACAGGAAACTGTAGACTTGAGAGCAGCTGTGTGATAGTAACAGGTATGAAGAGAATATGGAGGAGAGCCGGGGCCCTCTTCTCTTATCGCTTGTGTTTCAGTGTAGTAGAACTATCTCTGTTATATATTGGAAAAGATAGTTTACACTGGCTAGCACATGGGGTATTCCTTCGAGTGTCCGACACTGAAAATAAATACCCTTCTTGTCACTTCAGTAACAAAGCTTGTATCAAAAAGGTTTTGATTGCGATTGTATTTTATTACTGTGATGTCCCCAAAGAATAACTCCTTTAGGTGGAGAGACACAGAATTTTTTTAACTGATCTCTGAAATTCGTGTTGCTTGCAATTTGATCTCGGCATGTGTGATTTTCAGAGCCACACAGCACACGTCGGTGAGCACGTGTGGTGGCTGCACTCCCTGGGTGCAGAGCAGCCAGAACCCTGATGTAGCCAGCCAGCCACTTTGTGGTTTGGGGCAGAGGGGGATAGCCCCCTCGGTGGCACGCTGGGGCTCCCGCGCCTGCCACCGCTCTGCTCTGCATCAGCTCCTCCAGCTCCTCCATCCTTCCTTGGGGGATGCTGGGTCCGCTCTGCCCTTGGACAGGCCATGTGGGACAGAAGGTGGTTGGGAAAGAGGCAACGACTGCTCATGAGAGTAAGTTGCGAAGACCAGTCCTGTTCAGTCAGTAGAATTAATTTTTTTACTCACAGGGGTCTACATTTTATTTAGTGTTAAAAATGCATTAGTGTGAAAATACAGGGCTGGTGCAGAAATACTGTAAATCACTGCAAACATTTAGTTGAACGGTTTAGGTGCTCATTACCTTTCCGAACTGTGAGGGGCTGTACAAGCCTGCCTACTCTAACAGCTTTTTTCTTCCTCTGACTTTCTGATGTACGTTGAGCCCTGCCGTAAATATGATTTCTAGCCTGTTTACACAGCATGATGATTCATGCTGAAGCGGTTGATAGAAAGAAGATGCTTTATAATGAATGGTTTACGCTTTTCTAATACCACTCTGTAAAAGAGGTGCTTACTGAGTGCTCCTCTTGCAAATTTAGAAGACCCTTGGCAAGCTCACTAAAAATGTTTGTCTTACTCTCTGTAATGTTAGCTGTGGAGCATGCAGTTCTTATTCACGGGTTTAAGCCAGTGTAAAACAGTTCATAACAATGGAGTTACATCCGTGATTTGTGACCATTCACATCATCACATAAAAGTCAGCCCCAAGTTCTCTCCCCCTGGTGCAGACTTCTGTGAGGAGCTTCGTTTGTGACTCTCCCAGTCCCTAGTGCAGGTAAACCTGTTGCTGAAGTCAATGACCACTTTACCAGTATCAGAGCATTAGGGACAGCTGATATATAAGAGCCTATAATTAATCTTGATTTGGGACATAGAAGATTAGTTCTTCAAGCATCCCATCTGTAACCACGTGCGTACTGCCACTGCAGTCAGTATGCTGTCGTGCCCGTGGTGGGACCGTTGTGTGCTGCAGGGTATGCATGGGAGCAAGGGAAAGACGAGGGCTCTGCTCTTGCAATTTATCTGATGTGGGAAATCTAAGGTCACTGGGTCAGACATGAACTGCTTTTAAACTTCTCAGCATGAGGGCTGTTGCCTACAGCTGCTTAGGAATTTCCCATAAAAACAATTTGTCAATTGAAAGTGGAATTTCCACAAGAACAAGTTTTCCACTGGAAAATCTCCATATTGCTATTTTTATTTTGGGGGGGTTTTTTTCCCATGGAAATCTCTGAATGAAATGTTTCCCTTTAAGTCACCTTGCTCCGTGAAGATCTCCGATCAGTTGAGCTGAGCTAAAATGGTTTTAGTTGCAGTTAAGATGCATCTGCCTGTTATTACCTCTTGTTTCATGGCAAATGGCAGTACAAAAATTTTGGTCTTAAGAAGTTCCTGTGGACAGGTCACCTTGACAGTCCTCCATGTCCCACACTGTATTCACCCTTGTGAAAAAGTCTACTAAATACTGAAAAGACAATGTCACAGTGAAACGGATTCTAAAATAGAGGCCCAAGCCCTGGGAAACCAGAGGAGCCGTGGCCATTGGTGAGCTTTCTTTGCTGTTCAAACTCGGTTTCCCAAATTTTTGTGTATTTTTTACTGGCTATTTAAAACATCTGTGGGGGTTGTAAAACCCTTGGATTCCATTTGAGATTAATGGGAATAAAAAGTAAGTACATTTAAGTGGCTGTAAAATTGGCTAAGGTCACACGATGAAAGTGAAGGAGTCCCACACATGTCTTGCTTTATTGCCTGCCCTGGCTGTCCCTAGGAGAGGCAGCTGGGGAGCGGCTGGGACATCACTGTAGGTGACTGGGCATCTGGTGCTGAGCCTGTGGGAAGGGAGAGAGGAATGCTGCTGGCACCATGGTGTTCATTGTGTCACACAGTGACCTCTTATGGATGAATGTTTAAAAAGAAGGAATGCACATACCACTTTTACTTTTTAAAATAACAGTTTGAGTAGTTCACCAAGATCTGTAGTAGGTGCTGTGTTCTCCTTATGGCACCGTGTCTCCAGGCTTTTATGAATCTTTGTCTTGAAATCCCTCATGGGTTCTTCATCCTGCTCTCATTTAGACATGCAGCCAGTTCTACTTCAGGCGCTGAGCCTTTGGCTGCATTGCATGGTGACCAGCTGGCAGACGTGATGCTCGTGGCTGGTGGCATGCAGGGAGCACAAGCCCCCACTGTCCCTGAGGGAAACGTCCCCCGGGAGGAAAACGGGCTGCGCCAGAAGGCACGCTGCGTGACGGCCGCTGCGCCGGAGGAAGCTTGCTGTCTGCATGAGGCTGAAGGCTGGCGCAGGTTTCCTCACCTCGTGCACGCAGGAAGCAGCATGGCAGATGTCTGACTTTCCTTCAGGCAGCCTCCTCTGTGCTTCTCAGAAAGGCACGGGAGCTGTGGTTAAATATTACAGTCTAACCTTTCGCTTGCTCGCAGACCGAACAGGAGCTAAGTAACTTTAAACCATTAGCTCCATTTTAAATCTCTCTTCCACAGGACGAAGGGCAGTTGACTCTCAATCATGTTGTAACTTCCAAATGAATGACTCGGAGTGAGAATCCCGGGCTGCCGTTGCCTACAGCAGGGCATGGTGCCAGAAACAGAGAAGTGCAAGAGTCCTCTTCTGTCCCTCATTCTGCCCCTCTCATAGGACTCTCTCTATTTCCCACTCCTTACTCTGTCACTGGTTTGTTTTGGCCAGCGTATTTTTCCCTGGGTAGCCTGAATGGGATTTCTCAACGCTGACTGCTGGATCTCAACCTGCTTACCCCTGGGAGGACGGAAGCGACAGCCTGTGAAGAACTCACTTGGCTGTGAGGTCGGGAGGGCTTTTTGAGAGCGGCCTGAGCCGTTAGCCCTGTGGACATCCCCGTTCTCCCCAGAGGGTGCTGGGAACCCTCCCAGACCCCAGCCCTTCTGCTTCCCCCCTGCTCAGTTGCCCTGATGGCACGAGGACAAAGGTGACATCTGAATTGAAAGAAGAAGTGGCACATACAGACTGGTCGTTTATTCTTTATTGAAGTATGTCAAAAAATTACCGTTTGGAGATACCAGCGTAACTCACTGGCATTCGAGGGAACACCAGATAGGCTTTCCTTGCTAACAGCGAAGACTGGATTGTACCTGAAAAGCTGAGCACAGTTTCAAAAATGACACAATGCGACACCACCGTTTCCAGCTGTGCACTCTCCTTTGGGGAAAAAAATAGAGCCCACCTCACTTTTAATCTCCTTTACTAAAAGAGAAGGTGTTCTTCAGTTACAATTGAAACTGGAGATTTCATTCACCTGTTAGGATTTTGAGACTAAATGAAGGAGGGATCGTAGCAATTCTTCAGACCATTTGGCAAGAAAAAAGAATAGGCAAAACCTACATTGGTGACAATCAGTTGTGTTTCACAGTTGCATTGCAAAAGCTACAAATGGCTTCAGTTCTAAATTTGAGATGGGGAGAAATTGTTCTGTTTAGCATGTCCTAAAATTATCCAGCACAGAAATACTTTGGGGAAGTGTAAAAATTAATCCTCAAACTTTAAAAAGGCAGCTTAAAGGGGAAGGAATGCTGATGTGGAAGTATTAAATAAATGCCATCTCGGTAACAATTTTACCAAATGTAGGCAAGAGTCATACACTTCATGTCCTTGTTACAAGATTCTTGGAGAAAATACTCCCACTCAGATAGAAATTCACTGTAAACAGCTCTCTTGCTGTTAGGGTTGATGTACTTTTGAGGATGCAGTGGCTCTTAGAAGGAGCAGAGCGCATTGTGCAATAACGTGACCTTATGTTGCATAGACACTTCCAGTTTTGGAATGCGAACTGTCTGAAACTGGGAGTGGGCGGACAAGAGGTGGAGCCAGCCAGGAGCCTGGGTGGCTGCGTTTCTGAGAAACTCTCTTCTGCTGGTGAGCACTGCTAATTTGCCAAGCAAACGGCTAAAGCCCTGAATAGTGCTAAGTCAAACCACCGAACAACATCAAGTCGCAAATGGACATGGAGCTATAGGGTGATATTTTGGAAGTGAAGTGTGTAAAACTTAGTTGAAAACAAGGCTGAAATCTTTCAGACCTGAAACCACAGCCTCCCAAAATGCGTCAGAGACTCTTGATGCTGCAGCGAGGTCAGCTTCCCTCCCCTCGCACCTGTGAGTCAGGACAACTCTATTAAAGGCAGCTTTTATTGGAAGCTGTCAATAGAGAGGCAGACAACATACAGATGGTGAGGACACAGTGGGAAAGAGTTTGGATCCTGTGCCTGCATAAATGGTCACCAACAGGGAGAAGACCTTTTTTCTGGAGAACAGAGGGATACTGAGGAAAGAATAGTATTTAAGCAAGAGGTAGGTTCACCTGATTTCACCTTCTCTCTAAAACCAGGATTCAGAGTCCACTCAAGCTGGCATTGTACCCATTTCTCAAGGGGGACAAAGGCTAAGTCACTTGAGAGCTCAGTGCCCTCAGTGCTTGTCCACAGTTCCTTCTGTATTTACTTTTGCTGAAAATCACAGAAAAATAATCTTAGAGCAGCTCAGTTCACGGTAGAGAGAAAATCAAAACCAAGGAGGAAACAGAAAGTATTGGATGGGTGGGAGTTGCAATGGTGTGATCTTGATTTTCAGGCAATGCAGGCACTTTCTGAAATAGAAACTTTCTGTGGGGTAGTCATGCACTTAACTCTTTCCTTTGCTATAAATACACACCTGCTCATGGGTGGATCAAGGTTACCAGGACATAAAAATGTCAGTGAACAATGCTGTCCCATTTGCATTAGTGCTGCTTTAATTTTTTCCTTGTTGTTTGTTATTGCTGTTATTATCTGGACTGCTCCAGCAGAGTGTTAGCATAGATGAAATTGCTGTAACAAGCAGTGTTTCAACAACTAGGACCTGTGGTTTTAGATGTGCTCTTCTTTTAATGCTGGCAAGTGCTCTGTGCTTCCTGAACTCAACTGTTACTGCTACCAGAGAAGTATCTTGCAGCAGCTTTGTGACTAAAAAGATAATTCTAGAACTAATTTACAGTGTCAGCACTGTATTGTTTCTATGGGAGACTACTAGCAGAAGGAAAGAGATCCTGGAAAACATCTGTAATTATTTACTTCATGACCTGTCAGGAAAGAAGATTTTGGTTTCCAGTCCTTGGGTGAAAAGCAGAGTGTGGTTGTGGCTATGCAAAGAGCTGACCTACCTGAGCCCTCAGCACGCTGGGTAGCACTGCATTTGAGTGATTTTCCTGAAAGCATCCCATGTGGACTTTTCCTCTGTCTTGAAAGCTTGTGTTGTACTGGTTTGATCCACTTTCCATTTCACTGGTGGAATATTTCTATTAACTTTCCCACAAGCTGATTCAAACTGCGTAAAAAGGGGGGAAAAATTACTCTTCTTTGCACCTTTAATTTTCATGTCAACATTAAGATTTGGATTTGAATCAATGGGTTGTGCGTTTTATAAGCAACTTCAGCAATGCTTAGTTCCTAGAGGTGTAAGTAACCTTTTCTTTAAAAAATGAAAAGCAACTGGATGCACTTGTGGTGTCCCTCTGACTGCCCAGCATTCATTAGCAAACACTCAGACAAATGGACCTCTTTATGCAGGTATGTCTGAGCCCGTGTGTGGATGTATTCACCTGTGGAGTTTGAAATGGAGAAAATAAGCTGCTCTTGATAGGCTTGCTGAGGCAGGTATCTGCCTGAAATTAGATTTATATTTTCCATTCAGAAAGTGTTCAGTCTAAAGATGGTTGTAAAGGAAAAAGAATCAGAAATACGTATTCTGAAAGAGTAAAGCAAGGCAATGGTTTATGCAAGCTGTGTGATGAGGGAAGGAACGGGTGGACAGACAAACCTGAGAACAATGGCACGGGCTCCCAGAAGAAGCAGGGGGATTCCCCTGCACCTGGGGGCTGCTGCAACAGGCAAAGGGAGCTCCTGGACATCTCAGCAGGCCTAGCTGCCACATTCCCCATTAGTGTAACTCAGCACATCATTTCCCTGTTGGACAAGGTGGAAGGATGCCTCCTCTGCCGTCTGCCTGGTTGCCTGCCATCCAAACCTGTGCTGAGCAGCCAGCAGCCGGAAGCGTGGCTGCCTTCGGCCTCTGCCGGCCTTTTCCTGGCCTTCCACTGCCCTTTGCGCTTTCTGGCAAGGTCCCGGTGCAGTCAGGCTGCAGGATAGCAACCTAACTGCCAGCATCTTCCCAGTGCCATGTGAAACTGCACTTTGGTTCACATCAGTTCTGTTCTTGCTACTTTTTTTGCTAAGCAGGTTTATATAGAATATAAAAGTCCAAATCCTATCTTAAGATTAGATTTGACATCCTTGGACAGATCAAGGAGAAAAATAAATTGTTACCCTGATGAAAGCTATGAAGAAAAATATCAGAGTGATAGCTTCTTTGCTTTTAAGTTTTGCTGATCAGAAATCAGAGGCTGAGTTTTGGATCAAACATCCGTAGCGGTTTTGCAATCAAATACTCCCAGCTTGTGAAGATGCAAACAGCAGCTCCTCCAGCTTGCGCTAATGAACCGGCAGCTCTTTGTCAGTGCTAGCAGAGCAATTAGGCTCCCTGTTAGAAGAGTGGTGTTTGTTACGTGGTTGCATCCGAGTGATTGGAGTTATTTTACTCAAGCAGACCTCACTGATCCACAATTAAAATGGCATTTTCATCTCACACTTAGAGGTTGAGAAAAAGCTTTTGAAGATCTTAGTTGCTCTGATGATGAGCTTGGAAGAGGAACAAAATCAAACAAGGGTCTTTTGTTGCAGCAGTTGGGTCGTGACTGAGACAGTTGGCTACTTCATTATAGCGAATGTGTAGGTGGCCTTTCTCATGTTCTGAGATCCAAGAGAGGAGCTGTGACTTTACTGACACCTCTGAGGGGAGTGGAGTCAATCCTTTGCAGAAGCAGGGTCACGTCAGCTGTGCCGTGTGCTGCGGGCGCTGACAGCGAGCGCTTTCCTCTCTGCTGCTTTGAAGTTAAAGGCTCCGTCTTTCTGGCAGCATCAGATCTGAGTGGTGAGATCGCCCTGGGTTCGGGCAACTTAAAATCTATCTGTAATTTTTTGCACCTGTTTGATTGTGGTATTTATAGCTCATTTTTGCCTCTGCTTTCTCTTTGGCATAATAGTTGCCAGCAGCCTTCCTTGCTGCTCTGAGGGAAACGCTGGATGTAGTTTGGAGGATGATTAGGAAGAGATCACCTCCTGAAACCCGAGTGAAGTTAATGATGAAACCTGAGTTTTGTTAATAATACATTGTAATTATTACTGCTGGCAGGGCAGATATCTCATATTTCTCATCTTTTAGCTTGAGGACCCTAGTTACAGTAATCTGTTCCACTTCTCGGCCATCCTGCCCCTTGCTCGGGTCTGCAGGAGGAAGGTGTCCCATCTCCCCCACCAGATTTCCGCTTGAGCTTTCCCAGGTGGAGCAGTGCCTCCGCAGATGTCGGTGCGTTGCGCAGGCTGGGGCACAGAGGGGCCGGGAGGAGGATGCGTGTTGGACAGATGAAGCAGCAGAACATTAATGACACAAGACACCGCACTGGACCTGCCCTGTCGCCCGGCAGCGAGGACATATGTCAGCGCGCGGCAGGCGTCAGCCCCGCGGCAGCCCGCTCCCACCTTCTGCAGGTCTTCACGAGGGGAAAATCGCGTCATGAGCTGAGGCACTTGCCTGCTGTAATTGCCAATAAAGCATTCATCTGAACCTTTCGTAGACTGCATCTATTGCGTGCGCCTCGGAGATGCCGGGCCAGGTGGGAGTGGAGACATAAATGGTGGCGTGCATGGGAGGGAGGGAGGGGAGCGCGCCGGAGAAGGTGACGCCGTGCGGGGTGGTGGTGGGGGGACACACACCGGCTGCGGCAGGAGCAGCGGCCCGCGGCGGGATGGAGGGAGATGTGCGATGGCGCGGCCCCTCGCTGCTCAACGCCGTACCTCCTTGCTGCCTCGCGGGGCTCCCCTTGCAGCCTCCCTCCCAGCTTGCCCACCGTGGGGTCACCGTGCCCGGGGTGGGAGGTCGGTGGTGCAAGTTAGGGACTCACATTTGGGACAACAGCTTCCCAACACCCACAGTTTAAACACTGGCTGGTGGAGAAAGCCCGTAGCGGGAACTTGCCGACAAGAAGAGGCGCCACTCTGTTTTGTTTCACTTCTGCTGGTTGTGTTGCCTGTGTTGTGACCAAGTGTTGCTTGTGGCACTGAAAATGGAAAGCTTTCTTATCCTGGAACCCCCCGTGGGTGGGCTCGCTACCACCCAGCAGATCCTCCTCGTGGGCTGGGCAGCAGAGGAGGCAAGGAGAAGACGAGCCAGTGTGGCTGGAGCCCCTGGCGAAGGAGGGAGGTGGTGCCGGGATGCGGTCAGGCAGCCCCTCGCCCTGCTCCGCCATGATGTGACTGCCCCTTCCTGCCCCGCCCGCCAGCTGGGCCGCTGCGCAGCCAGCCCGCCCGGGTGTGGAGCGGGCTGGAGTTACCATTTCTTTCCCTCCAATTATTTTCCAGTCAGTCCCTTTCCTGGTTCTAAACTGAATTTGTGCACGGTTAAAGCTCTCTTGTGGGGCACTGACAGCCCCGAGGCCAAAGGTCCATGTGGGTGTTGAGGGGCTGAGGCGGCGCCTCACCTCACCTGTGCTACACGGTGTTGGAAAATACTGTCTAATAACAAGTATTTTCTTAAGTGTACAGTGAAGGTAATTTTTAATTTTTCTAATTCCTTGCTATTTTTTTAATTTCATCTTCTCCTTTACACATTTTTCTTTAAATAGGTGAAGTCTTAAAAAGGCCATATATTACTGTTACTGAAACAGAATTTCTGCTCCAAATCTGAGTGCGGGCTTAGGCTGAGGTTCTGATCACTTCTAGCTTTTAGCTTTTTCACTTAAGAACCCCACGCTGGTTGAGGGTATGTGGTCCTGTCTCCTTTTGACTTTGTGTAGATGTGCAGCCAGAGTATGGTCTTCAATATTTAAACCTACTAATAATTACTCTTACATTCGTATTTCCTCTAATATAATAACATTTACTCTTCATTTCAGATGACGGTGAACTTGTCTGAAGCACAATAGCGTCAGCTGATTTGTCTCGCATCCCAATGTCTATCTATTCTAGTAAAAAAATCAGTGACTGTTAAGTTTACTGCTAAGGCATAGGATGAAAAGACAGAACTATGATGCTGAACAAAGAATGGTTGCACCAACGGGAATTAATCACAGCCAAAAATACCAAAAAAAGAGCATGCTCTCAATTTCCCCGTGGGTTTAATGTTAAAATATAATCTTATTAACTTCGGGTACTTTTTTTTTTTAATTTTAAAACTGGAAGAAAATAAAAATTGTAACGTCAGAATAATAATTTTCATTGAATTTTGCAATTTCATTGAAATTGGCAATGTCTTACAGTGGGCTTTTTTTTCCTGTCATAAATGACAGAAAAGGTCTGGTATAAATCTACATGTTTTTGTTTAACCCTGGCCCCAGAATGACTGGTGTGAGGCATTTGGAGCCGCACAGGAAGGCTGCATAATAATGAAACAAAACCCTCATGTAAGCATCAGCCAAAGGACTCACAATATTAAATAGAAAAACCATAATTGTAGAAAAGATCATTTCCTTGCACAGCTCAAACAGAGCACTAGAAAGTTGGCGTGTGTGTTACTTCCAGTAGTAATACTGCAGTAATGTGCTTTAAACGGTTGCAGACATTCGTAAGAGAGTCCTTGAGACGTGGCTTCCCTTCCCTTCGGGCTGGGGGAGCAGCACTCGCGCTGTGCCGAGGCACAACATCACCCTGGGAAGCGAGGCTGCCGAACACCTCTGCACATCTGTGCTGCACAGAGCTGGGGCTCGTCTTGTTGCTGGCTTCAGGGTAGATGAGGCTTGCAGAACAGGGCTGTAAAAGTGCAACTGCATCTCAGCAGTACTTAGACCCGTGTGTCTGCTTCTGGTGGGGCACAGACGTCTCTTGAGGGCAGTGCTGACTCCAGCAGCGGAGCTGGCAGAGGACGTGTCCCTCTTCCTTCAGCTCCCAGATCCTTATTTCTGGTCCCCAGAGAAGTTGGTACCGCTCTGATTTTGCTTCTGAATCTGTGTCCTAGTCCAGCGAGCTGTATTAGGATGCCTTAATAGCAAACTCTCATCTATTCATTACGGAATGTCAGGATGCAAAATCCATGTGGAAGATCTACCTGGTCTTTTCACATTTAGTCTTTTCATAATCTCAACGAAAAAGGGACAATTTCAAAATCTGAATTTCCCCCCTAATGTTCTCAAGTTTCTCAAGTTATGTTTAGAAACAGGAAGTTGTTTTGCATAAAGGTAAGATTGTGTTTTTAACAAGAAAAGTTGGTGTTAGACCAGCTAAATATACCCACACAGTCATACTCAGTTGGTAGTCCTGGCTATTTTTAGGCTTTATTTTTGCCTCTCTCTATTTATTTTTTTTAGTGACACCTCCACCGTACCTTCAGCTCATAGTGAGGCACCGCTTCCTGCGTCGGTATGAAACTTGCAATTATAGGAGGAGTCAATCTTGTCAGGTGTCATTTATCACGCATTGCAGAGGGCTGGTTTCAACGAAGGAGGAACAAAGCTTAAGAGAGACAGAGAGAGAGAGGGAGAATCATTCTCTTAATAATGTGCCCTTTGCAACAACAGACCCTTATCTGATCACCCACACTCATCTGCCTGCTGACGCGGTACTTGCTTCATTAGTATGAGCTATTTTTACACCTTTTGTGTCTTTTGAGGAACCGAGTAGGCCTGCTGGCTTGTAGTGATTCACCATCTCCAGGCGAACAGGGTGTCCTCAGATCCTTCGAGGGGGGTAGGCAGAGAGAAGCAGCGGGAAGAGTTCAATTGAAAAAGCAAGTTGATTAATTGTCTTAGGTGGTCCGAGTGCTAAAACATTGCACTTCAGTCTTAAGGAAAACAGCCTACGTGCTTTTGGTTTGCAACGCAGTTTTTCAGATTGTTAGGAGCTATCCCAAGGAACATTTATTAATTAATTAGTTTATGTGTAGCTTAGCAAACGTGAAGCCCTGTATGCTTGTGCATATACTCTATGTGTTTGTTTCCCTGTCTGTGAAGGGGATGTTGGGGGCTGGACTAGGGGATGTTTGGGAGTTGAACTCACAGAATCACAGAATGACAGAATCACAGAATGGTCGGGGTTGGAAGGGACCTCTGGGGGTCATCTAGTCCAACCCCCCTGCCGAAGCAGGGTCACCTACAGTAGGCTGCACAGGACCTTGTCCAGGCGG
>Ga0065711_1005282_pt1 | contig 23151 bp, 12 predicted proteins | sample Hoacrofraction12_FD_59098 | JGI IMG/M metagenome (GOLD analysis project Ga0065711, IMG submission 59098) | Hoatzin crop microbial communities from Cojedes, Venezuela - Epithelial fraction 12 v2 (version 2) | ecosystem: Host-associated > Birds > Digestive system > Esophagus > Crop | place...
GTTCTGGGTGACCCTGCTTCGGCAGGGGGTTGGGCTGGGTGACCCATAGAGGTCCCTGCCAACCCCGACCATTCTGTGATTCTGTGAAAAGCACCAGCAACAAGGCTGACCAAGGGAACACCCGAGCGTGGGGGACGCACAGCGCACCTCCCTCTCGGCTGGACACCCGCCTGCCCAGCGCCAGGTTCCCCCACCACACCACAAGCACCACGGCCGGGCACCCCGCACCCCACGCCGGTCGAGCCCGGGACGCCGTCCTGCGCGGCCAGAGAGGAGCGGTACCCCCCGGCGCAGTGCCCGCCGACACCGTGCTGCTCCCTGGCGTTGGCAGGCAGAGCCCGCTGCTTGGTTTTGACCCACTCCCTGCTACAGTTCCCAAACCGAACACACAAGGAGGATCAGGCAGGAGTTACATTTTCTCTCCTCTCCTCTTCTCTGTATTTCTCACCCTTTACCCAGATTCAATGCCAACACCTGAAGATGTGCAGAGTTTATCCTCATCACGCGGCAGCTCAAAGCACAGGATTCCAAACCGGGCAACAGACCTTACCACCACCAGCAGGACTACAACTTGCTGCCTGAATTACAGGTACTTGAATGGATATAATCTTCAAATACGTAGCACAAAATTCAATGAAAAATTCAGTTTGCTTACACGCAGTTTTGTGTGAAATCAGAATTCTGTTATAGGGGATCTGATTTCCAGACGTCAGACACACAAAATTTCTTAACTAGCCCCCTCCCTTTTCCTGTTTTAATTACGTGTATCACAAATGCAGTTTAGGAAGGATGGATGAAATGTGTAAAGTTGTCATTTTCAGATAGTGGGATCCACACAGGGGACAGACACAAGATTTCAGCTTTTGATGGTTCCTCTGGGCTGAACTGAAATCAAGGATTTTCCAGATTTGAGTTTGTTTTGAGGGAGGTTCTTAGGAATAATTAATACTGTAAGAGGCACGGGGTTTGGTGCTGTTAGAAATATAATAAAGTTTTGAGAAATTAAATCATATAAGCAAAAAGGAAAGCATATTTCCATTGCTTCTCCCACTCCCCGAGCTTCCAGTAAATTGTCTATTAAGACAGTTTTTTATGACCTTTTTATGCTGCTCTGGTAGCATTTTCTACACTTAACTTCATCACATCCCCTAATTTCACTGCAGCAACATCAAAATGTAATGATCTTATTGCCATAAAGCAAAGTATTATCACAAAGACATCTCCTCACAGTCCGAAGCTGTTTAGGTAGGGCAAGCAGGCCGAAAGGAGACGTTTCCTTGGCACTCAAAGACAAGGCACAAACACGAAACCCACAAGCACAGTTAACAGCTTATACGTGACTGACCAAAATAGGGTGAAAAATTCAAAGGACTTGCCTTTTTTTCCCGCCCTTTCCTTTATTTCCTTTTCCCCCTTTTCCTAGACATCCAGGACATCTCTGTTTCCATAAAAATTTTTTTATCAGTCACAAATTAGCATTAAAATTCACATTTATATTTCCCACAGTGGCCACGTACATCGCAGCAAATCCAGAATAAAACGCTATGATAAAAACCTTCAAGTACTGCATATTCGAAGTGGGAAGCAGAGTTAAAAATAAAACAGCTTTCTCAACACCATCATCATGAAAATAATGCAGAAAAGAAATATGAATCTTTTAAATTCTACTTGCAACTGGGAGAAACCGCTGCTAATGTTGTGGAAGCAAGAACCTTCCTTCCTGCTGTGATTCCATACAAAGCATAAGACACATGAGAAACTGTACTAAATTTGGTTGCGTTTCATTTCTTTTTTTTTTTAAGGAAAGAAAAAACTGTACAAGGATAAGCAATACCACCAGAAATCGCATTTGTGTATGACTTGCCAGTCAATCTAGACAAACAGGAAAAAAGACAAAAAAGAGCTACGATTATCTGACAGTACTTCAACTTGTGGCTTAGTGCGCGGAAACAACGACCAGCTGGCACCACGCTCAGGCCAACCTTCTCCTAGGGCAGCTCGGCAGGCTCCCCCCAGCTCTCTAACCGGGCGACCCGAGCGTGTCTCTACCCTGGATCCCGCCCTGGCCAGCAGGGACTCGAGACAGAAGCCAGCCAGCGCCCAGGGGTGACCTGGTGCGCTCCCAGCCTCGGCTTTGCGTGAAGCACGACTAAGCCCCAGGAGGAAGAGCGGTACGGAAAGGCAGCGGCAGCAGCTTGGCAGCTCAGCCCCAGTGCCCTGCCAGTGCACGTCTCTACCAACAGCTGTCTCACACTCTTGTTACTTGCTTTTGCTTAGCTTTGTACAGTTGTATTATATATAGACTTCTCTAATAATAGAAAGTAATAACAGAGAATAAAATGCATCACACAAGACTACAAGCACACAATGAGAGCAGATAACTTGAAAATACAGCCACAGGATGATGCTGGGGGCCCCAGCACTACAAAAAACTCCTCACTGGTCACCACAGAAACACAAACTCCGGAGCTGCATAAAACCAGCTTTAGGGGTAACAAAGCGACCAAAGAGCAAGCCTCCAAAATCTGTAAACCACACCATGTAGTAAACTCCGACACAGCACGGAACGGCGAAGCGGGAGCAAGCAGCAGGTCTGCGTTAGCAGCCGCATAACAACGGACACCAGCGGGCCCACGGCGGCAGCGGAGGAAGCACTCACCACCCGCAGGACGCACCTCCGGCAAAGAACTTCGCACGCTGGCAGCTCGCTGCAGCTCTCCCGGCCCCGGCGAAAACCATCAACCTCCGGAGTCATGGGGGCACTGAAAAGAGGAGCATAACGTCAGAGAAAGGGGTAAAGAAGTCATCTATCAGCTTTAACCATACATCAAGTGAACTTTCAGTGTCGGCTTCATTGCAACAGAACTAATAACAACTCTTTGATTAGACTGTTAAGACTTCAATTAAGCCAAGAGTAAATTCTTGGCTTTGCATATAAGGTGTATTCCTTTGGGCCACATTCACTTCCCAGGCAGTAATGCAAGAAATTGATGGAGAAGTTGAGAAATGTAGCCTGTGAACTGGACGCAACAAGCTGGTAACAGGCTGGTAGACAATGCCCCATTAACACAGACTGTTAAAACCGAAAACAACGAATCGGTAGCGGCAGATTTTCCTCCTTCCACGCTGTCTCCTCATCGGTAAGACCCCATCCATATCCTGCGCAGCAGTACAGAAGGTCCAGGAGGGTGGTGAATTTATTGCTCATCTGGACTGAAATCCTGATGCAAGTAACTTCTTCCGTGAACCATGGTCACGTCAGTCTCTACAAGGTTCAGTAACGAGATGATTTGATTTCTAGTCTAATATTAAGCACAAGCCTTCCTGAGCTGGTTTGGAATGGCCTTTGAAACTGTGCAAGATGGAGTTAAACTGGGATATATTTTTCATTCTTCCTTTTCTGTCATGCTTTCTCTTGACACCTAGCTACTTCTCCAGCTGCTTTCTACCTACATACTTGGTATCCTAACAGCTTCTTTGGTTCTACTCATGCATTTTTTTTTCTTTATTCTGTTATTAGAGTAACCAAATTAAACTGTTTGCATTATGTGTACTTCATGTTTTTGTGGGTTTTTTTGCAAGAAGAGTTACAAATAGAGATGTTTAATGTTCTTAACTGAAAAGGACAAACAAGAGTGGAAAATCACTTGTTCATACACTGACCTTTACCTATTGTGATTTGTCAGACTGAATAGGACTCTGGATGCTTTGCATTCTTGTCCTTCCTTCAGACACTGCCTTTCACTGCAAATCACAACACAACTTCACTCCTAGGGGTGGGGGGACTTTGTCCTTTCTCATAGGGAACGATCCTTTTCTTATATTCTGAAAGCAAAGACACGCCTCTTCCAAGACTCTGTATCACCTTACAGTACTTTTAAAATCGCTAAATTAATTAGCTTAATCAAGCAGCTTATTAACTTAATGACCGAGGTTATTTTTGTTGTTTTCTACATATATTTCCAATCTTTTCTTCTGAATCTCCCTGGGCCCCCAAAATACTGATGATCAACAAATTCTACCGCTTTCCATGTCATCTTCTGTCATTGCTTTTGCAGGGCAAGGTGTCTCCTTCCCTCTCCCCGCAACAGCCACCCTTCCAGGTCACCAGGCCATCCGCAGTCTTCCTTTGGTCTGAAGGGGTAACAGCCGCGCTTGCGTCTCGCTGTCTTCCCTACCCCCCATATTTGTGCCATGCTCTCTTTCACTTGTCACTTGTGCCACTCCTTGTAAAGCAAGGAGTCTTGATCTTTTCAATCTTCTTCATACGGGAGTTTCATACGCTCCTAATCAGTCGGAAGGATCTGACTGACAAGCGGGGAAGTTACAGGTCAGCAAAGCTAATGGTCTACTTTAAACTGCCGCCTGTGTTGTGAGATGGCTGATTCGCGAGCATCGGAGCGGTCCGCGCACCGTCTGCGCTACAGACAGACAGAGATAATGACTTTGTCAGTCAGACGATATTCCATCTCTGTGTGTCAAGCAGAGCCCTGATTCGTATCTCTAAATGTCTTTTACATCTCTTGGGTGGTTTTGAGATGGAGAGGCCTGAACTGAATATAGCCATCCTAGGGCAGGCATACTTGTTATAACATTATTATAATATTATCATCTATACCACTTTTCATCCCATTTATTAAGGAGCTCAGCTTTGTATCTGATTTTTAATCACAGCTGAAAAATGAGTAGATACCTTCAGAGATATCTCCACGAATGACTGTTCTGATTGCCTCCTGAATCTGGTCTCTGCACGCATGCTTGATGTCCGGAGTTTCACATCAGAGACATTTCGTCTCAGAGCAAAGAGGAAATTTAGAATCTACAAGTTCTATTTCTCCTTTCCCCAGCACACCAAGGCAGCATTGGGTGAAGACTTCAGACATCTGACCAGGATCTCCATTACCTCAGGAAGTCTGTACCCGACCAGGAAACACAAACGGTTTCCTACTGCCTGGCAGCGCGTTCGTTCCCCAGAATGGAGCTTCTTCACCCTTCTCAGGCCGCAGCGTCACTAATTGGTACGTTTCCGCAAGGCCACACAAAACCCTGAGGCTAATTACTGCTGCGCTGATGGCATCTTCAGGAGCGGCCTCTGGAAAGGCAGCAGTGCTACCCAACTGGCTTTTCGAAATTGTAGATCCCTACTAGAAGCCCTGTGCGAGAAAGTGCGTAGCCTGAGCAGACTCCCAGAACTGCTCACTTCTGAGGTTTTAAAAATGAGCATGTTTTCAAAAAAATCACTAAAACCAGGAAGTGTCAGTTTCTTCTTCTTGGGCAAAGTCCAACTGGGTTAATTTCCACTACTCAGAAAAAGATTACATTAAAATGACCGAAATTATATCTACCTATTTTAAAATATCATTATTATTAGTAATAATAGAAATAATGATATAATTTTATGCTGATAGATGTGCAAGCAGTTTCTTGCCTAAATACTTCCTTACAGAAAGTTTTGAGAATAAGGACTGCTATCTAGACAGTGACAACTCACACAAGACTACTGCAGCTGACAAAAAAAAAACCTGGAATCCACCCCCCCAGAGTTAAAATGAATTTCAGCTGAAAGCCCTACACCTGAAAGCACAGAAGGGTGTTGTCCAAATATGCAAGGCCCCCTCGCTCTGCCCCTTTAGGCACAAAAACAGTTATGAGTTGTTTTTTTTCCTCCAGCTACTACAGAGTAGAATAGTAGTCCTCACTGGGAAACTATTTAAAAACACTTTTAAAGCACATTTGGAGTGGAGAAGGTATTTTCTCAGGGTCGATTTTTTTCATGATGAACGCAAGCAGTGTTAATACGTGTAAGTTCTGGAGAGTCATAGGGCTATTAAACCCTAACCCTAACCCCTAATTTAATGCTAAATTAGCATTAACTGTTACTTCTTTCTTTGAAAGATCAAAAACAATGCTTTAACTATGCGAGATTAACACTGACCCTCCCCCCTCCCCCCAAAAAATCTTACTGTTTTCTTATCACCCTTTCTTCATAGAAAAACTTGATTAAAATGATGCCAGTAGGATGGTATAAGAATTTAGTGTAGTATTCAAGGAGTATTTTTCAAACTTGCAGAACTGTTTCCTTTACAATGGATATTTGAATTCTGAATTTTGGTTTGCTATACTCAATTATTTGGAATAGGTCAAATGTTCAAGAAAAAAAAACCAACAAAAAACAGTAAACATCTGTATCCAGTAAATTCCCTAAGATTATCTCACATAAATATCCACTTCAGTAATAAACCCCGTAATTAATTGTTTCACCCCAACTGCGTTCCTCTCCGAGACCCCCGTGATGGATGTATAACTTACCATAACACTTGTTCTGAAGGTCAGGACTGCTCCATTGGTAGCACCAGCGGAAGTCTGTCTGCTGCAAAACGCTTTCCTGCAAGAGAAGAGAAGCAAGTACAATGTTCCATTTTTCAGGAAGCTTAAAATACAAAGTTGAGACAAAAGCAAAGCAGAAAACATTTATTATACATATATATTATATATGTATATATTATATTTATTATACATTTATTATATTTATTATTATTATTATATAAAAAATTGCAAGAAAAGTCAAGATGTCCAAAGTCAAGACGTTCTGCGTTCTGTGACCTAGCGTGCCTAGGAACTGCCAGCGGCCTTCAGAGAATTCAGCGCCCTGAAAGGGACGGCTGTTGTTACTCCTCCAGCTCCTACACCAGAGACACACAGCCCATGCAGCTCAAGAAGCAGCAGCCTGCTACCGGCCCCTCCTATTCCAGGAGTACAACAAGAACTGAAAATGAATACAGTGAAGACCCTGACATCAAACGTTCCATGGGAGTTTAAATTGCCAACTCCAAGCCGTTTCTGAAACCCTTTTCCCCCAGAAGTACTGTGCTAATGTTCCTAATCAGCTTCTGTCTCGAGCTAGACGCTGAAACGGGGCGGGTGAAGTGTGGGTAACGGGTCTGCAAGGAGCACGAGGACAGCGACAGCCACTTCCTCACGCTGCCTTTTGTCCTGTTTTTTCCCAGCTGGCACTAGCGCTGTCAGTGTTTCACCCAGACTCCATCAGATGGACCCGCAGCGTTTTTTCGTCACGGAACAGCACAGCGCTGGCAGGCTCTAAGCTGTTTGCTCGCTAAGGACGGGCCTCGGCCAGCAGCTCTGGGGAGGAACGCGCCCGCGGTGAGGACCGAGCTGGATTTTCCCGCCGGCGACAACTGCTGGGTATTGCATCTCTCTCGCCTTTGTAACTCCCCAAGCTGCAACCCATCCCCACATCAGCTGCGGGAGAACTGGAAATCCCGCAGGGCTTCACGCTACTTTCTGCAAAACCATACCCTGTCCACCTCTTCTGGCAAGGCCACCCCAGAGCCCAGCAGCTTCACCAGCAGCCAGCGCTGACCAGCGCTGCGCAGGCTCAGGTCATCAGACATTTCCCAGACATCATAGCACGAAGTACGCCAGTGAAATAATTAAAATAGTACACTTTGCTTCTCATAACGCAAAAGCAAGCTTGGCTTTGGAAGAAGGAGCTTTTTAATTATTTTTTATGGGTTATATCAGTTACACTGTAAAATTTCAGTTTTCCCAGCAACAGAATCAATGGAGTATTACACCTAAAATCTTTTGAATTCTCTAAATGTACCAAGTGATTCGTGCAAGTCATTTTAGAGGGCAAATTACTGCAGAATCACCTTCCTGAAAAGTTCATAATGCCAGCCTTACTCCCTCTCCAGTTACTGAATTCTTCCATAAGAGAGATGAAAGCGTAAAGACAGCGTCACAAAAATAGTGGTTGTGTAGGAAGTCACTGCCAACCAACCCGTCACAGAAGCCTGCACGTAGAAGAAACTATTACTCCATCCAATCATATAGGAAAGCAAAAAGATTTTCCACCCACTGAGGCAGCTGTGAACATATATGAATCACCAATATTATTTGCAATTAAACGTACCAAATGAAGTACACATCACCACACACCCCACAGTTATTACAATCCAGCACATTAATACTTCTTCCTTGCACTTAATTGTCCGTTCCCACCACGTATTTAGCTGTAAACTCTTTGAAGTGCAATGAATTCTTTTAATAGCTTTACCGCAGTTCAGTTTTGAGTTGCTTTTGTGCAGCATCTCTGATACAGTGTATCTTGAGTTGTGTGATAGTAAGGCACAAATAACGCGAACACTTTTCAGAGCTACATGCCACCACTCCCTCTTTAAAGCAGTAAGGCAAAACGATACATGGACATAAGCTAGACGTAAAAAGAAAACAAATGTATATTTTGAATCAGAGCAGTAGCAACATTCAACGACTGCTCCATTATCTTTCATCTTTCCTCACTAAATGCTTTTGGAAAGGCACCTTATAAAAGAATAACACTCGGACACGCTCGTAGCGCTCAGAAAAAGGCAGACACTTCATATTCCATGACGCTAATTATTGTGTTCCTGGTTTCACCCTGCATAGGCAAGAGCAAGGCAGGCCTGCAGATGAGGTCTGAATCGCCATCTTCGCCATCTTTCAGGCACAGATGTCAGAACATATTTCTTAAATGGGCTAGAAACTCCAGCACCCTGCCCGTACTCTGTGGCACGGCAACGGCCCTGCGCAGGCAGCCCGGCCACGCAGTGACCCCGGGGGTCCGGCAGCCCCACGTCTCAAGCGAGCCTGCAGCCTTCCAGCCCCGCGGGACCGCACGGACAGGCACAGCCAGGCAGGGAACGCAGGGACAGGGTGCAAGGTGCCAGCCGAGCGCGCCGGACACCGCTCCGCCACCCTGCCCACCGCGCTGGGCCACCGCCGGGACAGCGGGAGGGAGGACACGCGCGGCAAGCGACAAGTCGGCCAAGGGAAGCCTGGTTTGCTTTGAACAAATCCTAGGGGATGAAAGCTGTGGGACAGCCTTAAAAGTTTTCTCGATCCAATGTAAATATTGGGTTTTGTACACCCAGAAGTGATACGGACTATTGATTAGCCTGAAGACTTTAATAGGACTATTGAGCCTGTGCTACTGCAAGCTGCTCACTTCTGCCAGCTCAGAGCAGCTGGTTCTCTCTTTATCTGTATTTTACTGCAACACAAGACAGCCCTGCAGCGGATGCACACCTATTCCAACTCAGGTCTGGAGCACGGCAGTCGTTTCGCACCTTTTCTGGTTTATATATTCCTTGCAAGTGATATTGCTCGTGGAGGCAGTGTGCAGCCTGCTGGGATGTATTTCTGAGCAACAACTGTAACCACAAAAGAACTGTACGTAGTCGGAAATGAAAGTGAGATCCAGCTAAAGCCTAACAAGAGAAAAAACTTTTATCTGTCCGCTACCAATAACAACATTATGATCCTTCCAAAAAGCTGACTGACTAATAAGTAGATACTTTTCCAATACCTTACCTCTGGATTATAATTCTTTTATTCATTTTGGCTCTCCCACTGCATGAGAATTCCCACTGACAGCAATTAGAGCAGGATCTGGCTCGGAACTGGTACTTGGGAATAAGCTGTATCCGATTCCCTGTTTCAGAACACGACCCGTGTTGACAGAGAGAGTGACTCTGTTCAGAAGGCGCAGGCACTAATCCTATCACTCCCATCTGTAATCCGATTAACCCTCAGGCCTTCTCGGTGGTTTGGAATTCTGGTTTTTGGTTTGGGGGTTTCAGTTTTTAAAATATATTATGAATGCCCTGAACATTACTGGTTCTGCTACTGTTACTGTTCTTTTTCTGAGCTGGTTTTCCTCGGTGACTGTGGTATGCAAATATAGACCAAAAATACTCCTGCTTTTCTGAATGCATCCTTTACAGGATGTGCTTTATTATTCTCTCTGCTCTTATTTTCTTTAATTCTTGCCTTTACCCCAGCTAAACAGTAATTTTTTAAACTTCCACAGCTCCATGCCATTTCAGACACGAGGATTTTCACCCACTAATTTGGTTCTCGCGGCTGCAAGAACTGTCCCTTTGATCTCACTAGCACACAAAATACACCAGTGATCACAGTGACTGCAGGCAATTCGCTGTGTTTGAGAAATTTGCTACACAATTAATAACCGCCCATCAGTTTGTTTGCCCACTTTTGCTCGTTGGAACAATTCTGCTTTGTCCACAGCCAGAGTTCTGGCGCAAGGGAAGCACGCCGTGTGACACCACCAGAGACTGCACTCAGGCTGATTCCAGGATGCTGCTGCAAGCCTGCAGAGACACTTCAGTATCCAGGTCTGCTGTGAAAGCCCCCCGGGTGTCACCTGACTTCCCAGTTTACGTCTGTCGAGGCACTGGACAGTGTACTTGGAATGAAACATGGCCCACTCTTGACCAAGCTGGGCTTAGCCAGAGAGAATGGTGAAACGAGTTATCGGAGACTTTGCAGTGCCAGAGAGCGCTCAGGCTTCCAACCATTCTTGTGGGGAACGTCAGCCACCAGCCCACGCCTCTTTGCCAACTGACAGCATATTTTGATGATGCTAATGACAAAGCATGGTGACATCCATTTGAAGTTTAGGTGTATCTGATGAAATGTAGAACACACCACAGCAATATTTGTTCACAAAGCAACACACGCGTTGTTAGAACACCCAAGCAGCATCGACAAAGCAAACAAACAAAGTGACAAGAATGCTGCCACCCCCAGAGCAGAAGTACCATTTTTCTACACCCATGATCAACATCAGTGAAATCTCACTCCATCCTGCTAAATGTTTCATGACTTGCTTCTGGTTTCTTCTGACACACCATCCAGAAACAGGGAGCGAAAACAAATTAATGTTCTAGCTAATCTGAGTTTCTGAAGGCAGTTCGTTTCTTCCACATAATTTTAATTCTCTCTTCATAACCCATACAGCAGGTTAAAATAAAAAAAAAAAATCTAAAATCCCTAACAGCAAGAAAGGGAACATTTTGTAATCACAAATTTTTCCGAGACTGAAAGCAGCGTTACCTATGCTACTGCAGGATCGGAAAAGTTTCCAGTTTGTTTACCGTGAATATTAAAGTCTTCTAGAAAAGCGTGATAGCAGGAGCGACACCGCATACAATGATCACCCATTAAGCATGTTAATTTCTTCCCTCTATTTTTAATTCTATCCAGCCGTGAGCTGTCCACTGTTCAGTGCAAGATTAATGAATCGCACTCTAATTGCTTTTCACATGTCAAACTCTACTCCAAGTCTTAGGGTTTCAAGAACCTAATGTCAAAACACTTTTTCTTTTGGCTAAATCACAGGAAACTAACTCCATCAAATGTAGTGATGCATTAGGAATAATATTAATTACATAGTTTCTGAAGATTTCAGTCTGTTCTACAGTTTGAGTGGACTGCAGCACTTCGCCAGTAGCCTGAACAGCACAAATGGATTCAGCCTTGCGGAGCAGGGACGCTAGCACAACCACAACGCTTCCTCATATGAGACCAGGACGATCGTCGTCTAATTGTCAAACCAGCTAACTTCTTGCATTAATCACTTCTGTTCAGCAGACAGGCTTCTGGCACGGGGTGGCTCAGACCCAGCGTGTTGGGGCCCTGCACGCACAGTTTTATGGGGTTGGATTGAATTCCGTGACTTTGCTACTCTGAATCTGAAAAAGTTTCCCCTGTCCCTCCCTCGTACTGACAATGGGGCACAGCAGGAAGGAGGACGGGAGCTCGGTGTCTTTATCACACCGATACCAACGCGGGGTCTTGACACTTTGCAGACAACAGCCAATCCTTTAAATCAAACCAGCTCTTACATCTTTTAACATCCCCGCTTGCTGCATTGTCTAAATGCAAAGCCAAGCTGCCTGCCACCTCAGCGCAGCCCTTCCCCACCGCTTGCGCCTTTCGGACATCTTCTCGGTACGTGCCGCACAGCTGGGGCCTTTACAGACAGCAGTCTGCAGCCAAAGAGTTGGAGGTGTTCTTAAAATCCTTCTCCCATTCTGGAGGTGTGACCGTACAGTACAGCCACATTCCAGTGGCTGCATTTTGTCTTATAGGCAAATGCAAAGGGACATAAACATGAAAAAGTGATGGCTAGTTTGTGGTGTATCGATTATATTAATTTGACCAGAAGACTCTGGAGAGGGACCTGCACTGCCTACTCATCAATAATTTACTCTTTTTTCGCTAGAGCCTAGAATTAGACAAGTCCCTTAAAGAGCTTGTAATAAATGCAGCTCAGGCCTCCAGAGACTCATTCCTGCCCAGGAGTTTGAAAATAACCATCTTCAACTGAATTAAAAATTTCTCTCCATACATCATGCCATTCCAAAATATCGAGCTAGCTCAGATCTGCTACTAGATTTACACAGCCCTGAATAACCCTTTTTGTCTAAAGGGTTTTCTAAGTTTATAGCAGGCTAATAATTTCAGCGTCAGAGCCATTACAATATTAGCAGTATTTTTTCTGCAGAAAAGGAAACGCAGAGGTACATCCTACTGAACGAACATCTCACCGAGATTTTTGCTGTGGGAAAGGAACGCGTACCCGGCTAGCGAGCGGACGCTGCCTGCCGTGTGGTGACAGGTACCGCTCCATCAGCGCGAACCAGACACAGCCAAGACGCGGCAGCAGCCTGACCGCTGCCTGCACAAGTGGGAGGCCCTTGTTCCCGCTACCTGACTCTGCTGTCTCCCTTTCAAAGAGCTTCAAGCAATCAAATTATATCAAAAATGAGTGAAAATTGGGCAGTTATTCCACCCCTTGTCTGGAAACCAAGGGCTTGTGCTTTACAGGATGCAGCAGAGGAGCATGTGAGCACCATGTGTGGTGCTCAAAGTACTGCAGTTCACACAAGAAAACATATTGGCTGAGCTCAGGGTCCCAAATTTTCTTTTATTTCGACTTTCTAGGGCAATCTTCCAAGTGAGAGGGTCAGCCGTGAGGATCTGCAAAGTACAGTCTCATTCCATCAACACACAATTTCCCTCCGCTTTTCTCCTTGTCACATCGAGTAAAAGAAGGGGTGATCAGAAGGCAAATTAAATAAAAATGCCCTCCCATCTGGCACTGCGCTGAGCAGACAGCGCCTTGGACACCATTCCCACCGGGTGCAGCCATTTTCTGGCAGGGAGCAGCCTCTCGGTTGCAAGCGACACTGCTCCGCGACGGGCTGACGGCCATTTCTTGGCACCGTCACACGTCTGCCCGCTCCCGTCAGACCAGGAACACACCCGCCAAAAAACCGAGCCCGAACCACCACGCTCATGCCCAAGGAACGTATCCGCACGGGCGAGCCCAGCTGCGGGCAGAGCGCTTCCAGCACTGGCACGACCACTGTAGGGCTCCCAGGACACGAGTCGAGAGTTGCTGTTCCTCGGCTCTGGGAGACATTTACAGAGCAGAAAGAAATGACTCGGAGCTTGCTCTCATACTTGCTGCCTTTGGCAACGTGCCTACTAATAATAGCCAGATAGCACTCCCTTACGCAATGTTTTACATATCTGTAACTTGAAGGAACCACCTAACTTCGCACACAGCTGCCTTCAGCCAAGTAGCACAGCTCTACCCCTCTATTTCTTTGTAGATGCTACTCAGGCACACGGCTTCTTGCCCGAGCCTTTCCCTGCTGTTCCCTGCACCTCTGGGCAGCTGCGGCTCGTGGCACCCTGCCCCGTGGCCGGCACGGGCAGCGCCGGGAGGACACGGCACATGTTGTCCACGTAAGGAGCGGCACAACGCCCACCCACACTCAGCAGGCATCGGCACCATTGGCGCTGGCTGCAGATGACCCCGACACCAGGCGACCCTGGCGGCCGCCGCAGCCACGGCATCCCTTACAACCCTGCGTTCGGGGTTGGGGATCGGGTGAGCTGCTTTACAGGCACACTGTCGCTCATCCTTCCCACTGCTTCAGTCAAGCTTTGTTTTACAATGAGTTCCCAGACTCCATTACTGCTGGACCACATCTTTAAGCAGCGGGAAATGGGTGTTGTGTCGTATAACTAAGGTAGATTTCACCCCAGGTTTCTGCTCAGAGGAGACCCATGGGGTCTGGGCTTGTCATGCAAAAGCAAACCTTCTCTTCAGCTCCTGCATCCAGTGACTGGAGTAGAGCTTACCATGTACCAGTGCTACTTACTCCACTCTCACAGTGATGAGGCATTGTCCCCGAAGGATTAAAATACATTAAAGGATGGAAAAATTCCGTGGTGCAAGTCTGAAAACTGAAACTCAGATGCTCTGAGTTCATCTGAGGGGACGATGTCTGCAGGAATCCAATCACAAATTGAGCGGTGAGGTCAAGATCGTCAGAAAGGGCTAACACACCCTGCCAGAGGTGATTTATGAAGGTGACATGAGAACAGTGAAACTAGTTACCGCTGTGCTAGGAAGCCTTTCTGCTGTGAAAATGATCTTACCCCATTCGCACCAAACCTTGTCAAGTGCTGCCAGCAACAAGGGGGGTAACTCACTTTCAGTCGTCTTCTCAGTGGTCCCCAGGGAAGGAAGCCTAGCTACTAATAACATTCCTATTCTGTTTTTCACACCGTAATGTTTAGGTGTTAAGTGAAATTCTGTACTTATTACCCACCAATTGCAGTAAGAATAGGAAATTAATATATACAGAGCACATTCAGAAACTGAAATAGTAAAATTCTCCTCTTCAGGATGCCTTTCAGTGTCAGAGACAGCAACCCATTTTTGAGCCCTCTTATGAATGCCATTAGACTCGAAACTTGTTAAAAACCATTTTGCTGATTCACTAAATCCACATCTGGATGCTATCTGTTAACTTTGAATAAAACCATCTGTGAGCCATCCTGAGGTGTTGCACGACTTTCACGAGCACATGCAGCGATCACAGCAGTCACTGGGCTCATTACACCACATCACTGATGCTTGTACCACACACGGTAATTTATCACAGAAGCAAACAGAACCAAACCGTACCGAGATCAATCTGTCTGACACAGTTTTAAATAAAAATGATGTCTTCTTACAGAAACTACTCTTAGGATCATAACGCAGAAGGAATGACAAAGACATTGGGAGGAAGCAAGGGCTGTAAGGTTCAACCACCACTCAAAACACGAAACACACTATAAACAGAGTTCATTAGATCAATCAGGCTGATATTAATGGATTCATTTTCCTCTGTGGCATTGGATGCTCAGTTGCACAGAAACAACAGTGAAGATTTATGCAGTAAGGGAGAATCAGGCTTCTTTTCTGAAATTCTTAATATGCATTCCTAGTGACAATGACATGCTCTGGTACTTGCTTTCCTCTTGCTACCAAATAAGCACTCAGAAACAATACTTTAACAAAATATGCTACACTACACATATATGACACAGATACAATACATGAGCACAAAATACATATATATAATCTATATTCCCCGTCACTATGGGTCTACGGACAGCAATCTGAAAACCAGGGGACTTAAACATAAATATGCAAAGGCTGGTATTGTCCAAGAAGCTAATATTCAGGGCTCTAACTCCTACCATTATTTATCAGCAATTGTACAAATCATAATTAGATCTTCCTTAAAAGCCCACATTGAAGGTTTCATTGCCATTTATTTACAACAGCCCTTTATAAATCATTCATCTGGAGATTTCTCTCCCATGTGTCGTGAAAACATTCCTGTAAAACCCTCTTAATGGAGTCTATGAATCAATGTGCAGGAAGTGTCACAGGTTGAATCGATGGCTTAAGAACCAAGCAGGCCTTTTTATAGGCAGGTGTCAAAAGCACTGACTGAATTAGAAACTTTAATCTATGGCAGGCAGTGAAATTTGTGCTCCAAAGAGACAGTTGGAAAGTCCTACCTTTTTCACTGCTATGGATATGAAGATCTGTCAGCACCTAAAAGAAGGGCCGTAGGTACGGGAATTCTTTAGTCTAGAAGTGAGAAGACTAAGGGATATGCCATAAAATTATACCAGTCCTCAAATACCTAAAAGACAACTAAAAAAAGAAAAGGAATTCACAGTGCTGCAGGGCTTGAAATGCAGAAAGGGATGTCGAGGTTGGATCACTGGGAACACTTTCTAACAGTGACAACTGAAATACTGGAACAGATTATACGGCAGCCCGTGAAATCATCATCACTGGTTTTTAGGTCCAAGCCAGTCAAACAACGTAAAGAATTATCACACTGCAACAGATTTTTCGCTGTCTCAAAAAAAAAAAATCTTCAAGTCTGTTACAGATGTATTGTTTATGGTTTTTATTAATTTGATAACGGGGAGGATTCAGCTGCTGCTGTGACTCTCGCCTGTGATACGCAACAGCCTCTGAAGTACCAACACCCCATCCCCAGCACCTACTGCCGGACCTGCTTGAAGGGTCTTCCCCCCCCCTACTTCTCATCTCATCAGGCAACCCCTGAGAAAACGGGAATTTGGTAACTGCAGTATGTCATTAATACCCGAGGCAGGTTTGAAAAGCAGACTAGTCCCATGAAATGATAAGAAGCAGAAAGAAAAGGTAGGCAGGGGTAAGACTACTTCAACGTTAATGAAGGTAAAAGCCAATACACAACCTTATTAGCAAAAATCTCTGCCCTACACCAAAATTCAGTTATTAAATAGAAGTGACCTCACCATCAGTTATTCCAGTATCATCAATTACAGTCCCATTATCTCCTGTGAACAACACACCTTCAGTGAAATAAAAGGGACATCACCCTGATGCTCCCTTCTCCACGTGGATGCTGCTCAGATCACCAACCTCGTGAGAGCAGCTCTCAGACCACCCCGTGGCTCTGCAGGTTTGTCACAGTCACCAGTGGTCTCTTCACTGTAGCTGCACCCTCCCATGAAGTTGTTTCACATGTCACTTTCAGGCCGTAATAGGCCTGTTAAATGGAAGTAATTTCTTAATATTGGCTTTAAAGTTTTTGGTTACTTCTTCAAGCTCCTTCTTAGTCCTGATAATTCCAGTTAGCATTTCATATGCCCTAGTTTATGCTTCTCTTACTGTCTTCATTAATTTTACGATTTTGGTTTTTGAAGCAATTACAAAATATTAATCAATGAAATATTTCATCACTTTTTTTCCCAAGAAATCATCCTCCCTTACTTTTTAAGATCATGAAATGAGAATGCTGTATGCAGAAAAATGATTTCTGATGTATAAGAGAACTAACCTTTAACTTGGTACAAAATCTGGACTCTTTTTTTAGAGGAGTCCAGCATGATTGCCTGAACAGTGAATTAAGAGCTCAGACAATGAAATGGAGAGTACTGTGTAGGCATGCAAAAAGCTCTCTGAAGAGCTGTAAAAATATATTGCCATTGAGTGTCACTTGATCACAAAAACATTACAGCAATTAGATGCCACAGTTGCACAAAAATGGATGCAGGTGTAATTTAACACCCAGTTTGTTTAATTCCTCAATAACTTCTATTAATGTTTACTACAGGCACTTTCAAACACAAAAAGTGATAATGTTTCTGGAATCTACGAAGATAGCGGTTGGTGACTGTCCACGAAGACACACCTAGGACAGCCCACTTGCCCCAGACAGCCCCTCCTTCAGCCTGTGGCCACTGAACAGAGAGGAGGTGGCGTCCGGGCTCTCGCTGAGCCGTGGGACATCACACTGTCCAGCAGCTTTAACACGCACAGCACCACAGCTAGAAGGAAGGCCAAGCTTTTCCTCAGTGACCCCAGTTTTCTCACAGTCCTGAGTTTCCTAGGGACCGGAGGGTGGAAAGGAAATTCTTTAAGACCTTGTTAAGGAAAAACCATGCAACTTTCTATCACCCAATTTTTCTGTGTTTACCCTTTTTCTAGTTATTTCTATCAAATCAATAATCCTAAGATAAATAAACATTATTTCATAGGCTTCTCAGGAAGGTTCAACATTACACAGCCTGAAATACAAGCTTACAATTAATCTGTAGTGTCAGCTGCCTTGTTTTTATCAGCAAGCATCCAGAAAAGTGATTGTATTTTTAGTTCAGCTTTTTACAAAAAACATGGTATTTTCTCTTCACTATTTTTCACTCATTGATTAAGCTGACACTTCCAAAACTAGTGTTAATTTAACTGTAATTTGAGAACTCATCTGTTAATGTCGTCTATTTTAAATTAAGGTGACTAGACACCAAAGCAGCTTCTACTTCTAACAGAAAACGGAGTTTTCCCCTACATATCACATGCAAAATGTCACCCTTATGCAGAAATGTTCAGATTTGTTCATGGAAAAAACTCTTTGCCCTCAAAACAACATTTTTGAATCAAACACCAAGATATCTTTCTATCAGCTTCTGGGTTTGAGGGTTTTTTACTGTTGTTGGGTGTTGTTTTTTTAATAAAACCCAAGTATTTTCTACAAGGACAAAAAAAATGTCCAGATAAAATAATTAGAAAGTGTTTAGGCTCAGATTACATCATGGTGTACAAACAATCTACAAATATAGGATACAGAACAGATATGTGGTGAATTTACCTTTGCTTTAGAGAAGTGTTACAGAGTTGGACTCAACCCAACCAAGTCCCAGATTGTTCTCCGCAAAGTTCTGAAAATGCAGTTTTCCTTATGATCAATTTGTATTTGCACCATCACATTTAACAGCTTTAGGACTCAATATCCAGCTGGGATTGTCTCATGGTAGAGATGTTTCACAGAAAACGGAAAGGCTACACAAGTCTCGGTTTGGTTCCTTTCCTCCCATGAACTTGTTTGAAGAAGAGTGAGGAGAGGAAGCGGTTTGAGGTTTCATTTTGGTTTTTTGCTTTGTTTTGTTATTTTTGTGTGTTTGAGCCCCTGGGAAGCAACTCCAAAAGAAACTGGAATTGTTTTCCAGGCTGACAGACCTGTGAGCTGCACAGTAATCTAGCACATGGCAATGAAACTGATATTTCCAATGGTGCTCAGCTTTAGCTATAACGCTATAACCTCCACAAAGCTTCTTAGGAAATGAATCGTGTTCAAGTACAGGTCTAATTTTAGCAGACTTGAGAAAATAAAGCAGTCCATTTGCTTTAGAACCATGCTGGGTGAAAGCAAGAAGTCATTTAAGTTGAAATTGTTATCTAAGTACTTTTACGGTAAAAAAACAAATCAAACAAAAAAGTGTGACAAAAACTATCATCACAAAAAATTACTAGTTTTTTTTTCAGTCAGCCTAATTTCACACATATCTTTATGGACACAAATGTATGCATGTTGTACATGGAAGAAAAAAACTGACAGGAACACAACAGACAGACAGACAGTTCTCCCTAAATACATTTCCAAGCGGCAGCACGACGGGCGCGAGCAGAGAGCCGCCATCAGCGCGGCCCCGGCAGTGCCCACAGTCCTGCGGCAGCTCTGACATCAAGCACGCCAAGCTCCAAGCCCGACGAGAACACACTCCACCCCAGTGCTCACACAGGGACACGGCCCTGGCAAAGCTCTCTACTCCATCAGGTTCGGCAAACAAGCAAGCAAAACAGTCTGATGAGCAGGTCCAGACTTGGGATTTCTCCTTAAATATTTTACCAAACCAAAGCGGATGCTTGCAAATTCTCTAGCATTTCTTTTTCAATATTGGGATGCCAATCAGAATTGAGGTTTATGCAGTGAAAAAGTATGTAAATCCCTTCATTACAAAGTCAATCTTAATATGGAAAAGGGCAAGTGGTCCACGTTAGACAGGGTTATGACAGTTCAGTTCCTATCATCGTTAATGAGAATGTCATGGCTAAATGCCGCCACACCATTTTGGATCTCCTAGAGCCTAACTCAATTCCCACTGAAAACAGCAGGATCAGATCATTCAATTAACTTCAGCAGCCTTCAGACTCTACTCGGAACGAGATGAAGTTCTCCGTCGAGAGACTGAGCACTTCCACCTCCTGTTGCTTTTGGCACCTTCTTACTGAAGCTGAGTATCCACAAAGTCCACAATCAAATTGTGGTCTTTTAAAGGAATCTAGGAGATTTTGCCACCCAACTGCAATCATTTCCTTTGAAATTCTTGAGTAAATGGTGTAAGTGAAAAAAAATTTATTTTCTTTCTTAAGATGCAAGAAATTAAAGATTATTATCGACAGAATATAATACAACACATACGGTTTTGTAATCAGATTTTGCCTTTTATGTAGTACCCTGGAAAAAATTAACAGTTTTTTTCTGTGGTTGTAATATTATTGCCCTGCCTAATATTATAAGTTAACTGTTACAATCCAAGCAAAATTTCTCAGCAAAAGTATGTTTTTCCATACATTTAATGATTGTTTATAGTTATGTAGTTAGTCCTAAAAAGGACACAAATCTGCTGTCATCTTCAGAGTGTCAGAAAACACATACGTGATGCGCCTGTCCGAGAGGCAGCAGTACAGCACCTGACAGACGCGATTACTGTGCCTTCTAGAAACATTCCGAATGACAGACGATGGTAATTTCCTCATAAATCATGTCTAAAGGATGAAAAATGCAACAGAACCTCATTCTATTAATATGATCTTATCAGTACTAATGGAGGAGGTAGAATTTGGGTCTGCAGTGTTTATCTGACTTAGTTTCACGAGAGAAATTTCCAGAATTTGCAATCATGTGTGTACGAACAAAAAAAACCTTATTCGAGACGAGCAGCACAATATATTTTGCCTCTCTCGTATCGCTGTATTACTGATCCTCGATGACTGACAGGAGAGCAGAGCTGCAGCCTACTCTTTCAGAACAACTTACCAAGACAGCAGTGGAGGATTTTTGTTCATCAGGACTAGTGAAATAAAAGAAAAAGAGAACATTTTAGACTTTAAGACTCAGAGAACCCAAGGTAACAATTCTGTATTTTCTCCATGCTTTCAGGCTGGAATGTTTTCATTATTTTTAATATAAAGGAACCTTTTTTATATTTTTTGACTGAATCCATTGAACGAGAATAAGGCTAGTCTCCCTCATACTGTATTTTTATTCAGTGAAAAGCACATAAATTGAAGTTCCAGTAATTTTTTCTATCATTATCTCCCCTATTCCACCTACACCTTCTAAGATTTTCTGTTCATTATAGAATGTGGTGCTGTGTTGACTCCACAGTTCAGCAGCTTTTGATCTACAGGTAAGTTTGGGGTATCTTGGTGAGTCAAGTGCAAAGTTTGAGTCTTGAACAGATCTTCTGCGCATTTGGTGGCACTGGGATCCAAGAGGTTTGTTCGGGGCCATGTTTGCCTTCCACAGAGCAGATTTTGTACTCCAGAATGGCTTTACTAGATGCTCTTTTCAGAAGGGCCATCTTAAACTATATTCTTCACTTCCAGATACTCCCCTGAAAATTTTTACCCTCTTTCGATGCAATGCAGTTAGACATCTACAGCATTCACACGGACAGCAACAAGTGTCTTTTTAACCCACAATCTTACTACTTAGGACTGATAACAGTTCTGATGCTCTTTAGAGAGGAATAACAAAATAAATGGCGGCTGCCTAGCTAGGGAAGAATTTTCTCCCCTTCCTCCCAAAAGATGGCAGGCGAGACACCAAGCAGGGCTCCAAGCAGGAGATCACAGCTGTGACAGTCCGGTTCCCTGGCTCCCAAGGAAGACACCGCTGTTGGTACAGCTCTGAGGCTAAGCAGGGACTGCAACGTATGTCCGTTTTGAAGAGACACCCATCATGTTCACGTTAGTAACTGCACACTGCTTAACAAAGGCTTTATGAACAACTCCTGGGGTAAATTTCACACGCCTTTCAGAACAACTCCTGGGGCAAATTTCATACGCCTTGCAGAAAAAAGAATGGAAAGTTTTATAGTGCAGGAAAACTATCTGACCAAGGTTCCCAAGTGTATGCCACGTACTTCTGGGACTATGAGTCCATCTCTGAGAAGCTCCGAGAGGAAAACATGAGTGATTAATACCTGGATTAATACCAAAATGGCCTTAGCAAATAAAGGGTTTCTATCAAGGAGCTGTAGACCCAACCTGCTCACACCGCAGCTGAGGTTTGATTTTTTCACTGTTTGAGGTTCCACATCTTTATTTCAAAATCATTGATTTGTGTGGCGTTACATCAGTGTAAAGTTTCCCAACAACCTCAAGAATGAGGTGGAGTAACTGGCAGTACTCTTCCCCTTACAATGCAGATTATGTCGCTGATGTGCTCTGTCTTGAATGTGAGCTCCCTCTAGAATGAATATCCTGGCAACGGTCTGACTGCTACTGGCAAATACAACTGTTCTGTGTTACCACAGCTCCCATTTAGGCTGCAAAGCGACTCTGTCAAGATATCTGACTACACCGAATACTGGGCTCTTCTAAAAATCTGGCTATAAATACTGGATTGACAGCTGCTGGGTGATGAGCTCTTTTCTAGGGATTTAATAGGAACTAAAATCTGTTGAAAACCAGAACCGGTTCTGGGTGCTGAATAGGTGACAAAATTCTTCTGCTGGTACATCACATTGAAAATTCCCCCACCAGCTAACATTTCTTATTAGCTTTTCAGAGAATCTCATTATTCACAGAAATATTTCTAATTACTGCCCAAGCAGAGTAAGCTATTTGACTGGTGCTTCTTTCTAGCAGGTTTGCCTTCTGTCACTACAGAGTTAACTCCGAGTCAGCAGGACTGTTCTAATTGTCTGAGAAACTCTAGCAGTCTGTAGATAGGAAAGACTTAGCTCACACAGGTGCAGGCTATAAATAGGGGCTACCAAGGATAAAAGATATTACTGCAGTCTGCAAGACTGTGGACTAAATTTGCCATCTTGTTTTCCCAGGAGAGGGATAAATGCATGATGACAGAAGTCTTCAAGTCATTACAGAATACGACACTTACACTCCCTTTTTCTCTCTTCGTCCCTCACAATGTCACAAACAAGATGACCACTGGACTTTCTTTGCTGAGCCGCCTGATGGACATTATTGTCCCCTCCTTCGGTCCAGGTGAAGGTCAGTAAAGACAGAAGAGAGGTCAGGACAACGTGTTGTGGTGGGCTTACCTTGGGTGGCTGCCAGACCCCCACCCAGCTGCGCTCAGCCCTCCTCCTCACCAAGACGAAGGCAGCAAATAAAATGGAAAAGCATGGGGGTCGAGATAAAGACGGGGAGATCGCTTCGCAGTTACTGTCATGGGCAAAATGACTCAGAGAAAATTAATTTCCAAATAAAAGTAGAGCTGGATGATGAATCCTGCTCCCATGCCTGCAGCACCTCCTCCCCCATTTCTTCACTGGCAGGGCCAGGCAAGGCTGACCTAATTAGAGAGAGAAGAGACAGTTACTTTTTTTTTTTTTTTTTTT
>Ga0065711_1034854_pt1 | contig 23151 bp, 11 predicted proteins | sample Hoacrofraction12_FD_59098 | JGI IMG/M metagenome (GOLD analysis project Ga0065711, IMG submission 59098) | Hoatzin crop microbial communities from Cojedes, Venezuela - Epithelial fraction 12 v2 (version 2) | ecosystem: Host-associated > Birds > Digestive system > Esophagus > Crop | place...
GCTGCTCAGGGAGGTTGTGGAGTCTCCTTCTCTGGAGATATTCCAGCCCCGCCTGGACGCGGTGCTGTGCAGCCTGCTCTGGGTGACCCTGCTTCGGCAGGGGTTGGGCTGGGTGACCCCCAGAGGGCCCTTCCAACCCCAGCCATTCCATGATTGTGACACAAGGCCAGTATTACATTAGGCTTAGACCACATTCAAAATTTAGAGTTTCTGGCTAATTGACATTAGGGGAAAGAGTATGAAGGAAAATGTTTGCTTTCTGAGAAACTGCAATATCAAAAATTCCGATACATAAAACCAAAATGAAATTCAAGAATAATATTGGATAAGACTGGGCAACTTTTTCTGCAGCAGCCCTTGGTAAGGGTGTTTGTGAGGCACTCCGTTGCACCAGCTCGGTGGGAGAGCGCAGTCCACCTCCCGAGAGAGCTCAGGCGGGAGATGTAGCTCATGAAGAAGAAAAGGTGCTAAAGCATCCAAGCGGCAACCCCCGGGGTCACTGACAAAGCGAATTTAAACACTAGTGGTGAGTTCATCTGAGAGAAAATTGTTTTATCAAGCCAAACAGAGATAAAACATTCTGCTTTGTGCATGCCTACCCCAAACTAAAATGCTTCATTGTATTTTCCAAGTGGAAAAGTGAAACGTAGAGAGAGCTGCTCCAAGTTTATGAACAGAAAATATGATTTTAGTGGAAAGGTTTTTGCATTGCATTTTCTATTGAAACTGTATTTTAACAAGAAATTCCCTTTCATCTGTAATCAAACGTATTCTTTCATACCCACAATCTAATATGTAGGTATTTTTAACATCAAATTATTTTGTTCATAGCCAGTTTTCATCCATTATTTACTAAAGCAAAATTTTAAGGATTGCTTTTATGCAGCTGATTAAACCACTAGTTCTGGGAAGCAAAGTGCCATTAACTGAAGCAGTTTTTTAAAAGGTTATGGTAACAAAACCTTCAATCATTAAGGAATACCCTAAGATTAGAATATGACTAAAAACGTGCTTTCCTTTCTTGAACCATCTATACAGTGAGTGGTTTCATGTTTTTATTTATACCAATATTAGTCACTGATTCATTAATATGAATTTTATTTGATTCTACATGAATTATATGTTTTTCCTTCTAGCCACAGGCAGGAGTTGTTTGACTGCTGGCTTTAATCCAAATACAACCAGTGGAGTTACTCAGAGAAGCATATTAGCAGTAGTATATACTACAACGTTTCAAGCCCAGAGGACCTAAAAACCGTGTATATTGCCAGTACCCTTCAAAGAGTTCAAAATATTCTGTAGACAGAAAATAGGATGGGAAGTCATTGTAAAGAAAGTGAATTAACTTTAGTCTTTGTACTATGTCTGCACATCAGAAGTGATTATTGCAGTTTTCTTAATGAATTCAGAAGAATTTTGAGCAGCAGTGAACAGGATTTCAGATAAGGAGTTGGCTTCATAAATAGAAAGTGTTCTCTTGTGGAATAAATAGTTGTTATCACCAAGGCTCACTTTTTATTATATTTGACAAGTCATACTCTGCTGCGGCATACCTTGCTCGTGCTGTAGATGGTTTGTGTCTGCCCCATGTTGCACTTCATAATTAACCGGACCAAACGCTGGAGGAAGCAGGGGAAGTGATTTTGCCCTGTCTGTGTTTTTCCATCTCTCTGCGCTTCTTTGATGTGTGTGTAGGCCCTGTATCCTCCTAGGCAGGCAGTTCTAGTGGAACCGTGCTTTGTTTTAAGGTGACATTCCTGTTGTGCCGTGAAGAAGTTCAAAAGCTCTCCTCTGCGAAGTAGTGCAGCAGAGCAACAGGAGAGGAGACGCTGTCACAGACGTCCACGTTCAGTTGCTGTGGGAACTTGTAGAAAGTGAGAGTCAGATAAATTTAATTGGACAAGCAGACGCCACATTCCCTCCAGTTGCTGCCGCTTTGGCTCTGAAAACCCGAAACGCTGTCCCCTGAGGGACCAACCTGCTCGGTTGCTTTACGTCCATTTTCCTGCAGCAGACTTTATGCGCGCTGTCGCTTCCTCCTGATGTTCCTGAACAGTTTGAGTATGATAATGAGCTGGCAGGCAGGTTTCTCATTTTCCTGAGTGTATTTTTACTGCGCTTCATGTATTTTCTGATTATTTTTTTTTTTTTGGTGTATCTTTTCATGTGGAAAGTAGAAAGGAAGCAGTCATTGCTGCTGAACCTCCTGCTCTTTGACTAGTCAGTAACCAAAGCCAGCGGGTGGCTGTGTGTTGTAGTCCTTTGGCAATCACCTCCGCTGCTTGTGTCAGCATTGGGGATGCATCTCATTTCTAGGTGCTGAGAAATTCGAGTCTGTAATGTCAGTTTCTGTTTTAAGGAGGGGATTTTAGCAAAATGGGCTTACTTAATGTGTTTATTACTTGGTTTCTCCAGGTTCTCAGTGGTGTATGTACCTGACAGCACCTTTCATTTAGTGAGGAGTGAGGTACAGTGAAAGCTTTAGCACCTCAGACATAATTTAAGAGGCTGATTTATGTTCTGAAACATGACTAAAAAAACCCTCCTGAAGTGATACATCTTGTGTCAGAGCTAGCAGGTTCTGAGTGTCTCCTCTGCACAGTGTGATGAGTACCAGCTCTGCGTCCTCTACCATCCTCCTCAACACATCCAGCCTGATTTAGGAGATTTTCTTTATATCTTGGCTTTGATGGGCTCAGAATAGGCACTGATGGAGGAGGGGCTGTGTCCAAGAAAGTTGTCTGATGATTTACTGTGTGTTTTTCTTTGAAGCATCACTGCAGGGAGGCCGGGGCTTTGCATCCCACCCCTGCATGGTGCCCGTCCCACTGAAATGGAGCACAGGATGGTGCGTAGGGAGTAGGTGGTTGTGCTCTTCTCCATGCTCTTGGTTTGTAGATAAATTGAAAACTTCAGTCGGTGTAAGTGCAGTTTCCCAACTCTAACTTGTTATTACTAGTTCTGAGTGCAGTGTTGACAGCTCACTCTGGCTGTTCAGCGCACAGAACAGAAGCCAGTCCCTACCCCGAGGCATTTCATTATGAAGTGAGAGATGTCCCCTAAGAACAAACGCGTTCAGTGGCCTGCACCGAGGCCGCACACGGGGACCTCAGACATGCACATACGCATCCCTAAGCTGTCTGGTTTCCTGAGTCTGCGTGCTAAAGAGGAGGTTCATTTTGTAGCCCAGCTCAGTTTAGCAGAGCTCGATCTGGAGCGCTGCCGAGCCTGGCACCCCGTCCATCCTGGAGGATACGCAGGACATCCCGGGACTCCCGTCCCAGGCAGCTCCATCTCCCTGTGCCCATCTCTGCTGACTGTGGAGAGCTGCGAACGCAGAGCACGTGGCTTCTCATGGGAAATCCTTGTATGGGGCAGCAGGTCTGGGCAATTGGAGGCTTTGCGTGTTACTCATTAATTCTTTCCAAAGCCAGGAAATCTGCTGATGAGTGATAGTAACTCAATCTTTCATAATGTTGAACCAAAAAGAAATGGCAAGTTATTGCCTGCTCTGATGAGGCTGTTCATCCTTGTACCAGGACAGCTTGAGGGGGGTTCTCCGCTGATGAGCCGCCTGCTCTGCCTTTGATGTGCGATTTTTGGTGAGTGGGGCTCTCAGCTATGTCCCCAGTAACTTCTGTTATCATTTATGTTTAGGACTGTGATTTTTGTCACTTGTCCTTCTGCTGCAGTGTAAATGGGGCACGCAGTTGCTGGAAATTAGCCCAGAATGTGCCTCTTGGGAATAGAGGATGTAGACTTTTAGCTTTGGCGGTTAGCTCTACTCACTCTGACTTCTGGATTAATTTGGATTTCTTCACATCTGCCTGGGTGCCCTCATCCCATCTGCAGTGAGCGTTTAAGTAGGTTTTTGCCTCTTTAGCAGACCCAGGCAGCAGCACCCTCAGTAAAGAACCGATCCCCCAGCAGAGCTGTCAGATGCAAAGCCTTTCCGACTGCTCCCGCTGTGCTGCAGGAGCCCGTCTGAATGCTGCCCCCCCCAGGGTCCGTGCACGGCGACAGACCCTGACAGTCCACATCAGCACATACACACACAACAGCCGCGTTCTTCCATTGTCAGGGGAGCCCAGAAAGTGCGTAAGGAAAATGCATCTGCCTCCTTATTTCCACAGCCTTGTGGCTGCACGTGAAGTGCTGGAGGCCAGTGAGCCCCGCACAGCCCCTCCAGCCGTAGAGGCTGGGCTGATGGGTGGCAAATGGAGACATCTGAGCAGGCTGGCAGAAGGAAAATGGCTTTCCTCTCTTTGTTAGAAGAAGTTACATTCAGGCAGAAAATGGGAGCTGACCCTCCACCAGGCCAAGTCCAGAACTCCACCCTGGAAGTCAGGGGGTTTACTTTGCTTTTATGCAAAAGCGGAATTTGACTTGCAATCTTTAAGAAGAAAGCAAGCAAACCTTCCTTCTTGCATTGGAAAGGTGGGTGACCCATTCGCATGTGGTGGTCAGAAACCGGGTGCCATGCTGCACAGTCAAAGCATTAAGGCAGTGCCAGTGGAGGTTTCTTCATCACAGCAGATGACAGAGAAAAGAGCAGGTCTCTAGGGGATAAAGGTGCTGTCATCACATCTGCAGCTACGTGGGACTCTGCCGGTCTCTGGAGTCTTTTCACGGTACACGGAACAGTTTTCCATTCTTGTACTTTTCCAGACACCGACGATGCTTGGGCTGAACCTCAGAAAGATACTGTAGGTTCAGAGGAACGGCTCTGCTGTGCCGTTAGCCAATGGGGCAGTGCAGTCTGGAAGGCGTCCCCTCTGGCTGGCTGTCATGGGAAGGGGCTGGTGGCAGGGTGCTCAGGCTCAGATCCTTCGGGGCAGGTTTATTTTCCCCTTGCTCCTCCTGCCAATCTAACTTCTCTTACTTGCTGCTAATCTGCTCATCCAGATGTTTTCAGGTGGGGAGAAAGGTGCTGTTAATTGTGGGGAAGACTTGCGGACTGTTTGAAAGCTCTGGCTGTACTATGTGATTTTTGTGTGCAGAGACTTTAACCCTTCAGACTATACCTGAGGCTTCCAAGGGGGATGACCACATTTTAGAAATCAAGATAACTCCTTCCCAGAGGGCACGTTTCACAGCGTCTAACGCATATGGGGGCAAACTAACACTGATGATGCTGCTGGCTTTCCCTGCTCATGTTCTCCGCCAGCCATTCTCTCTCCATTCCTATAATTTCTTTGGCTCAACCCTCTAACCCCCTGTCTCAGCTGAAAATTTCTTCTTTTATTTGTTTATTTTTGTTGCATTTTAGGGAATTGGTGGGAAGTTAGATACTAACTTTTCGCCTTCCTCCCCTCCTTAGCAAGCAGCAGAACTCCTCCAAATCCAAGTCTGTTTGGGAGCAGAGGACCAGCCAGATCCGGATGCACAACTTCCGAGCCAGCTGCGAGGCACTGTACAATGAGCTGGATCCGGAGGAGCGGGTGCGTTACGCGACCACCCTTCACATCAGGCCCGACATGAAGACTCATTTGGATCGGCCACTGGTGGTCGAGCCGAGGGGCGAAGGGAGGAACAACATCAGCAAGCTGAGCCCTGTGGACGTGCAGGAGGTGGAGCAGACCAAAGTCAGCTCTGCTGATGGGGCAGAAGCTCCACGAAAGCACCACCGGCATCGGGATAAGGACAAACTGGGAGACCAAGAGAAGGGTGATGTGACCAAGGAGGAGAATGGGGAATCAGGTGCCAACAATAAGGAGGAGCGGCACAGGCAGCACAGAAGCCGCAGCAAGGAGGTGGAAGGGGGGAGTAAGGAAGGGAAAAGTGATCGCAGCAGGGGCCAGGAAGGGGGAAAGAGGCACCATCGCCGAGGGTCAGTGGAAGAAGGTGCCGAGAAGGAGCACCGTAGGCATCGGACTCACCGGCACTCTGCCGAACGGCAAGGCAAGGAAGGCAACGGGACAATCAACGGGGCCAGGAGCGAGCGGCGTTCCCGACACCGGGGAGGGTCGAGGTCTGGGAACAGGGAAGGAGAGCCTGGGTCCAAGGGCGAGAATGGAGAAGAGCCTCACAGACGGCACAGGTTCAGGAACCGGGCACTGTCGACGTACGACTCGGTGGAGAAGGAGAACGGGGAGAAGGAGGGGGAGGCTGGTGAGAAGGAGCACCGGAATCATCAGCCCAAGTAAGTGAGCACTGCGTGGCCAGACGCATCCCTGGGACAGCTCGGGGGGCACGAGACCTTAGGCATGTTTCTGGAAATTCCTTATTCCCCTCTCCATGGTGTTCCCTGCTGTTGTTCTTGCGCTCACACCAGCTACCACCATAACCTGCAGCCTGTTCTGCTTAAATCAGCAATGATAGAGGCTCCCAAAGATTATTTCAGTCCATGACAGCCCATAGAATAGCTCAGGTTTAAGGAAGGAGATCTCCTTCATGTAGGTACCAACAGACCCTCTAGGATATAATGTGGAATAGCAAGTTTCACAGTCTCTGAAGGAAGTTTCTGGGGGACGTATTTTTAAATGGCATCCAGTCTTGCTTATAGCCTTTCGTTTTCTCTTTTTTTATGGAGAGCCTGTCAGCTGCATCACCAGTTGTTACAGCACGTGGCTGCTTCCATTAAGACCAATGATGTACCCCATTTGCTTTAATTCTTATGTAAGTCAAGTGAGAAAAATAGTACTCGTGAAGCATTTAGGGTAGTTAATAAAGAACGATAGATTGCATTTTCAGTTTTATTAGTCTGATCTAAAAGAAATTTCACTGTGATTCTTTAGAATAGAGTTCATGTCACCGTGGAGGGCTGTGAGTGGCACTGAGATGATAATTTTCCTGTCTATATTATCTTCCTTTCAGATGGATTTCAAAACATATTGCATACTGCTTAGTTTGATCATGTGCACAAGCTCACTTTCCTCCTCACTGAAATATAGCCACTGCTGCAGAGGAATGCAGGAGCTATTTAGCTGCTGACAGCAACATTACGGAGTGGTTTAGGGCTGAAAAAGAGAATCGCCAAATTTAAATAAGGCCTCAGGAGAACATTAAAAAGCAGAATGTCAGACTTCATTCAGAAACCAGCTGATGTTAGAAAGCTAATGTCACTGTTACATGCAAGCACCATGTGGTCCTTGCTTATGAACATCAGTTCGGAGTCTCATCAAATTGAATGAAGTGACGTTCAGTGGCGCGGTTCCTCTTAATGTTGTGCTTGGATGTTGGTTCAGAAGGTCTCAGAGGAAAAGGTCACATATTGTGCTATCAGTAAGATGTCCTGCAGTCTGTGACTTTTCTGCAAAGGACTTCCATGAAGAAAGCAGTCTGTGAAACTTAGCAAGAGGTGCAGCATCAGGGTGCATATATTCTCTGAATCCTTCTTGGGCCATATTTAATAAATTCTACTTCTCTGCCTTAGGGAGAACCAGTGTGAGATAGAGGCTAGTGGAAGCGTGAGTGTCCCTGTGCACACCCTTCCCAGCACCTATCTACAGAAAGTCCCGGAGCAGCCGGAAGATGCCGACAACCAGAAGAACGTGACGCGGATGATTCAGCCGCCTCTGGACAAAACCACCACTGTGAACATCCCTGTCACCATCACTGCCCCACCGGGGGAAACCACTGTCATACCAAGTGAGTGCCTTTGTCCCCATGGTTTTTGCTAGGAAATTGCCAGAAAAGAGCTAGCTTTCCAAGGAGCTAGCAGCACACGCTGAGTGATGGGGACTTTCCTGGCCACCAGCATCCTTGCAATAGAAGGACAGGAGAACTTCTTGTTGTTATAGGCTCTGCGATTCATGCAGCCTACAGGAACCCAAAAGGGGTTCCTGGGCCACCTGGGTCATATGTTGGCTCTGGAAAACACTCCATAAGGTTCCCCAGGGATGGCTCACCCAGAGCACATCCATGTATCTTTGCATAAAAGATGAAGGGGCAAGAAAAACCACAAAATATAGTAACTGAGAGCTGTGCAACAAAATAAGCAACTTCTGCAGCAAACCAGTCAGGACCTTGTTGTGAGCACAGGAGTAAATCCTCTGCTTTATCACCTTCTTCTGCCGCCATGCTGCAAGCTCCTACTCCAGCAGTGCTGTGTCACGGTCCCTCTGGTGTCCCAGGGACCTGACTGGCCACAGACCCCTCAGCAAAGGACAGGGGAGGCAGTGGCATTGCATTCAAGCCCATAGACCAAATTCATGCTTCTTGGCTTGTTAGCTGACCCCACTGAAGAAGCAGGTCTTTCATGGCTGCACAGCTATCACAGCATTCTTCAGCTGACCCTGCTGCTTTGGGTTCCTGCAGGCTGTGTAATTTTAGAGCTTCTTGCAATCTTCTGTGTCTCAGTTTCAGCAGATCCACCCTAGCTTGTCCTTCTCCAGAGCCCTGTGCCTTGCGTCTACCAGCGTAGATTTATGCTGTTTGGCAGACAGTCCCAAGATCGTTGTGCCCATGCTCTGCTCGGCACCCACCCAGCCACCAGCCAGTTCTGACCAGCTTGTGGCTCATCCCTGGTAGCATAGGCACAGCCTAGAGAAGTCCTGAGAGCTGGGAGTGCTAAGGAGAGGTGCAGTATGAAATCCAAGAGGTCTGCATTAGGTCACAGGCTGTCAGGACTCTGCTTTCCAAGCAGAAATCTTTGCCAGCATCTTTAATGGTAATTTTACTGTATTGAAATACTGAGTTTCCGTCAATCACAATTTATCAGCATCTCTCTTTCCTGGCCATTTCCTGTGTATCTGGCTTGAGACACAGTAAGGAGTTTATTGGACATGTCACTCACACACAATGAAATGTCATTTTGTCGCAAAATAAAAAGTAATAAAAAATTGGCACCTAACACATTATAAGTGGGTGAAGTTTTTGGATTCTAGGTGCTGTGAATTAATAGACAAGTGTATATATCTGTCTAAGAAGGGAATTTGCAGCATAAAATCTTTTCCAGTTCATATATTGGAAATTGTTTGAAGTAAATTATCCTATAAACCCACTGCAAGTAAACTTATGATTGAAATTAGAGAATGTATTTCTAACCTTTGGGAGTGAGGTTCAAAGCAGTCTTCTAGAAGGGGATGATGCCAGTTAAAAACCTGATGTGAGATGGAGCTTGACGCCTTTATATGTGGGGAACTCTGCCAAAACTGGGGTGCACTATGCAGGCACAGACCTAGGGGGTCCAAGAAGTCCTTTCCAGTGTTCCTAATGTGGGGAAGTTCACCAGCCTTAGTCCCCAAATTATTAAACCTCATCTATGAATTTGCTAATTTACACGTTCCAGAGATAATCCTGCTACTGATCTGCGGGAAAAGATACAGCATTATGCACTTGGTTAGACTCACCATCTTTTTTGCTTTCCAAGGATCCCTAGCTAATCGTCTCTCCCTAATGATTTATCATATTTTGGAATGGGATTTCCATCCCCAGTTTGGCAGCTCTTGTATAAAGAAGTGTACGGTTTCTTTGTTTGTCTGGACTGAAGATCTTCATTTCCTGGCCATTTCTGATATATTGCTCATCAGTGCAGCAGTTGAGTATAATTGCAGTGTATATCATACTGTAGTAAATAGCAGAGATAATAATCAAATGATTGGTCATCACATTTAATCAACATATTCAAAGGCTGTTTGCTGTCCCAGCTGCGTTGTTTGCATATCCAGCTGTTGCAGGCAGCCTGCTGTGCGAAGTCTGCAGATACATTTTTAACTCTCTCGTTTCTATTTCCTTAAATTTGCATTTCAGTGAACAATGTTGAATTTGAAAGTAAAACAGAGGAGAAGAAAGACGTCGATGACTTGACGAAAAACGGGCCTAAACCAATCTTGCCTTACAGTTCCATGTTTATCCTAAGTCCTACAAATCCGTAAGTCCTCTGACTCTATAATACCACTTATGGGTTATGGGTACTTCAAGCATGGCTATTCAAAGCGATGACATTAGCTTGATCTTCATCTCTGCCAGTCGAACACATTGGGAAATTAAATGAAAGCTATACAGGCTGTGGACCAGATGCTGCCTTTCAGCTGGGCTCTCCTGGGGGAATAAATTGTCAGGATAGAGAAAAGATGGTGCTTTAGGCAGACCCTTCCTAACTGCCCTGCTGATGGTCAGGTGGGCAGTTATCTACTCAGTCGTAGATCACCAAAGGGTAGCATTATGGACTGTTGCTGAGAGAAGATGTTACCAAGAGAAGCCATTTGGGGACTGATTTTGATGTCAGCAAATTCTCACAGGTTCCTCAGCTGGAATTTGTGCTCTTTCCATACTAGTACCCTCACATCACTGAGAACTTTGAACTTCTGGGAAAACCTGAACATTTTTTATTTGCCAAGGCTGAGAGTACAGCTTGTGGGATCTGTTGGGATTACAGCATTTCTTCTGCTTCAGGCATCTCTGCCTCCTGGGGAGCTTTGTACTCCAAGCCCATAAATACTGAAAGTGTCACTCTGAAGGGCTGCGGCACTAGACAAGAGCAAGAGCAGCAGGGGTTGTAGTAATTGTAGCATGAAGGCCTGTGAGTAATTTTAAGCAGTAACTTAGGACAACGGAGGGCTTTTGCCGATCCTAGATCTTGCACTCTGAGGTTACACTCTGCATGCTCAGATACCTGAGATGGACTCAGACCCTGTCTTTGACAAGTCAATTCAAGAGAAGAAGGAGTGCTCCTAGACCTCCTGCTACTCAGGACTGTGACATCCTGGCTGCCTGTGCAGTCAGTGGATCCAAATGGGCTGCTCCGTGCACTTGTCCTTGACATCAGAGATGCGTCTGGCTGGAAGCCGTGATCTGGTAGCCCTGGACAGTAGGCAGGCTGAATACTTTCTTTAAATGTGAGATCCAGCTGTGTAGTTCAGGCTACATCCCTGCATGCTCCAAGATGATATAGCTGTGAGGACAGAAGAAATGCATCAGAGGGAGAAGTTAGAGACTATCTCTGAATGCCAGCTGTTGGAGAGGGAGAATGACCACAGATTACTGCTAATCTGATCTCACCTCTGAAGGAAACGAACTGAAGACTCCATACGTGCCCTTTCTGTCCCAAACCCACAAGAGAGGCACTTGCGCTTCCCTTTTGCCTTCTCCAGCCGCCTGCCAGATAGACCTCTGGACACTTGAGGAAGACTGAGCCAAAAGCCCAGAAAGTTTTCCCTGTTCAGAATACCGTGATAGCGTTGTGCTGTTTCAAATAAGGAAAATATAGTTTCTGGGCCAAATTTGAATTATGGAGTTTGGCCCCTGTCTGGTTGTATTTCCTTAATATTTGGTAGCTCAAGTCTTTTTGTTATGGAGTGACCACCAAAAATGAGCGTTAGCTGCAAAATGCCGAAGGCAGCAGCGCGGAGTGGGAAGCTAGGTGGTCCCAAGCCAAAAAGGGTCAGAGCTGAGGAGCGGGCTGGGCAGAGAAGCAGCACGACTTGTTGTTTCATACATACGCTGTATTCTCTCACCTCACCCTACGGTTGTGACATTCTCAGCTTCGTATTCCAGGATTTGGTGCATTGTTTCAGTCATCTTGCCGTTTTTTCCAGCGCACACACCTCCCCCTCCCCCAAAAGCTGTACTAAAAGACCATTGAAAGAACAAAGTTCACTGGGAGAAAAGTATTATAACGCTGGGACAAGGGGAAATGACAAGACAAAGACCAAACTCTAGGAATGTCAGCGACTTGTTTTTCTTCCTCTGGGCAAGATGCAGGCCCAGCTGGGTCTCCTCCGGTGCTTTGACTGGTGCTGACTTCGAGAGGGCTTTCTGGGGCATGAAGGTTTTCACTGCATCTCTTGCTAACTGTCTCCCTTCCAAGCCCCGCTGGGGATGTGACACGGGTGCTGCTGCTGGTGGGTAAAACCGTTCTGAAAAGCAGAAATGAAATGAGTTACTTTCCAGGTACCGCCCACTCTCATAAAGCAGACGTGCATTCAAAATGATTTCTGGAGCGCCACTGGCAGTGTGCAGATGCTCCCTCATCTCACTGCTGGTTATGAATGATGAAGATCGAAAAATAGGGACTTGTTACTTCTTTGATGAATCGAGTTTGATGCATGAATTGCAGTTGCAAATGTTATTGAAAATGTTGCCTTTCACTTCTACGGATTCATAGAGCACAAAGATGCTAATCCTCTTCTGTCGGATTGATAACCAGAGTTACGGGACCCACAAAAGCACTTTTCTTCATCTTATTTCAAATCAAATCTGTTTCTTTGGTATTTGTAACTCTCTCTCATTCTGATTCCATTAGCAATCCAGAGAAAAGGAATATATAAGTAGATATGAAAAATAAATTTCAATTCTAAATGTTCAGATATTTTCTTAGAGAAAATATGATATAGTAACTGAATTACACTCTCAGATAACAAGATTGTTGGCAAGTTACACACGTAATTTGATTCTCAGGCAGAACCAAAGTCCTTTATTCAGCTGACAAATACAATGCAAATGTGGAGATCTCTCTGCAGTGAAGTGTTTGTGAATTGTGGTCAGACAGAGCTGCTAGCTGAAATTTGCAAATAGTTTTTCACTGCTTAGAAATTGAAGCATTTGTCACTTTTCTCAGACACTATTTGTGAAAGAAAAGATTAGGTTAAAGTAGTCAAATATATTACTAGAAAGTATTTGAGCAGCTTTTAAAGTATATCATAGAATAAAGTGCAGGCAGAGGTCCTTGGCGAGAGAGATTGCTGGAGGTAATACGCATAGATACCAAGCCAGTTTCAGCTAAGAGTCTCAAAGTGCAGAGCATATATCTCAATTTTAAAGGGATTAGTTGATATTAAAAGGATTTCAAAACTAGTTTTGAGCTCACAGGACTTCAGCCTGTGAGTTCAAAGTGAAAAGGATGTGGGGGGTATATCAACATAATTTGTAGAATGGAGTCTGAATGCTGGAAAGCGCTTAATGCCCTTTTGATAGAAAGTTGTTGCTTTGCGGAGGGGGTAGGAGCAGTGTGAAAAGTCTTGCTTTAAATCTCACCACGTCTGTTGCAAACTGGAGTTTGAAGCCACTGATGCTGTTTTTTATTTTCTTATTGTGATTGTAATAGGGATCCTACAGGTGATATTCCTGATGAACGTTGTCCTTCTGCCAGTCTTTCACACCACTGCGCTTGACTCGCAGCGCCTGCAATAGCCCTCCCATGTGCTTCTGTTTGCAGGATTCGGCGTCTATTCCACTACATCGTCAACCTGCGCTATTTTGAGATGGTCATCCTCATAGTTATAGCCCTCAGCAGCATCGCCCTGGCTGCAGAAGACCCCGTCCAAGCCGAGTCACCGAGGAACGATGTGAGTACCAACCAACACAACCAGAATAAAGTTGTTCTGCTTCTCCCAGCAGTTATGCACATGGCATGTCTGTTCCCGTCTCCAAAGTACAGCGCCATGCACTGGCAAGTGCAAAACTGGAGTGTTCTTTAATAGCATACTCAAACGAATTGGTTCCACTACCAAAATGTTCACAATTCCAGTCCCTTTCTGCTGCTTCAGCCACATCCAAGTCTGAGAACCTGGAAATCACCGGTGGTTTGGCTGGTGTCACTTACGTGGAAGAAGCCTAACAAGCTTTCACACCATTTAGCAGTGGGGAAGGCTTCCCCAGCCACAGCCCAGGGCTGACATTGCCCTAAGATTCCCCCACTCTTGCTAGGGCAGAGCCCTAGGAATTAAAATGAGATAGGGCTCGTCATCATGGTGGGGCATGGTAACAATCTCCTAGAATTAGTAGAAAATCTGCTTATCCATGGAAGTCAAACCAAACTCAGAGACTTTGGGTGCTGTTAGGAGAAGAAGTAGGAGCATGCCACCTTCTACCTGGGAGCAGGCAGCCCAGCAGCGTTCGCTCAGCAGATAGCTGGGTGTCTGCTTTCAAGCACATTCACAAGGAGACTGGGACAGAGCTGCTTATGGCCTGTTACATGGACAACTGGGAGTCTACAGGACTGAAGATTAATAGAAATTGCAAGATGTAGTTCCCTAATTTTGGACTTATCAATGCAGATAGTTGCAGTATGCAGATTTCATGTGATATTTATATGGACTTAATATCTATTCACTGTGTATAATCATACACGTAAGATTATATTATTATCTCTTTCCCATTTAGGCTCTGAAATACCTGGATTATATATTTACAGGTGTCTTTACCTTTGAGATGGTGATTAAGGTAAGAACTTTTCCAAGTGGAAAGGTTTGCCTCCCCTTTCAGATTTATACTCCTCTACCCCTGGGAAGCTGGGGAGAGAGGGTGGAGCGTGGCTGAGCTGCCTGGGGCACCCGGGGAGGTGGTGATGGTGGAAGGCTCTAACTCGGGAATCGCATTCGGAAGTAGCCAGGGCACAACAGATGCCTTTCTCTAGCAGCTCTCCCAGTTTCTTTAATCTCACACTTTGTGGAGGAAAATAAGGATATCTTTAGTAGCTGGAGTTGTGTAAGAGGGTAAGAAATGTGGGTGCCTGATGCAGAATTGTCTGTGCGTGGCTAAGGACACAGGAGCTGATAGATGGTGCTGAAATATGTCTGATTCTTCTGTTTTCCTTTGATGCTGTTCAGGAATATTAATAGCAACCAAATCTTGGTTTGTCATCTTTCAAAAAGTTGAGGATTTATCTTTTACTTTACTCAGTAGGGTGATAGGTTTTGCTAAGACTGTGGGTCAGTAGCTTTCCAGAAACCACAATTCTAATAAAGTCAGGATTTATTCTTGGGGTAGTGATGGAGCTGGTTTTTACCATCAGAGCAAGACACAAAAGCAATGCAGAATGAAAAATGGATTTGTTTGTTCAGTAGAAGGATATGAAGCTATGATGTGAGGAAAGCAACCTTACATGGCAGTTGTAGAGCTCTCAGAAAGGCAGATAAAATGTCTAGCATGCACTTTTCAGACTTAGCTCTAGAAGACTTTTAGCAGCACTGCAAGGAGAGACTCAGTCGCGTGCAGAAGCAAGCCAGGCTGCTACGCTGAGCAGCATCTTTCAGCAAGTGCTCCGGAGCGAGCGTATTTCTTTGACTGCTGCATTTCACTATGGGTCTTCACATCCTCCCTCTGTGTTTTATTGTATAATATCCTATGCCCGTTGTTAATGCCTACTAATCTGGTAGATTAAGGTAGAATAAAGTTAAACTATTTTGACATTTCATGCACAGACTGTTCCCGTAAATTAATGCACATCTGTGCAAAGGAGCCGATGTAGCAGTCAGTACTCTTGTCTCTCATGCATTTGGTTACGGTTTATTGACTTCAGCTTTGGCTTTGACAGAGCTCTCTGTGCCTATAAGAGATGGGCAGCTTGACTAAACATCACCCTGCTGCTGCAAAGCCCTGAGGAAGAGTTTGTGAAGGGTCATTCGATCAATGCCATTTCTCCGTACCTCGGTAGAGTTGATTTGGTACTTGTTTTGTTAAAACTCTTTCTTTTCATGTGTTTCTCTGAAGATGATTGACTTGGGGCTGTTACTGCACCCTGGCTCCTACTTCCGTGACCTGTGGAATATCCTGGACTTCATTGTGGTCAGTGGTGCCTTGGTGGCATTTGCCTTCTCGTAAGTACATTTTCCTGAACATTCCAATTTCTAGGAAATCACTTGCAGAGGAGGATGCAGGACCCTGACACAGAGCTAGTGGTAGTGTAGTGTTTGTAGCTCAATTTCTCAGTGAAATGTTTGGTGTCTGCCCTTTATCATCTTGTAACTGGAGGGAGGGAAAAAAAAATCCCTAAATTTGTATTGCAGAATCTTTTGAAAATTCTCCCAGCTTTAGGGGTGAATCCGTTCACTGCTCATTCAAATATTGAATGAAGATTTTTGTGACCCTCTGACCAACTCCTTTTCAAGAACACATTATAACAGTTTGTGGCAGTCTTCTGTCTTCAGGCAATTGTTTTAAAAATTGTTCTCACTATGAAAAAATAGTTAATGAAATCAGCTGAGAACTCAGTGAACCCTTTGCAAAACATTATTTCTAGAGTCATGGATGTTTCTTGTTCGTATACCTGTGGTATTTCTTCTTCTCCTCGCTCGTTCAGGGTACTTGCATTTCCAGAGAGTTTCAATTCTAAGGCTAATTGCTCCCTCCCTCAATCATTGTTCTCTGTTTACGACATTAAATAATGTTCCATGTGCTTCTTTAATGTCACGGAGGATTTTGAGCAACAGACACAGAGGAGCTGCATTTTGAAAATGAAGATTAGCTTTTAGTTCTCGCATTTTTCCTCTGAAGAGACCAGAGGAAGAGCAATGCAGGTTCTTCAGAACTTGGGGAGCTCAAGGTTGGATGATGGAAAGAAATTTGCCACGTGTAGTTCTGGGCTGCTGAATAATTGCATTGCAAATTTTTTCCTGAGAAATTCTAGGAGATGACCTGGAAACATGCTACAGGGCTTGACCAGTTTAATCTTCTCCTATATTAGCCTTGAGCACAGCCCGTGCCCAAACTCCACTCACCTTTTGTTGACATGATGATTAGAGAAGGCGAGGAAATTAGCAGTGTTTTACTTGGTAATAAGAAAATCGTTCACCTTTGTCAAGGAACTGCAGAAGTGTGTCTTGTCTATTTTAGACTGACAGTAATTTTTAGGCAAACAGCCGTAGCTCTTGCTCCTCCTATGCGCTCTGCTGATGGAAAATACTGTCATGTCTCTCGCAGCCGAAAAAATTGCTGTGACCTTTCTCGTAAGGTTGGCCTGGATTATTTCTCAGGAGTTTTTAGTTTTCTGAAGTGTCAAAATTCCTTTCATGTTAAGGCTGTGAGCTTTGTATTTTAGATCTTCTATTCTTCACAGCAAATGCTGGATTAAAAAAGTCTTAAACTAATTTGACCAAGGAGCGGATGGGCAGAAGGAGATGGGATTGATATTGTTGGCATGGCTTTTGAGCCAGTTGAGGAGTGGCACTTGGGGATATTGGGGTCTGGGCTTTCTGTGCCCAATCCTACACCAAAGAATTGTTTATATCTTGGACCAAGTCACCTCCACTAAAAGTTTTTCAAAGGGATGCTGCTCTCCTGTATTTAAAGATTTTGTCACTATTCATTAGAAATTTGTTTTTCAGAGGAGCTAAGTGCGCTGTTGTAAGCAAGGCTGTGTTGAGGTGGAATAGCTGGCCTGGTCTCGTGAATGTCTTGCCTACCTAAAATTTGACATCCAAAACCAGACTGCTTTTTAAGCTTGACTAGACGTGTGTGGCTTAGTTTCCCAGCCCATGAAATATATTAGCATACCATTTTTCAGAACTGAACGTGGTCAGATTGAGTTAAGCAAAAGCTTACTGAAAAAAAGTTTAGCAAGTCAACAGAACTCCTCTGAATTGAGGAGGGATATAAAAGTAAAATAATATTAGTCACAAGTATTAGTTTGCAAAACAATATTCCCCAAATCTGTGTTCACTGAGAATTTCCCTTTTCCATTAAGAATTTAAACTTTCAAGGCAGACTGGGAGAAGGGACATTTTGTGAGCCCTTCAGAGCAACTCCATGTACTGTGAGAACAAACATCAGGGTTTGCCTTTAAAACATCATCTCTTTGGACAAGTTATGGATTAAAATGAATAATTTTTAATCCTTCTGAGTCCTTTTGTGCTCAGGTTTTCTATTGCTTGCATTGGGCCGTGGATATCTAACAGCACTTCATCAGCCTCTAAATAAATTACTTGTACATCCCCTGCCTGTGCTTCGTAATAGTGTGCCCCAAGCTGCTTCTATTTTACATGCTCTTTGAGCAAGTATTGAGCAGGGTTTTACAGAAAGTGAATGCATAAAACCTGCCTGCCTATTTAATGTCTCCCAGATTAAAGCAAGGCAAACCTGTTTCTGAGACTTGGAAAAATTTTAATTTCTTCTCTGATTTTTGTTATGACTGTAATCTCTGATGCATGCCCATGTTTCAGCTGGCAGTGAGAGCTGCCATCCAATTCAGAGAATACTGGCAGTATCTCTAGTCTAACCTGAGAGCAGGAAATCAAGTTGTTCGTGGGAGCTGACTTGCTCTCTGTTCCTGCTAGTCCAGCTGTGAATACTAACGAGTCTCAGACTGTGCCGATGAAAGTTGGGTAGATAGTCATGTCCTTAGCTCAACTGCGTTGTTTGGTTAAACCAGATAGGCACACCGAGCCTGCTGAATTTTGATAATCCTGAAAATGAGCTTTTGGAGAGTAAACTGGGTAATCTTCATTGTTTTATTAGCGGGCTTTTTCTAGCAGACACTGCAGTCCTGTCACTCATCATCAGTATCAGTGTAAAAATGTATTTAATGTGGCTGTTAAACTAGTTTCTGTTTGCAAGAATACGCAATTGCCACTCAGTGGGTGTGATTTAATTCATGCATGTTCTTGACCTCGTTGGTGTCCAGTGAAGGAGATGTGAATCAGCTTCTTCCTGAATAGACATATCGCTGAAAACCTGGCAAAAACAGAGCTCCCTGAAATGCTTCCATCTGGAATATGGCAACAGTCTGTGTTTGTTTAGGCATATGAGATGGTATCATTCATTGCTGCAAGGTACATAAAATCCATCTCCGTCTCTCTAACCCACTGTCAGTCTACGTTCTGCCTGTAGCTCTTTAGAAGCTATTCTGCACTGGGCAGTGGTTAAAAAAAAACCAACCAACAAAATTAAAGCAAGGCCTCAGTGAGATGCTAGCAATACTAGTAATACTGATGATGACGATAATAAAATAATGTTTTCCATTTAGCAGTGTATTTCAAAGGGAAATTCCTTTCTTTTTCTAGAGGTAAACACGCCACAAACATACAGACATGTTTTAGTCTTTAGGGAAATAGAAGTAGAGCAGCTTAAAGCAGGATAGTAAATTTGTCCTCAAAATTTGCCAGCCCCAGGTGTAAAATCTACTCATTCAATAGAAGTAGCTGATGAATAGCAGCAGAGATTGCATTTTTACATTTTCAACAACAGAAAGGTGGATGAGATGCACAGAATTTCACCCTATTTGCCAAGCAATCAAAGTTATTACATTCCAAAGCACCAGGAGAGTGAACGTGTGTTTGCCCTTCCTGCTTGTCGGCGGAAGGGCTGATGCGCCGTGGGGGGATGTGTGGGTAGATGCTCTGTAGCCAGTGTGTTTCGTTCTTGCTTGTTTATTTTTATGAATATTGACTTGGTGGGTGTGGGACAGGGGATGGGGTGATCTGCCAGCACATACCTGTATGTGCATGGGGTGCGCTGTATGGCCTTATGTTTCTGTTTGTCATTGACTCTGCTCTTTCTTTGTCTTCTTCTTGCTGGAATCTCTCTCTAGGAGTTTCATGGGGTAATATGTTATTCCTGTCTCTTGCTGCACTGTGATGCCTGTCAAACGTGTGCTCACACACTTTCCGCTGTGGAAGCAAACCATGTTACACCCATTGCATTGACTCCTTTGTCTCTTTATTGCTCATTAATCAGTGAAATGTATTGTCCTTAACAGTCCTCATTCATCCTAATTTTCTTTAAGCAGAGGACAGAAGCAGACTAGAAAGCCAAGTAGACCAGAGAGTCTTGACCAGTCAGAAACTATGCTAAACAGATATGTTTGTACCAAAAAAATTTGAGGGGGTGCTTTAGTGGGTACGTAGTTATTGTGTGAGTTGCAATTCATGACAACCTTAATCACTAGGTTTAAAGAAACAGTTTTATTCTCATTCAGAGGATTGCTTGTTAAAACAGCAGCTCTGGAAGTTTCAGGCATAGTTTTGTGCAGTCTGGGCAACGTGACCCAGCCTGGATTCAGGCTGTCAGCCTCTGAGAGTGGAGAAAAGTCTTTGAGATGAAAACAGAGTGTGGAGAGGTTATCTAAAGGTTGGCAGGAGCAATTTGGAAAGAAGGAGGTAGCAAATGTTGCATTTGACCATCTGCAAGGAGGTGGCCGTTTTGTTGTCGGTGTGGTACAGAGCAGCTTTGCTTTGGGGATGCAGGAGGAGTCAGAGTTTCATTGTCACAGGGCGGGAGCTCGGGTGGGCTCCTCGCAGCAGATAACCCAGAGGTGCAATGAGAAGGACGGAAGGAAAGGTCTTTGTGCTCCAGGAAATGGGGTACTGGTTTCTTCCCTCTGTCTAGGAAACCAGATCATTGAGACCATGGAAGAGGGTGGCTTTGTGCTTGGGCAGAGTCTCGTGGCCTCGTTTACTCCTTGGTGGAGGAATTCACTTTCTGCCTTGGGGATTTCAGGCAGTCGCAGCAGGCGGTGACTCCACCCTGCTCTGAATATTTGATGATGTGACTCTGAGGTCCATGTTACATGAAATCAGAGCTGCTGGCAGGAGCTGCACAAACAAGAAGCTTCCGTTTTAAAGAACTATTAATTTTTTAAAGGATCTTTTATTTATTAAAGGAAGAAAGGCCACACAAAGCTCTTTTAAAATATTTTTTATGTTTTAAATAAATGAGCAGCAAACTGCCCCAGAAATGAACACAACTGGCCTAATGCAACCAGAACTGACCTAATGCAATTGTTTTTTTGTTTTTTTTTCTTGCAGAGTTCTTTATTTTTTAAGTCACTGGGCCTCTGTTTGCTGTCTGTCTTTATCCTGCTTGCTCTTCTGTAGCTCTTCTGAATTTTGGAGCTGTTATCCTGCAGTCACCTAAGATCTTGTCCTTCCATAGCATTCTCTTTTTGTTGTGAGAAATATTCTGGTCAAATGTGTGCTTGCATATACCTTTTGACTGAATCCTAATTCCATCTGGACCTTTTATTTCGTGGGACATCTGGCTTTGTACTAGGGTGGTGTAAAAAACAATATTGGCAGAGGGCGCTCTGAAAAATACCAAAACCTATTCTTAAGGTTTTATTTGACAGGCTGAAATAGTTGCAGAAGATCCATTCAATTAAAATGCAATTTGCAACACTCTAGTTCAGAATACCAGTCTGTTGAAAAAGATTTCTGCTATAGCAGAAGCCTTACTGTGACAAGAAACAAGTATGATTTTTCAGAATTTTTCTATTGGATTTAGATCATAAATCCTGTTAACATTTAATCGGCTCACACTCTTTATTTGCTTAGGGGCCTGAAAGGGGGAAAAAAAAATATCCACCCTTCTTAGCGTCCTTCATTCAGGCAGAAGGAATTTTTTATGACTGGAGCTGTCTGCCCTTCACCTCCAAGCTCTCAGTGCAGTCATCCACACACCTGCCCGTGCCAGGGAAAAACAGCTTCTTCTCTCATAGACCCAGGAGGAAGGATTTGCTCTGCCCCACCTATTCACTACTCCCCAGTAGGTCTGTTTAACCTTCTTAGAAATATAAAATCCACAGAGGTTATTGCTTCAAGGTTGGACCCAGCCCTATGAGACCTGAACTAGCTCCTTCAGAGCCAACAAGTGCCTCTGTTCTTTCCTTGGACTTCCCTTCCAGGAGGCCTTATCATTACAGTTGTTATTTAGCGCAAATGCACGACTGCGTAATGAAAAGGTGTTTAGGTCAGCGGTAATCAGGAGCACTGGAAGGCACTGTGCAGAAATATTCTGTCGTTCTGCTTGAACCCAGGTGAGGAGTGTTGAGGTTCAGTAGTTCAGTTGCTACCTGCCGGTGGCTGTGCTGCTAAGCTGGGCTGCATGTGTGTTAACCTTCAAACCAGAAATGTGGCCGTAAATGATTGAGAACTGAGTATACTTCTGGGCCAAGGTGTCCATACCTCCTATGTCCCCCCCTTTTTTTTCCCTTCCTGTCCCACCCACGAGCCCCTTAACCATCTCACCTTCACTATTCTCTCTCCTCTCACCTCTGCTTTCCTCAGCTCCTACCTCTCATCCCCTTCTGCCCTGCTTTCCTCATCCAGTTAAACTCCAAATGGCTGGGCAATATGGAGGAACCTGATTGATATTCTCGGCTTTCCAAAAGGGAGAGGGTGGAGGGAGCTGTAGGTGCAGCCAAGGTGATGGGCATGTACTGGGTGTCCGTCAGCCATGGGGACAGGCTGGCTGGACAATCTGGGTGGTATCTCCTTCCCAGTAACCCATTTCCCCTTCTACTTCCCTCCTGCCACTGACTGTCTTCCTCTAGAGGCTGAACAAATTGTTTTGCAGCCAGGGCATTGCTAAGGATCAGACCAAGCTGCCTGGGGAGTAGGTGAGCTCCGGTTTGGCTGGCTCAGGTGGAGGCTGTGGTGGCAGGGAGATGGCGGCAGTGGCCGTGGCAGGGATCGGTGCTTGCTGGGAGCTGGTGATTTGAAAGTAAGGACACAAAGCCAAACATGGGCTAGATCTTCAGTAATGCTAAAACCTAAAAAGAAAACCAGTAAAAGCTGTGTTGGCAGTGTCTGCTTCATCTGGATCAAAGTGTCTCTAGTGTGAATTGAAAATTTTTTCTTTTAAATATATAATAGTTATTCTGTGCCATTAAATCAGTCATATAACTCCATGAGTATTAGCTCAATCACCTGGATTTACAGCCATGCCAGCTGTCAGGTTCCATCTGTGACTGATTAAAATGGCCCTAAAGCAGCGCTGAAAGGCTCGATATGGAGAGGATGGGTAAATCCCCATCCTGGTCCACCTCTTCTCAATTTCTATTAAATCGGGTGCAAAGGCAGCTTGTGCTCTATGTATAGCTCATTGGGATACAATCCACGGACCTCTAAAAATTCACGACATCTCACTGCTTATATCATTTCAGGACAACCACAGAGACTGTTAATTGCAGAAAGAAAATGGAGGATAAGACAGGAATGTGTGTTTCTAGATTGCAGATTCCAGTCTGGTGTTAGTATTGAGTAGTACAGTATTAGTATGGAGTTATTAGTCTCTTAGAAGTGGACAGATTGCAAAAAGACACGTTCCAGGGCTGAGCAAGGTGGGCAGCCACGAACACGTGTGGTGCCCTTCCCTTGTGGTGCTTCTCCTTTAGCGTAGTGCATAGCGTTGGCTGATAGCAGGGCGGGGGGAAGCTTTGCAGTCCACTACCTGCACGTACCTCTCATGGGTCTCTCGGGTTGCTTGTGTTTCTATTGCTTTCTGTGTTGTTGGAGAAGAGAACTGTTTAGCAAGCTGGAATAGTGCAGAATAGGTAGATCAGCATCTGCTCAGCGTGTTATTCATTCACACCTGTGTTACTTCAGTACAGTCTCAGACCTAAGCCTACAGTCATGAATAAAACTGTTAAAGATGTTCATCCCATTTTTCACTTCATACGAAATGAAGGAGAATGTCATTGTTTTGCTGTTGGGTTGGAAGAAGATGTGACTGTGTCGGGGGGGGGGGCTAATTATTTTTTATTGATTTTGGAAG
>Ga0065711_1034855_pt1 | contig 23150 bp, 17 predicted proteins | sample Hoacrofraction12_FD_59098 | JGI IMG/M metagenome (GOLD analysis project Ga0065711, IMG submission 59098) | Hoatzin crop microbial communities from Cojedes, Venezuela - Epithelial fraction 12 v2 (version 2) | ecosystem: Host-associated > Birds > Digestive system > Esophagus > Crop | place...
CTTGGCCCCATCCTCCTGACACCCACCCTTCAGATATTTGTAGGCATTTATAAGGTCTCCTCGCAGCCTTCTCTTCTTCAGGCTGAACAAGCCCAGTTCCCTCAACCTCTCCTCGTAGGGCAGATGCTCCAGTCCCCTCACCATCCTCGTAGCCCTCCACTGGACTCTCTCAAGTAGCTCTTCATCTTTCTTGAACTGGGGAGCCCAGAACTGGACACAGTACTCCAGAACTGGACACAGTACTCCAGTGATCTGAGGGCTGTAAACGGTTCCAGAGGTCGGAGCCTGAATTCCCTCAGTGGAGGCATTGCATTGGGTTTTTGCCTGCAAGCCAAGACTTAGAGCAGTTGTGGAGGGTAATGGTTTTATGTGAACAGCAAAACCGTAACTGAACAGCCTTAAATGACTGAAAACAGGCATTGTTCCCTATTCCAGGATGATCTCGCATCTGCATTTCTCCAGGTAAAAGTTAAAGCCGCACATACACAGTCACAGAGAAGCTAACTCTTTTGAATGGGGTGGGAGAAGGAGGATGGCTAATGAAAAACATTTGTGCTTGTAGTGTTCAAAATCTGACAGAAACAATCTCTAGCATCTTCAAAAACTCTAAAAACGAAACTTCAAGTTGCATCAGTAGATTCCTAGAATCTTACATTTTTTTAACTTTGTGTTTGATTCAGTGTTGTAGTGGTTGCTCCATGAACACAGTGTTTGCTTTAGATACCTGATTGTCCGAGTGGCACCAGTAATTTTCAGAAGTTACCGTGATTCGAAGGCTAGCAATTGCAAAATGTTTCATTAAGGAGGTCCACTCTTCAGAATTAGTATGCATTTTCAACCAAAAATAAATCCTTCACCTCAGTCCTAGTAATTTTGGACAAAGGACTGCTTGATTATTAAAGGACTAGGAGTTTTAGAAGCCATGTAAGAAAAGACTTTGAGGATATTAAAAGCCTAAATCAGCAATTCCTTCTGTTAAATTCAATAGTTTCACCAACTTTTCACAAGCATATATCAACATGAACCAATGGCTTTAGTCTAATTTTACGTCGTGCTACAACTGGTAGTATTTAAAAAAAAAAAAAGAGGAAAAGGTAGAAGAGTTGAGAAACTGAACTGTTTGTGTTTAAGCCTGCAAGCCTATCAGTTTTCAGATTAGAAGAAAAGGCATTTTTATTACACTTACGAACATTTTCTTTATTTCAAAGCCGCCCTGCACTCTTTGGCCTGCATAGTATTTTATGGAGCCCTTCCTGATAGTTCTCAGGAGAATGTGTTGGGGGTGTTAGCACTGCAGATGGATTTTGGGAGGAAAGGCATGGAAATGGGTGAAATCTTCTCTCCAGAAGGAGGATTACCACATAAATACTACATCAGAAAAGAGAGTTAGTGTGAAGAATTTTATACTGAATCAAGTATGTGTTGAAGGCATTTAAGTTAGTCACAAGACCTGTAATCTAATAAGTTGGAGTTATTTCTGTTATCTCTTGTTTTATGATAATATCCATTGTGGCCAGTTTAATGGCAATGAGGCTTTCACGCTTCATTTCCTATTATGTGATGTATGCAGTTAAAAGGAGCAGTCAGACCTGGGCTGGTTTCTTTGGTTTATGAGAAACACAAAACACAGAAGAAAACCAGCAATGTTACAAACATGTCAAAAAGCCTAAATTCTAGTCTGTCATAATTTTGACTGAAAGAAGGGATTAAGTCTGTAGTTACTAAGCCCCATTAATGCACGATTTTCCAAAGGTCCTTCAAGTGCAAATGTACAGTCAAGCCTTTATTCATCTGCATACGTATTCCACTGTGCTAGAAGCAGTACCAAATCTTCCAGATTCAAAGTTGGACTTTTTATGAACTTACTGGAAAGACTGGATAAACAGCTGGAAGAATAAATAAAAGTTAACAATGTTGTACATAGTTTGGTCTTCCTTGATCTTTCTGTTGGGCTGGTCATCGCTTTGTTGATCAGCGCGTTGCGTTTGCTGAATTGGGAACGTTTTCAGTATTGTCGGCATCCTTGAGCATCCTCCCATTCACATATGGAGTAGACTTGAGTCAGTTTTCGAGAAGAGCTCATGGCTAGAATTAGCACGGATCTCTCTTTAACGCGTTGTTAAACCCTCACACTAGGCATGTTTCTCTGTGTTTCTTTCCTCTCATCCTGCCTGGGACTTGCAGCCATAGGCATCTTCGGCGAATCAGTCAGGAGACAAGATTTAGCAAGGAAGTGCAGTACCTGATGTCTTACTTGAGGTGGTTTTACACAACGAGACTTCTTACCTAGGAAAGAGGGGAATAGGTCTGGTTAGTCTCCATCAAGCAGTGCCCCCTAATACAAGGCTAGAAGTTTAGCAAAGGTCAAAAACCTGTTTAAGTGGTGAGTAGGGACTGCTGCTCGGACATGCTCCTACTCTTGTGTCAGTACCCTTAAGAACCAGAGAAGCAGCAGGCGGTAGAAACCTGTAGTAGCATGTGAGGGTCACCCCTGCAGGTCTGAAGTACGTTTCTAATACCACGTCTACACGGCAGCGATGCATGGAGATGAAGGGTTGTGTCCTTGGTCAGTGGAGAAGGGGAGTTTCTTACCCTTCCAGCTTTGTGAGAAAGGCGTGCTGCAGGGAGGGAACGAGCTTTGGACATGGCTTCTGACCATGGCTCTTAATTACAGGGTGCTGTCCCTGCCCTGTGAAGCAAATGAAGTCTGTGACCAAACTGACTGCCAGTGAACACTCTTCCCTTAAATTACTTATGTCTCTGTAATTGATGTATTGTACTGCTCATTAAACCTAAAGGTTACACTATTTCTTGCTTCTTAAACATTACTGAAAATCCCTTAAGTCATCTCCTTTTCAGTTTTTATTTTTGGGTGTCTGTAATGTTCTGGGACATTTTTGTTTCATCCTTACTAGTTATTGCTATTTTTAACAAGTTTGAGGTTTATGTTTTAACAAGGCAACAGGGTGCGTGCCTACATGAAACACAGAATTATTTGCAGTAAAAATAATCAGTAGAAACTCTTTTTTGTTTATTAAGCCAAGTATCATATTCTCCACAACAGAATAATTCTGAGGAAAGACTCTGTTGTTACCCAGAACAGAGAGGATAATCATGCTGATGGCATTGCATACATTTTTTGCACCACATCTTAGTTTAATTTGCATCGTAGCATCAGGAGGGGGAAAGTGTATTCTCCTTTTCTGAAGGAAACCTGCACATAAATAAATGATTGATCAGGCTATATCTTTTCCTGTTGTGCTTTGAAACAACAAGGTTTGTCCCTGTGGGCAAAGCCAGTAAAAGTCTGAGCAACATACATTAGCAGTACAGAGTTTTTTAGTATTTTTATTTACTAATTTCTGTAGATTCAGAGAGTAATTTCAGACTTTGTGCTGAGAAAGGTAAAGAACACAAGTATGAGAAACTTGCAAGTAATTTTAGCTATGTATGAAATAAAAGACTAGCAGTCTAAATATTATTCTGCAAGAACTCAAGGGTTCTGCCATGTATTTCTGAGCATGCAGCTTGAAAAGCTGTGGCGTGTAGGTGATTTTAGTGCTGCTTTTACTATTCCGTTCCCTGTCTTACATCTAAAAGCTCAATTCTTGGTTCCAAGGCACTGCACAAACACCATTTTGTTAAAATGGTAGTTAACAAGCAAAAAGGCGGGGGGGGAAAACTGGGATCAGCTGCTGAAAACAGGTCTTAAATCATCAAGAAATCAACAAAGGAAGCAAGGTTTGGCGGCTGCCCTGCCACTGGCTGAGTCGACAATATGGGCCTTCAAACGTGTCCCCGGTACAAATTAAAAAAAATACAGGAGGTTTTTCTTGCAGTGCTAAAGAATAAATACAGTTTTAAACAACAGGAAGTAAAGCAAGCGTTTAATTGCAGGCATGAAAAGCAAAATACCCACTAGAAGTCTAACATTATTTGTGCTCCAGCTTGCCGCGTTTCTCCTGTCACCAGAGAGGGAGGGTGAAGAATTAATGCCTCGTGCTGCAGCTGCCCATGGTGAAGATTGATCCTTGGGGTGCTCTGTGTTTTCATCAAACTATTTAAACCCTAATGATGCTTTTTCTGTCCCTGAGGATGGCAACACGGTACCAGGAAAAAGCAAATCTGACACTGTCAGGGGCTTCTGTTCCACTGCTGCTCCATTGCAAGCCCTTGATTTGGGTGGGGCAAGTACTTCATAAGCCACCATGCCTGCCAGCAAACAGGGTACATTTTATTTCTTCAGTGTTTATTTGAAGTTTTTCAAGCTGCTTATAATTCATCATCTTGTTTCCTTTATTCCAGTGTCCCTTTCAGCAAAAGTTTTCTAGTACTTGTTTAAAAAACAGAGCCGTCGAGGTTATTTGTGTCTTTCGACGGGGATGTAGCACTGGTGTGAGTAGCCGCTCGAAGTTGGAGCCGTGCGTTTCTTCTCTGAACTGCGCAGTCAGCAGCAGCCCAGGCATGGCACACCCCTCCCAGCAAGCCTCGACTGAACTCGGTCTGACAGGGTGACAACCGGCAGCAACAAAATCTCTCTCCCATTTTTTGGCGAAGTGGCCTCCACTGGCACGGCCGCTGTACGTAGCCACCTCCACTGCTCGGGTCCCCCTCGCTCCCACTCCCCGAGATCCCGGCTGCGGGAGCTGACGAGCACTGCTTGCTCGTCCGGTGAGGCGACGTTCGTTTTCGTACCCCACAGAGGAGCGGTGCCAGAGGGGCACGCCGCCCTGCTGCTGCTGCTGCTGAAGCTGGGCATTTCCTCTTAACGCCCAGAGAGGAAAAGGCAGCTGCAAAATCCAGCTGCAACTCAAGCACAGCCCTGCCAGCTACGGGGATCTCTTGTGTGTTTTGGCCAGCCGAGCCTGCTCTCTGTTCGGCTGCCTCCGTTCTACCAGAGCACGGACGCTGCAGAAAACTTTCGCTGTGCATGGCCGGCCCTAGAGGCACGTAAAAACTTTGGGGGCCGTCAGCAACCGGCTTTCCCGTCTGAACTTTTCTATCCTCGCTATGAGAAGGCGAAGCAAAATGTCCAAAAAGAAGTCTGCATTATAGAAACAGCTTGTTTGTTACACTTCTTCAGTTCTCTGGCTTGTTTCAACAGTTGTTTTATCATCACTGTCAGGTGAAAAAAATACTGTAGCATGCTGCGTTTCCTAGACTTTCTGCACTCATCTCCCTGTCCCTTGTACCCAGTAGGTGCTGCGTCTCAGCATCTGTTTGCCCCTGGACCACAGGGGTGCTCTCAGGCAGCCCGCAGGTGAACTGGGAAATGGGACGGCATCTCCAGATTTCAGCAAGGGAGAGGTGAGTCTGGGTGAATGAGTTTGTGCTGTGAGAACTGGGCTCATGTTCTTCAGAGCGTGCTCCACACTTGTAGCCAAGAAGAAATAACAGCTTCTGTCTAATGGGGTCAGATAGCTAAATGGAGCAGTTTCCGCACAGTGGTGGCTGGTATAATTATACGCTGGGCCGTGGCGTGTCTGGTCCTAATAGCACCCAGGACTCTTGTGAATGACTCAGCCGCTGCTTGAGGCTAATTATGGGCAGGTTGCATGAAAAACCCTTGCAACTTGATCCTGCCTTCCTCACTTCCAGTGGATGGGTGTTCAGCACCGACACAGATTGCTCATGCAAAGCTGGGTAAATGCCTGCTCATGAGGAAAAGGCTTTTCAAAGCAAGGCTGCAAACAACACTTGGAGGTGTCTGGTTTGAAGAGGAGGTGTCGTCTGTCAGGACATCGCTCAGTCAGATCCGTATTCACTGTCTCTGGTGTTAGCCAGTGCTGGGCTACTTTATAAGAGAGATTCCGAAATAATCTAATCACTTGTTTTGTCGTGCTTGTTATGGATGACAGGAGTAACTCTTCTGCATTTGTAATGGCCATCGTGTTGAATTTAGCATTATTTTTATTACAATGTTTTAGAAATGGATCGTGGGATTATTTGTCCCTTTTAAAAACTGAAACGTGTATTCAGCACTGTGATATACTCTAGCAAAAGCGTCCCCACATTAGCTATGCTGTGTGAAGTGTTATTTCTCTTCTCTGCCCCAGAGATACCTTGGAGCAGGCTCAAGATGCAGGTTGTGTGCTTGAAGTCAGCTCAGAGAAAATTCGCAGAAGGTACTGGAGGTTACCAGCATCACTTAATGCATTATGTGTACAGACCTCATCTTTGCTAAGAATAACTTCTACTGATTTTAAAGCATATATTGGAAAAACGTCAGAAGTATATACCTATGCCTAGCATTCCGTACACAGGATTAGGGGAGCTGCAAGAAGATGCTGGAATGAATTTGTGGGGAGTTTCATGAGTCCTTCCTTCAGGCTCTGTCGGATTATGTTTGCGGGGAAGACTTTTATCAAAAATATTGTCCAGAAGTGACACTATCACAGGCACAAACCTTCAGGACACCAAGCCCAGGGACCAAGCCCAGGGCAGAGAGCATTTCCACGAAGAGGAGACAGTCCAGGAGTGGAATAGGTGCCCCCAGAGGTTGGGGCGTCTCCCTGGAAATTTCTGAGACATGAGTAGGCAAAGCTGTGCCAGTACTGATCTAGTGCTGGTGATGGTCCTGCTTCAAGCAAAAGGTTGGACTAAACGACCTGCAGACATAGCTCTCAGGCAACTTTGACATGGTTTTATTAATTTTTTTAAGACCTGTGATACAGATCTAAGCACAACCAAGCACAATGTGATGTGGTAAGATTTCAAAAGTTCCCTGTTTCTAACCATTTTCAGATCATAGCAGTGCGAAGACATAAATTCAGTACTTTTTCAGTCACTCACTTGTGTTAGTAGGGACGGCTGCAAAAACGTGGCTGATGTCTATACAACGCGGTGCTCTTGAGTAACTGCCCAAGCTAATTCTGAGCAGGCTACCTTGCATACTTGAAGCACTGCAGACGTACTGCATCATCCCTTCGTATTTATGAAAGGTACTTTGGTGTTGCGCTGAAGAACAACCGTGTTTGGATTTGAAAGTAGGCTGGGCGTCTGGAGGCAATGCTCCCTGTATACAAACAAGATGCTTCTTCAGGGAGGAGCTAGGGCTGGAAACTGGTCCAACGTGCACTGAATTGGCGTTGTTTGGCGTTGTTTAGACTATTTAAAGAGCAGTTCAAAACAGGAAAGAGTTAAAACTGGGTGAGATGAGCTGCTTCATGGGCGACCGTATCAGGGCAGATTGGAAACTGTAGCAAGAAGCCCTGTGCATGCCAACCTGAGGGGCCCGTTTGCAGGGAAGTTAGCTTTTACATCCTGACATCTTGCTATAAGAAAATCAGAGCTGTTTTGAGGCTTGTCTTTGCGCCTAGTCCTGCCACTCAAGATTAAATCTCGCAGACAAAACAAGCTGTTTGGGAGGCGGACCAAGAATGCCTTTACAGTGAAGAAAAATATAAACACTCAGCCAACTGTGATTAACTATTGAATGCAAAACACTCCCTGGGTTTTGTTTATTTGTAGACTGTAGAGAAAGCTCCCAAACTCTGCCTTCCTTTCAGTGTGAAAGCATTTCAGCCTCTGCAACCCACTGTTGCTGGGGGAGGGAAAGGGTTTTGTCCAAGCTGGTTTTCAGGAGCCCTTTTTTTTTTTTTCCACACAAATGTGTTGTTTATTTGGCTTTGCAAAGGCGATGTACCCAGTTTCCTCTCATTGTGCGTATTCCTGCCTCCAGCTGCTCACACCTGAGCTGGGCTTTGGCTCCTTCCCCTCTTGCTAGGATGGGCGGAGAGCAGCCAGCGGAGCCGTGGCCCTGCCATGCGTGGGCTCCCGCGGTCCTCCGAGCGCTGCCCAGGTGAGAACAGGGAGAAGCTGTCATTAAAAATAAAACAAAAAAGGGCTCGTGCTTATTTCTTGCAGGCGACTCTGGGCATTCCCAAGCTTTGAGGCAGCTGCTGGAACGACAGCGTAGAAAGAGCCCAAGCCCTTTGCAGTGTGCTTCATGTGTGTATTCACCTATTTGTGTTAGCAAAATGACAATGTCCAAGTTTACAGCCAGTTTTAGATACCAAGGAAGGGAGAGAAAGTGGTTGCTTGGCAGCCGGAGAGGGAAGGAGCAGAGGCTTATCGCCGCTGTGCTGCTGTCGGTCCAGAATGACACCGCTGAGTGCAGTGAAATTGTCCTGTCCTGGGAGGACCGACTGCAAAGTACCTCTCGTAAATGTGGAGGAAATGTTTATATGGAGTTTTATGCTAGTTTTATAATCCAATTTAAACCAAGTGTGACGCCGCTTGAGCTGTGCGCCGTCTGGGTGCTGTGTTCGTGCTTTAAGGGCTAAAGGTGGAGGCAAGTGCGTGGAATTGTGCAGGATCGCTTTTCAAGGTCAAGGAAATGCAGAAAGTAAACAGTGTTAACTGAGAAAGACAAGCAGGATTATTAAGACTCCTTCAGCTCCAGTTTTCTAAATTGCAAGAGTCAACGCATTTGTATTTTGTCATTAACTTATTAGTGCACCTTTAGGTGCAGCACTGGACAGGCCTGTTGGGAACTGTAGTGTTTAAAGCTACGCCGTGCACATGCATCACTGAGCCCACTGAGGGAGGGGGCATCGAGCACGGCTTCCTCTTCCTGTGTTTTAACATTAGTTATCAAATAAGTGTAAATTAAAGCACGGGCTCTGCAATCGTGTCAGCTGGTGTGATGGCACCACACGTTTTGTGATGAAGTCAGAGCCTGGGCTCCTCAGTCTCAGCTCCCCAGGCTGGGTCTTTACCACTTACCTAGTAAAACTGCAAAGGGGACAGCCTGAATGGCAGATTAGACAGAAATAGTCAGTGAGATTTGGCCCATACAGGCTCTTATTTAGGAGCTGGTGGACTTCTGTGAAATGTAAGCCATACGCAGTGATTTAAATGCAGGATGAAGTGCTCCTGTAGTATGGCTTTTTCCTCAAGCTCAGGCTAGAACGGCTTTCGGTACGGTTACCGCAGGTGTGATCAGGACACAACAGTGTGCACAGATATGGCAGCTTTTTGGTTTGGTTTGTGGTTTTGTGTTGGGTTTTTTTTTTCCTTGAAGGACTATTTATCTTATTTCATTGACACTAAATATAAAGTCACTTTTGGCCGCTCCCTGAAGTTACAGGGAGTAGACCCCTGAATTAAGTCTTCCGTCATTTTACTGCATCACTCTTCAGAAACAAAATCCAAACCATACTGCAGCAGTTTCTGTACGTGTAAACAGCAAAACTGATAACATCTAATCAGCCTCTCTGCCAAGACAAGACAGCAAGTTCTTGCTTTATAACATTAAAAGTGCTTTGTAGTTATATGGGACTTTTCATGCGAGGACATCAAAGTGCATTACAGGTATTAATTAATTAGGTTTCACAACACCCTGGTGAAGTATTGGTGTCCATTTTACAAAGAAGGGAATGAGACAAAAAGCAGGGATGTGACTCGTCCAGGCCAGCATGGTGGCAGGACGGGGGCCGGGCCCAGCCGTGCTGCAGCCAGCGCCGCTGCTCCCACCCTTGCCGGGGCGCGGGGAGGCTGTGCCCGCTCTCGGGGTGAGGCTGGGAGACAGCTCCGTCCTCAGCCTGGAAGTCCTATTGCCTAAAGCTGGAAGCGTCTTGACACTGTCTGGGAATAGGCAGAGTTTCCCCAGAGTCTTGCTACTGGGCGATGCCGCCGCGACTCCGGGCAGAGCCCAGTGCCAGGCTGCTGCCCCGCCAGCCCCGCTCTCCGCAGGCTCCGGCCGATGCCGGCCATGCTCAGCGCCCGTCTCCCGGTCGCCCGCGGGACTGAGCCCTGCGTCAGGCAGCAGCCCCTGCCAGTCTGGTCGAAAACAAAGAGGCGAAGAAACTGCTGCCACCACCCTCTCGTGCCGCGGCCGGCCCAACGGGAGGGATGCCTGCCGCTGCCCTGCCTTCCCGCTCCTGCCTCTCAGGAAACTGCCCCAGAGCTCCGCCATCAGCAGAAGGAATAGTGGCAAAAATTTGACTTAACAGAGGTCAAATTAATGTCGATTCCATTGGCTAAATGGGGAAAATCTTAAAATAGGAGATGTTCCTGCAGAAAAGAAAAAAAAAAAAGTCAGATTAAGACCAGATGAGCCTTGTCCAACTACAAAGCATAAAATGTTCTTCCCAGCATGTTGTGGTTATTTTGTAATAACCATGCATTACACTGATATGCCTATGTAATTGCATACAGGGAGAACAGGAGTAGCGTGTAGGATAAAATTGCCAGACACCATCAGCTACCATGCAGTAAAGCCTATTCATAGTGGTCCACATTTCTCGCTTATACATCAGTAATTCCCTTCCTTGCGTCATTTTGCCCAAGTTTTTGTTTTTTTCAAGATTTGACCCCATAACTTAAGGAAGAGGGAAGTGTCCTAGAAGGCCGTCTCATTGTTTCGTTCACTCTCCTTGAATCCTGGATTCTTAACCTACTACAGTTTGTAAATGGAAGATGCCAGTAGACAACATAGTATCTGCTTGCAGTTCTCCTTGATCTCGCTCAAGTTTTTGATCACTGAACTGAAATGTGAACTGAAACTGAAATTCCCCTAAAAGCTGCACAACTATTGAAAAAAAAAAAAGACAACAAATCCAGTTGGCCAAGGTACAGTCTTCAGGCCCTGGTTCAAACACGGCATTTAAGCACTTGCTTAAGTTACTAATTGAAGTCAATGAGATTTCAAGCACTTTGCTGAAATGGGAGATTTTGTGGACAATGTTTGTGCCAGTACATTTGTAATACAGAAATCAAGTCGTGTCAGGTTTATTTTGGCTGCGGGCTTCTTTGTGGTGGTGATTGACAAATCCACAGAATTGGACTAATACCAGAGAGGTGATGACTATAAGAGAAGCGATGACAAGAAATAATAAATTTTGAACTGGCAAACACTTTAACTTGGGCAGACTGAAAACCTCTACGTAAGGGAACAAAGAGGTCCATTTATGCTGATAAATGCACTCTTTTCAGGAAGACCTCCAGTTAATCAGCAACTAATGTGCTGGGACAGCTAAAAATTTTGAAGCAAATCCTTTTATAAGTGGTGTAACTACACCGAAGCTTTTGGAAACGGGTGGGTTTACATCACTCGATAGCCTAGTCATATAATCTTATAATCACTTTGAAAAAGATTCATTTCCTGGAGAAAAAATTTAATGCCTTTGCATTGGAGGCAGTAGGACGGAGTTCAGCGTGGTAATGGATTTTGTGTCTCTTGCTGGAGGTTGTCCAAACCCATCCCACTAACCAATAAATCACTACCTAATTGAAAAGATTCACAGAAACCGATTACAACACTGGGGACGGAACCAGTATGGTAGGAATTAGACTGACAGTGTCCATACAGAGGGTGTGGTGTCAAAAGATGATCTTACAGCCTGCCCCCACTTGCCCTTCTCCCTCCTCTTCTTCCTCCTACCACTCCTCGCTGCCTGATCGTTCCCTTCATCCTCTGCGCCGGCTCTGATACACACCTGGTGGCACGGAGAGCGAGTTCAACTCACTAACCCAGTGAAACAAAAAACGTAACATTTTTTGATTGGGTTCATTTTTTCCTGTTTTAATGAGTTGACTCATTAGATCAGCCAGTGCGGGTGGGGAGAGCACGGCCAGAGGGAACCTCGGTCCTGCTGCGGACACAGGCAGTTATTCTGGCTTTGGCCACCTCATGATGCCACACCTTGACTGTGCCGTGGCAGTTTCCACTTTACTGACACAGGGCAACATGGACAAGTTATTGCCGGTACATCAAAGAGCTGGAAAAAATTAATCAACAGCACCTCCGAGCTATTAGGCATAGAGTGTAGTTAGATAAAATCATAAATAATGAAATCCAGTAAGGGTGTTGCACAATGAGTATTGAAGCAAAACTCGTAAAATTCTTCTTCACTGCATTTGAGCGTTTTCCTTCCACAGAAGACATCGTTTTCTAAAAGCAATTTTTTTTTTTGCACAGCAAACTCATGCTGGGCAGAGGCGGGAAGGGCCCCAGCCCATGTGATGTCAGGATAAATATGTGGGAAGCCAATGCAGCAGAAAATCCAGCCAGAGGAATGTCTGGTGCAGAGCGAGTGGCGCGGGAGCGGGCTGGCTGCCGCTCCCACCATCCACGGTGCCCGCCAGGTGCGAGGTGCGAGCGAGGGCTCCGGCTCTGGCCAAGGTCTGGGTGGGACGGCAGCGTGGCCATGTAGCCGCAGCCGGCGGTTTGTCTCCAGCTTGGCCACCTTCTGAGGAGACGCCGTCCCTAAACGCGTGCTCCCCTCCCGAGAGCGCACTGAGCGGGGATAAATGGATGGGCCTGTCTGTCTGATGCAGAAGCAATTAGCCTGGGCTTTAATGAAGGATTTTAGCATCTGAGTGTAGGAAACCTGAACAAAAGACCTTTGCATTAGACTCTGCAAGTTTGTTGTAAGCAACAAGTAACAAGAGCAGATTTAGAGATAAAGATAATAAAAAACATTGCATTCCCTTGCCCAAAAGCCTATAAATCAAGACTTTGGCTCCTCACTGCAGAAATGCTCTCGGATGTAATTGGAAACAGGCAGCACTGATCTGAAACACTTCATCGAGCTCAGTTTGCGATGGCTTGGGTGAGGATGTTTCCAGTGCTCCTCAAGAAGAGGGTCCCCCTTCCTAATTAACCGGTCAGTAATTTGGAACCCTGCCCTGCTTGTCTGTTTCAGCTGAAGCTGCCCAGCGAGTCAGCAGTGATGAAATATGCGCTGGAGTCGCATGGGTGAGGAGGTCCCTGTGGGGACCTCTGCATGGGTAGGAAGAGGAAGGACGACTCCGAGCCTGCTGATCCTTTGCACTGTGTGCCTGGATCAGGGGACGCGTGATGCCACCATCGTACAGACGGCGATTCCTCCCACGTGCAGCATGCCCACATCAGCTCCCGTTCTGGGAGACCACCCCTGGCTTTGCTCCACTGGGAAAGAAGTTCCCGCCACCTCCAGTCAGGTCACAATGCTGGAGGATCCTCTATGACGAGGAAGAGTCACTTACTCAGCTTCTTCATTCTGGGTAGCATTCATCCCTCAGAGCCCCATCTATGGTGGCTCAGGTGTCAAGCACGGTGCGAGGCCAAACAGCTGCCCAAAAGACACTTATGCAGGCATAAGAAAATTAGAAGTTCAACCTCATATGGATATTCTTCAGTTTAGCTGCTATTGCTTTGGAAAGTGCTTAATTCGAACTGAAAAGGCTGCTTTTATCCGGAACTGTCCAGAAGTCGACCATAATGCTATAGTTATATATCAGTAATAAACAGTGAAGCTTGCCATGGAGAGAGGAACGAGCACAGCAAGTAGTTCTGCAGAGTGCTGGTGCCAAGCCAGATCAAGGCAATAGAATTTATAGCCGCTATTATCCGCGTGAGAGGTATATTTATGACTCCGCTCCCCACTGCTCTGATATCTTAGAATCTCACAATATTTGTATATTCATTCCCACAACATTCCTGTAGGTAAGGAATTTGCAAACAAGAAGCCCAAGATTGGAGCCTCTCCATGCAACAAGGAGCAGGGTTTGGAAGGTGAGGAAACTGTTCAGCAGTTACAGATACATCCACAAAAATTAACCAAATAATGTGATGTAAGTAGTTGGGCTATCTGCAAGGTAAATAGCTATATTCCTCTGGGTTGGGCTGTGCAAGAGTTCAGACAAAATGATGACAGTGAGTATTTATCACTGTAAAATATACTTGAACTTGCAACCTAAGCAACCCTGATCTGAGACTCCTTGCTAGAGGGTGGTTGGAGGCATAGGAAAATGAAAGTGCTCCAAGCCCTGAGATCCATAACAGTAAGGGAAAATAATAAGCAAATTTGTATAAATCAAGGTTTGATCATTTTGGGTTTAAAATAGTCCTTAACTTCTGTCCCTAATTTTTCAACACCTGATTTACTATCCATTACTTTCAGAAACTACTAATCTCACATAAAACAGTAGAAGGAACTAACGCAAGGCATGGGATAAATGAAACAGCGTTCCTTTTCTGTTATTCAGAAAACTTTCACACTGGTGCGGGGAGGTTGTATTTTCATATCATTTTTGCCTAAATTTTTTACGGTGACATCGATTGCGTTGTATTCCGAAATGAAAATAACTTTTTTTTCCCTTGCCCTGCGAAGATGTGAACTTCTAGGGGAAGACACCCTTGAGCAGAGCGGGGCAGACTGGCCCGGTTTGCAGGCGGGGGCTGGGAATGGCTCCTCTCCCGCGCCGGTCCCCGGGGCCTGACAGATGCTCCTGGGCAAGTTTGGCCTCAGTTCTCCACGCTGCTCAATGGCGATAATTATTCACACTTACCTCGGTGAGGTTAATTAATACTTGTAAAGTGCTTTGAGATCCTTGGATGAAAGACTCTGTTGACAGACGAAATATTTTTACCATGACTGCCAAATTAAGGTCCTCTGAGCTTCCTCAGCAATTGGAGGGTTAATTAGCTCATGCCAGAAGCCTGACAGCCTCAGCAGAGACACAGCGCTGGGGATGAAGGTGCCCATCCGCGGCCTCTCCTCACCAGGGCAGCTTTGTTGAAGAGAACTCCTTCCCTGTTCACACCTCAGCGTTAGGAGATAACGTTCTTGCAACAAGTGCACACGCATCTTCCACCCGGTTGTGTCGTAACCGCTTCCCTCTCTCCCTGGCGTGCATCCCGCATCCCGGCCGGCGGGGAGGCAGGCATCGAGCTCTCGCTGCCGGAGCCGGGGCGCATCGCCTTCCCTCCCGCACGAGGGCTGCGAGCCCGCCCGTCCCCTCAGCAAGCGCTTTCCATCTGCAGGTGAGGACCTTCCTGGAGGAGCCCAAGAGGCTGGTGCTGGAGGACAGGCAGCTGAGCGAGCTCCTCAGCTAGCGAGGCGCTGCCCGGCTCGGCTCGCCGCAGGAAGCCAGCCGTGTTTCCTGGGCAGGTCTCAGCGTGGTGCGGCACGCAGGAGGAAGGCACCCCTGAGCGAGCCCTGCATCCACGAGGCGTAACACAGTTGCTGTATATAAAAATAAGGGAAGCCTGTTCCTTCCTCGGGGACCCCATCCTCAGGCACCACACGAGAAGTCAGAAGCGGTGATTTTAGCAAAGGGGAGCTCGGCCACGGTTTTGGTCAGACACCGCAGCTGCGCTCTCAAAGCTGAGGTGAGCAGAAGGCCACGGCACAGTTTGCCTCTGCACTCCTTGCCCTTCCCGGCATCCTCACGGCTTGGGGTGGGCAGCTCTCAGGAGCGGTGCCTGCAGACCCTGCTCGCTGGGGCTCACGCAAGGCTAAAACAGCTCGCAAAAAGCCCATCAGCTGCCGTACAAAAGGCAAAACCTCACGCCCCAAGGACTCGCGGCGTCGTGCTCGTGCTAGTTCGGCTCGACACAGGTCTGCAGAGGGGGAAAGCTGTTAAAACCTGGGGGCGGCTTGTGAGAAGATAAGGGGTGTGCTTGCCAGCAAAACCAGGGACAGGACCAAAGCTGGGGCAGATGGCCGCAACTGGGCTTCCCCGAGCCGTGGTGCATCTCCGTGCCAGCGCCCTGCACCAGAGTGCCAGCAGCCTGGCCGGGCAGCCCCGCACCATTCCCCACTGCCTACGTGAAGGAGGTGAGAACGGCCGCGTTTCCACTGGTGATGGTATTTGTTTACCTTCTGTTTGTTTGTTTTTTTTTTTTTTATAGCTGGGACGGGGAGGTCTGGTTTGCCGATTTCCTTTCTCAGCTTGCTCTCTGAGTGTGCACCAATGCAGCCCCACGCTGCCTATGTCCGGTGCGACCGAGCCTGCCCACCTCTTGTTTTCACAGCTTTCCTGCCGCAGAGAGGATGCCCAGCTTTTGCTGGGCTGGCGTTTGCCTCAGCAGAGCATGGTGCTCTCCTCAGCAAGCCCAGCCCTGGTGCCTCCCAGACCACAGCCGGTCCCGGCAGGGACCGTCTTCCAGCATCACGGCTCTGGCACTGGGAGAGGCACGCCAGCTATTTAACCCCTTCTGCTCTCCAAAGGTATTTAAAGGCAGAAAGAGTGAACCTGGTACTCAAAGCTCTGCTTTCTGGCCAGCCTTTGCCTGGGAAAAATCCCCAACCCAAATTAGTCGCTCCTTTCCCCGGGTAGGAAACACTGCCGTTTGACTCATGGGATTTCAGACCGCACTTCGTACGCGTGTGTTTACCAAAAGGCAGCATCTTGTGCCCCAGCTAATTGCCCTTTGAGGCAGCCTGAGGAAGGAGCACGAAGGTTTCTTAGAACATTAAAAGTAGTAGTGAAAGTCAGAGGGCCTTTTTCCTTTATACAATCGAAGCCGAATTTGAGCAATAACCCTTCTGATGACTCCGGGGGGAGGAGATGTGACGTCTTGAGGTAAACCACACATCCCGTAACTACCACTGTGCTGTTCATGAGCGCTGCCCTGCTACAGAAGTGGCAGAACTGCTTTTCAGCAAAAGTCACCACGTTTTTTGGAAGGGAACAATTCCAGTCAGAGAAGGACCAGGCGGCGGGGAGGAAGAAAACCCAACCGCAATAAAGCAGACATTGAACCTGAAAGGAAAAAGACGTCAGCATCTCCGGCCGGGGCTCTCCTTTTTTCCTGGTATCTCCGTGAACCATAATTGTATGGAAAGAATTCGTGGGTGGGACTGGCTTACTTACTGACAAGCTGAACTTTATAACCTAACGCCGTGACGTTGTGAGGGAAGAGGGTTTGGCTCACCTGCGTCGTGGGACCTGCAGACCCAGGGAGGTGGTTCAGGGGTTGGTGCCCACATGCACGCCTTCTTTAACCTTCACCCAAGTGATGGAGTTGAGGCAGTGCTGGGAGCGAAGGTGCTGCCTCCTGGTCGGGGGAACCTCCGCCAGGGAGGCAGCCAGGTGATTGTGGAAATTCAAGAGAAGACAGTCAGGGAGAGCAGAGGAAATGTCTGGGTGCTGCAGGAGCCGAGCTCCATCCCATCTGCTTTTCCTAGAGAGACCTAAAAGGGGATGGAAAGCCCAGGGAAAGAATAATTTCGAGCTCCTGAGCTCCTCAGTGATTCAGAGGTGTACAGGGACTCATGGTGGAGAGCCCAAGGGAAAGTTGGTACCAAGAGCTGCAGGTGAAAACTGGGAGACTCTTGCTGTAGAGGTTGTACCTGGTAGAGTTTGAGGTGAACGGTGCAGCTTGCCAAAACCCTAACTCCCTCTGAGGTGGCCCCATTGGGACACATGGGAAGGGAACTGGAGCCAGCAGAAGGGACTTGAAGGACCTTAAGCACCTTGAGGTGGAGCCTGGAGGCAGACGCGGTGCCACCCTAGACCTCCCGGGTTAAACATCACAGTGTGGTGGCTGACGAGAGTCCGGCTGAGGGACGGACTTAGGAGAGCTTCTCAGCCCCTTGTGAGGTCGTGCTCCACCCCTCATCCATTTAAATAAACATTAGCAGAAGAGTGAGGTGGCCAAGGAATGACTATAGGCAAGGTCTGAGGTGTACACCTGGTCTCTCTCCAAGTCTATGACTGAAATAGAAGTCTAAATATATCTGTAGCTGAGGACTGAGGTGTGCTGTCCAAGTTAAATAAGGATATACAACCCCTGAACAGCGTGGAGAGCTACGCGTTAGGTCTGTGCTGCGGCAGTGCCTACTACCATTAGTGCACGAGAGATTCCTTTTCAGCACTTGAAGGGCAGTGTTCTGCAAATCTTCTCTTCTGACCTACACGTTTTGGTCCCTCGCTGTCCCTTCCCATCACTGCTCTTCAAGCAAGCTGGGGGAGGGGAAATGTGACCATCATCTTGTTGATGCATGTCTGGTTCTTGTCAGCACCTCTCTGGTGGGGCAGCGGGTGGATCACCACTTGCCTGGCTCTAAAATCTGGGATAACGGTATTTCTGACACCACAGCACCGAACGGTGTTTGCACCTCTCCCGCCCGCCACCCCCGAGCGCTGCAAGGATGCGACATCCCGGCTCAGCTCAGCCCAGTGCCTGTGCCGGGAGGAAGACTCCGGCGGCATGGCCAGGCATTCCTGCTCCTTCTTGTTCCCCAGCACGGCCAGGTGTTCCTGCTCCCTCTCCTCCCACGGCCACCCGGCAGCGGGGCTGCCTGCGCTGCTGGCAAAGGCGCCCATGGCATCTCATAAGCTAATGCCCGCGTTTAGAGGCTCCCCCCAGCACGGGGATGTTTCGGTCGCTGAACCTCCTCCCTTTGTTTTAAGGCTTCTGGCAAACTGTCAAGAACAAAAGCTAAGACAGCCAGTTCCTGTTTGCGGGCACGTCCCTACATTTCAATGTGGCAAACCTTGTGATTTAGCAAGGGAGAGCCTTCTGCCCCAGGGCTGCTAAAAGCCTTTTTTTAAAAAAAAAACAAAAAAAAAAAAAGGAAGAAAACAAACCTGTCAAGACTTCCACAAAAATGAGAAAACCACCAGCATGGATGGGCCGCGGGACTGGGACCGGGGTTCTGACTATGCCTTCACGTGCGGGAACCTGAAGGCTGAGAGCCTGGCCCTTGGAGAGCTGCTGGGGGCTTTTCGTTCGGTCATTTGACAAGCTCGTACTTCAGGAGAAAGGAAGAAAATGCCAGCGGCTTGTGCTGCCTTCATGACTAACATTTTGTTCTGATACCATTTTGTGCTTTTCTCCCCAAAAGTGAGTACCCCCCTGGCTGAAGCGGAACACATTGGCTCATAGGGCAGTGTTCATCAGTGGAAAAGGACAAATTTAGTCAATCCAGTCTAATACTTTCCGCTCTAGCAGGCTCTGGCCGTGGTAGTGGGACCCTGAGCCTGCCGGACCGTGCGCCCTGCCCAGGGCTGGCCCCTGGCATGGACGGAGCAGGTTCTCACAGGCCAGGTCCCCACAGGCTCGCGGGTATGCGTGTGTGCAGGCGTGCGTGCAAGGGTGCGTGCACACGCGTGTGCCCTCCACAGAAGTGCCAGAGAGTGTCTGCGCCGAGGCAGGTCTGCTCTCGGGCTGACTCCGGGGTCCCAGGGTTGCACCGGGATGGCGAGGGGCGGCTGTGGGGACCCTGACAGCACCTACGTGGTGGTCCCAAGCTGGCTCAGGGACCCAGCCATCAGCTGGTGGGCTCCAGGCTGGGGCCAAACCTCCCTGGTTGTTGTGGTTGGCAGCACAGGGTGACAAGCCCAAAGGCAACCTGCTCAAGTTGCCTCATGTTGTAAGTGGTGGCATCCTTGCGTGGAAAGAGAGAAACCTGCCACTTCTTTGGGGTACCAAATGCAGCAGAGGTGTGACCGTTGGCCATCTGGAGCCCCTGACCCTCGTGATGTGCTTGTTAGCTGTCCTTGGAGGGAGCCTGGTGGCACTCTCACCTGCCTGGATGGTCTGCGTGTCCTCTCCCTCCAGCTGCCAGGTCCTCCTGCTCCCTCCTCCCAGCCCCAGCCTCGGGCGTCGCAGCTTGTCACAGCCTGCACCGGCACTGCTGTCAGCGGCCGGAGGGCAGCCAGGAGCGAGCAGAGGGGACCGGGCTACTTACGCAGTATGGCTTCTTGGCTGTAGATCTTATGTGCAGCCAGTGGGGCCAGCTCTGCTGGGGAAGTAGAGTCTGCCCCCGAGTACCTGGCTGCGCGTGTCAAACCGGGCACCTTAAATGAGAAGCTGTTAAAAAAAGAACGAGGCAGGCGATAGTCTCCCTGAATCCACACACAATGGCGTTGGTGGGAGAGATCTGTGGCGCGGCACCCAGCCGCAGAGCTGATACCCAGAGCGCCAGGGAGCAGTTTTCCCTTTTGCCTTACAAAGAAGTATTGCCTCTGGAAGCAGGGTCAGTTGTAACGTATTTATTGTGAGAATGAAAGAGAGAAAACCAGAAGTCTCTGCCAAGAGCAAGTGAAATGGGCATGCTTTTTGCAGAACTACCACAGGACCGATTACCTTTCCAAGTAATTAAACATTGTGAAAGGTTATTAATGTGCCTGTAATAGACAGCTTTGCAAACTGCCAGCACAGCATGATCTGACAGAGGATGGCAGGATGGCAGCGAGCAGCACTCCTCCGCCTTCGGGGCTGCGCAGCCCCAAAGGGCTGGGTGCGCCTCAGGGACCAGCCTGCGCCCGGCCGGCCCCGGAGTTGGAGGGTCCCAGAGCTTCCACCGGTGCCTGAATGGCGGCGGGGTTCGCGCTGGCTGGCAGAGGGGCTGCGAGGTGGCAGCTGCCCGTGCCGGATCGTCCCTCCTGCGGCGCGCCCCGGCCGAGGGCAAGGCAGCAGGTGTCCGCCGGCAGCCCGGGGCCTGTCCCTGCTTGCAGCCCGCTGCAGGTTAACCCACGTTATTTCTCTTTAAACTGACTCGCGGCCAGCAAACGGCACCTCTCATTCTGGACCCGCCGGTATTTTAACGCGTGGTGTTGAACCCGCTGTGGAAGCAGGCTTACCGAGGGACGGGGTGCGTTTGCCTGCAGCCGTGTGGGCACGGATGCAGCCAAAAGTCATCCTGCCGAGCGCTCCCGCCGCTGCCCCACACCTCTCCGCCGGCTCCCTGGTGTGTTCCCCCCGGCTTTGCCCTCTCGCTTCGGGAGCGCTCTTCCTACGCACCGCATCCCCGTCCGAAGTCCGAACAGCTGCCTGCAGCCAGGGGCTGCCCTCGCTGATCCCAGCTCCTGGGCAGCTCCTGCGTTTGCGTCATGACCGCCATGGTCAAACCCTAGGATCACAGCCTAGCCAGGGGGATGGTAGGTGGGCAAACGCTTGTCCAGAGCAACCGCCTCCTGGTCCTTCCTTGAGACCCCAGGCGGAGAAGCTCTGCTTTTTCCTCGTCTTTCCATACATAGCAAGAGGAAGAAGGTGGAGGAAAGAAAAGTGCAGGCCATGATGGAAAGATTTGACAACATCCTGGGCGAGAGCATCCTTGTAACCTTCCAAAAGCCTGCCCAGCATTATAAACGCTTGGTACCTTTACCTGGGCTCAATGTTTGTGTTGGCATAATGTCATGCATTGCTTTAAAAGAACCTGAAGTGCCTTTACATAAAGATTATGTGCAACTGGAGCTTCTAGGTCATCCTGCTGCTTTCAAAAACCCCATTCTATATTCTTGAGCAAACCAGGAGTTTATTATGGGAGGTGTTTGGACTGGAGCATTTAAGAAACACTACATAATAGCAGTCTCCACCTCATGTCCCAGAGCATTTGGCTGGTATTGCTGGTACTTAAGTGTCATCAGGATAAGTACAGAACTAAAATAAATTGGGGTAGTTCACATTTTCCTGCTGTGACTCTTTTGGGCTTTCCCTGGGCTTGAGCAAAGAGCACTGTACTGCCTTACACGTGGATTGGGCTCTCCCTAAGTGCAAAAGGCCAGGAGGAAGATTTTCAAAATGTGCTCCTATGAAACAAATGGCCTTGGTTAAAAGTTGTAAATGCCTTCAAATATCTCAAGGGTGGGTGTCAGGAGGATGGGGCCAGATTCTTTTCATGTCCTTTTCAGTGGTGCCCAGCAAGAGGACAAGGGGTAACGGGCACAAACTGAAGCGTAGGAAGTTGCGTCTGAACACCAGGAAGAACTTCTTCACTCTGAGGGTGACGGAGCACTGGAACAGGCTGCCCAGGGAGCTTGTGGAGTCTCCTTCTCTGGAGATATTCAAGACCCTCCTGGACAAGGTCCTCTGCAGCCTGCTGTAGGTGACCCTGCTTCAGCAGGGGAATTGGACTAGATGACCCACAGAGATCCCTCCCAACACCTACCATTCTGGTTATAGACTCCAGGCCGCCACTTTTTGCAGCGTGAGCAGTGTTTCAGCTTCGCGGTGCTACCAACAAGATGTCTGGGGCAGCAAGAAGCTGAGTCCCAGCCACTCCGTGCTACGTAATGGCTTAAGGTGCTGCTGCCAGCGAGGGATGGCCAGGCTCACCGAGACCTGTGTCCGCAGGTCCACAGGGGATGGGGACCTCAGCCCGGTGGGAATGCCACCACACTGCTCCACAGAGTGAGGCTGCACAGGTCTGGGTTTGGTTTCATGTGCTGGCACAGTCCTGTGCCACCCTTTACGGCTGGATCACTGGGGCAGAGCCCGTCCTGGATGGCAAGAGAGGAAAAATCCTCTCTTAGATGATCAGATGGATCGTTGGTCCATTTTTTTCTCCTAATTGCCCAAATTCTCAGAAAGCACCAGTGTTCCTAACAGACGTTTCTATACCAGGGATGCCAAAGGACGAAGTGGCCCAGGAAGATGGGAAGAGGCGCTCGATGACAGGGACACCCACCCGGATGGAGGCGAGCCAGGCCGTGCAGGGACAGCAGCTGGCTCCCGGTGCCGCTGCCCAGCCTCGAAGCCTCTCCTACCTCCGAGGCTTTCAGCAGCACGCAGGTCGCTATGGTAGGAGATGGAAAGGACACTTTACAGGTTCAGTCAACAAATGATTTTACCCTCGTGTCGCAGCCATCTCTTCTGCTCGCTCCCCGAGTGAGCCTCGAGCCGCGTCTGCGGGCGCTGCGCTAATCAATATTACTTGCTGGAGAAAGTAAGTCTCACTTATTGGCCACACATTCCCCTGAGTGCTTGTGTCAAACTCTTTCATGTCAGCCGAAGGGAGGCTTACCAGCAGAAAGGTCAAACTGCCTCGGCTAGATCTGAGCTCAGCCATTAACTGGCGTGTGTTTATCTGCCGCCTGCTATCAGGAGGACTATCTGTGTGCACCGCACGCCTCCCTCCTCCTCCTCGCTGCTGTGCGGCCGCCGAGTACTTTGGAGGGGCTGAATCACTCAGGCAGGAGCAATGAGTTGTCTGATAAGCTCAGCTGGGTGATCCACTTGGCCAGCACCAAGCACTTCAGAGAGTAACGTCCAGAACTCTGCGGTACAAGGATCCGGGCTGGTCCCCCTCCTGCCAGCCCGGGCTGCCACGGCACCGTGCTCCACGGCCCTCAGCGGTGCGGTTGTGGGCCCGATCCTGACTGCGCCCGAGCAAGGGCACTTCAGGCAAGATGCTGCCCTCAGCATCTGTTCAGCTGAGCCAGGCAGGTGTTGGCAGGGCGGGTTATTCTGCTCCTGAGGTCCTGTGCAGCCTGCTGTAGGTGACCCTGCTTCGGCAGGAGGGTTGGACTAGATGACCCACAGAGGTCCCTTCCAACCCCTACCATTCTGTGATTCTGTTTTTAGTCCTTTCCAGGCTCTGACAGAAGGAAACGCATTTGAGGCCCCACTCACAAAATGCAGCAAGGTGGACACAAGACAAGAAAATATTCAAGCCCATTAGTGGACTGGGCAATGGGGAAAGAGCAGT
>Ga0065711_1009966_pt1 | contig 23147 bp, 12 predicted proteins | sample Hoacrofraction12_FD_59098 | JGI IMG/M metagenome (GOLD analysis project Ga0065711, IMG submission 59098) | Hoatzin crop microbial communities from Cojedes, Venezuela - Epithelial fraction 12 v2 (version 2) | ecosystem: Host-associated > Birds > Digestive system > Esophagus > Crop | place...
GCGGGAAGGGGCGGCGGCGGGGTGACCCCGGCGGCGGCGGGAGCGGGACCGGGCACCGTCTGCGGGTGGCAGGGAGGGCGGGGAAGGTCTGTGGTGCGGGCGGGAGAAGACGCGGGGCAGACCGCGCCGGGGCCCTGCGCGCTGAGGCGAAGCGAGCGCCGGGCTGAAGGGGAGCGGGCTGAGGCGGCCCGAGGCGGTGAACGCGTCCAGCCCGGCGCGGAGTGTTCCCGCGAGTGGAAATACCGCGCAGAATCGGGCAAGGACGCGTTCAGAAGGGGTTTTCTTCGGAGCCCGCGTCTTGCTGGGAGAGCTCAGGGCTGCAGCATCAGCCAGGTTAACGCGCGCTCGGGAAAAACTGCGTTAAATGGGTGAAATCTGACAGCGATGTCAGGTTAAAAATAGTTCTTTGAAGGTGTTAAACCGCTTTGAGGAGAAATGCTTTACAATCACAACGAGTATTCAACGATACGACTTTTCTAAATAAAAGCTAAGGTTTTGAACCGTTGAACACTGTATTTGAGAAAAAAAGACCGTACAGAGGAGTAAACTGAGAAATGGGAGCAGATTTTTCCTTTCAGTAATTGCAAGCAATATCTCAAACTCAGCAATCTTAAACCACTGAGCTGTGTAGTATGAATGTGCTAATTAATCAATTACTACCCAACAATGTACCCTGTTTATTTACTGTAATGTACTACATGTCCGTAGAATCAGTAATTATTAATCATTGTCAGTAACAAATTTGACTCAAGTTCACCTTCCTATAATTAATAGAGCATATAGTTAGCTTTAATATCTTTCTTTATTAACAGCAACAATGACTGAGAGTAGAAAAGAAGTTGGAATCTGAGACTGTAGCTCACTATAGCGAAGGGCTGAACTAATGGATTACACTTTAAAAGTGATATTCTGCTCTTACGTTGCATGGTCAAAATTACCTCCTAGAAAGTGGGTATATGACAGTTACTTTGATTTTTGAAAGTATTTATTTCTGGGGGGGGTGTGTTAACTTTGCATTGGTCTTATTGCTCAATGTGCGAGAAGAAGGGAAAAATCCTTCAGCCTCGGGCAGCATAACCTCGCCCTGGGTAAGAGGACGTAGACGCACCTCTACTTCCACAACACCTACTACAAATGGAGCGAAGTAGCATCTGCATTTACAAATGCACAGCAAAACACTGCATACTTCAAAGAATGCAAGAATCTTGCATCCTAAAGAAACATCCTGAAGATGAGGCTGGAAGTATTACGAAGCATTCTTCCAAATGTCTTTGGCTAATAACGTTTGGTTGCGCAGTTCAGCATTCACTGGATTCTGGTGTAGTCATAATTTTTACATCAAAACAGTCTCCTGAAATACACGTCTTTTTGATGAAGCCAAAACCCAGTCTAACCATTCTTCAGTCAAGATGGTCTGTTAAATTGCATTCACGAAAGTTGTCGAAGATGGTAGTACCTCATCTGTAGTGTCTCATTCACATAGCAAAATCTGTAGTCTAAAATGAAATACAGAGGATCCCAATACCATAAGAGGGAGTACCTCATACCTATGACAGAGGATTTGTTAACTGGGAAGTTATGTTAGGTAACCACTGTGAAATGTTGAGGACCAGGTTAGTCTTTAGTTAGTCTTAACTCTGACAAACTCCCAGGATTTGTCACCTTAACCTAGACTGAAGGTGGTAAATTCTCCTGAGCTACCCGTTGGAATGAGGTATTGGAGATCTTGCAGGAAATGGGCAGGGCAAATACATTATTTCAGAAGACGTCTGGAAGCGGTTGTGCTGATGAACTGCTTTGTTGCTCTGTGCTCAGAAGTGTCACTCTGAATGTGGAAACTTGGGCTGAATGCCCCCCCTCCTTTTTTTTTTTTTTCTTTGCAGTGCTTTAAATCCAAATATCTAAAAAGGGAGACCCAGTTTCCAGTGTCAGCTCCAGGTAATGTTCTCTCAGGAGAATGACCTGAAATGGGTAGCACATGTGCTACAGAGAGTGTGCCAATTCCTGCACACACAGGGTCCATGAAGTGCTATCGGCTGAATGCACATCTTCATTTGCAGCTCTGGCCCATGAGGAGCAGGAAAGCTTTATTTTCATTGTCTGCATCTTCTGGCAGTTGATGCCGAACCTCACTGCCCCTTGTGTCCTTCCCCAGGCATCCCACCACACCTTGCAGCTGGGGAACCAGCTCGGGCTTTTGCTGTCCTTAGCTGCAGAGTCCTCTGGCAACTTCTGGGCCACCTTTTGTCCTTCACTTACCACTTGCTCTTGTTTCCTTCCCAGTCTAGATCATGTTCAGAAATTCAAGCTACAGTTCAAGAACTCTATTAGTCCTTCAGTGAGTGGGAATAATAATCCATTAGTGTGAACAGGAGAATCATGACTACATTTCTGACCTTTTTTTTAAAAAAAAAAAAAATTATAATTTTATTTCTGCTGTATTGCTAAAAAAATACATTTTTGGCACCAGCAGCATGGGCGTTGAATGTGAGAGACTGTAAAGCAGTTTCAATCTTTCCATCAGCTCGGCGCTCAGAAGTGTTAATAGTAATTAAAAACTTTTTTTTCCCCTCGAAATACATTTCACACTTTGCACACACTGAGAAATCTCTCTCACCATGGGAACTTTCAGATCACTTGTTCCCTGCAAAAACAGGTACAGTTTTCTTTTGTCAGAATAGAACAAAGACATCAGGAAGTGCAGGTTTCATTTACTCCTAGGACGCTGAAGTCTATTAAGTGCCAGTGAACTAATGAGCCTCTCAGACCTTATGTTGTTCTGGCTTGGATCAAGGCTGCATTTTCCTTAACCCCTAAGAAACTAGCTGACTCCTGGGCTGATGCTGCTGTGCTCTCCCGTGCTTCCTTCTCCTCCAGGATATTGCTTCTGCTGACCAAACTGGGACATGGTAGAGCTTGGAGGTGAAGCTTCAGTGGGAAATCTACCAAGGGCTTCATCAGCAGTAAAGCAGGAGGGAACATATTGTAAATGTGGTGAGGAAAAAGTCAGAGCAACCTACTCTCCTGCAGCCCCTCAAAGTAGAACAGAGAACAAATACATCTCGTCTTGGTGGAAGAACTAATAAACAATTACACTATGCTTTTTGGCATATTGTTTTTTGGCAAGCGAGAGATCATTGTACCTACCACAGCGAAAAATACCTCTGTAACTTTCATTTCTCAGCATAAAGAAATGATCCTTCCAGGAAGTCCATTCATTGGCTAAATTTCACGTTAGAAAAATCTGTGTGGGCTCTGGTGTATCCAAAAACAAGAGCATACTGAGATTACATGTAAGGAAGGAACAAAACCAAACAAGAATTAAAGAAAAATATTCTTTCAGATTTTTACTTGAAACAGGAATAGGCATTTACGCAAATCTTCTCATCTGCAATGAACTACTCTGTGGCCAAAGTGGAAGAGAAAAAGGCTAACACCAAAGATAATGTGTGAAGGTAACGGATCAAAGACTGGGGCACTGGAAGAACTGGGTGCTGATCTGCTGCAACTGCTTGGTCCCATTCATTATTTGTCTTCAAAAGTGGTTTTGCCTGAGCTTTTTTGGGAGTAATCTGAAAGGTACTTGCCATGCTTGGGACAATAGTGTCCATCCAGTGGAGAAGATGCCCTCTTTGGTAAAATTTCGAGTGTGTTGTCTGTTGGGATGAGATTAGAGATTTGAAGGCCAAAGATGATTGCACAAATGTAACTGTTGTCCTTCAATACAACAGCGCACAGCAGTTCTCACAAAAAAAGTCAGCAGTATCCGAAAATCAGAATCTATCTGGTGGACAGATAGACCTGCAAAAGCCATGGTATCCTGGGAATTATGGTAAAGTACGATTCTAACGGTCCTCTCAGAATCTATTGTTGCACCAGTGCCATTACTATTATTGCTGATAATTTGAAAGTGAACGTAAAACAACTGCTGCAAAAATGTAGATAGCGGAATGATAACAGTACGGTCAGTTCTGAAGAGAGAGGTTTGGGCTGCTGCCCTTGCTGGTAAGGTGGCATTTAAGTGTATTTTCTTGTAGGCAGAAGGCTGGACCTGCTTTCGTGTTGGAAGCCTGTATTTTGGAAGACAGTAGGTTTGAAAGGGAATTTAGGGTCACAGGTCTCCAACAGAAGAAGAATCTAGTCTGATTCAGTGACAAAGACAGCGTGACCCCTATTAATAAGATTTTAAAAACAGATGCCATACTTCAGGAACGACGGTATGAACAGAAGGGGCATACATTACAATTCTCTGCTTTTCCACAGTTTATTTTTGTGAAAGAAGGGATATTCTAACCACCGCGCTCAGAAACCATGGAAATGTACTGTCTCAGTGAATATTACTTTACATGCCGATGCAGAAGGAAAACCAAACCTGTTCTTACCGATGAGAAAGCGTTTCCAGAAGCATAAAGAATAAGGCACTTAGACATTTTCCGTTAACTATTCTTTCAGAGCATCTGCTTTCGAAGGTTGCTCTTTTTCCAATTTCAGTTTGTTTTCTGCTGTAATTCCTAGAATTGCTTCAATATCTTGAATTGCCATCTGTAACAGATTCAAGGAATACAAGTTATTTAATGGGCATTATAATGAAATCTAGCAGCCAAAATGCACAGCTGGTAGTACTTGCCTTGAAAAGGTAACCAGTGTTACATGGGACATGATGCACCAATTAAATTTACTATTACTTTGGGGACAGTTGGGGGAATTATTAGTAAATATGTACAAATCTCAGGTAAATAAAAAATACAATTCATTGCAATTTATACTTCTAATTAACAAACAGGTGTTCTATTTCACATATGTAAATCACTGTTAACTCACTATGAAGAAGAGCTCCCTTTTATATTTTCCTTCAATGGCTGCTTTTCACTCCCTCATGTTGAGAGAGCAGGTTGTTTGTTTGTTTGTTTGTTTATTCTGTAACAATGAAATTTAATTATATCTTCCCTAAAACTGTCATTTCACACTCTGCTGGTCAGAGGAAAATACAGTCAGAGTTAACGCTGGAAAGACTCTGGTATGAATTATGTTACGTGATATAAAATACAAATCTGTAACGCAGTGCTCCCCTTCACCTTTCTACAGAGCGCTTACAGGCAGGATCTGAGAAACTTTTTATGAAGTTAAAGGTGATACAGTTTAGCAGAAGAACTCCCTCCGGAAAGCTTAGCTATTCTCTACAATCAAAAAGCAGCCTTGTAATGAGTGCGCGTTGCAGGGCACGGGGTTGGATTCATTATTGCTTTACTGTCTCCTTCTGCCAGCAAGGTCGGCGCAAAGGAGCTTCTGAGTAAAGGTGGGCTCTCCTGGGGGGACGTTCCCAGCGTGACGAGCCCCCGCGTTTTGTCCAGCCTCCCCTCGCACCACCCCAGAGCATCTGCTGCCTCGCAGGGACAGGCACTGCCGGCAGATTCAAAGAGCAGAGAAAACTGGGAACAAAATTGGCTTGTGAAGTGGATGGCAGGGTGAAAGATGTGAACTAACAGAATAAGTACTCAGTGGCTGCCTGCTTGAAAGAAACCAGTGTTAATAATCTAAGGAGCTATTATAAACTGAGATGTTTGTTTCTAATTTAAGATTCCTACCTTGATGGTGTCTCTTTAAAATAAAACAGACAATTGTGACGGCACTGTCTGAGGCAGTGCCAATAGCTCCTTTGCTCTTCCAAAGGACAGTCAGGAGCATTACATTACAAATAATTTCACGCTAAAGTATGTCTCTTTTCAAAGAAAAAGTTTCAAACTTAAATTTAACTAACAGGTTCATTGGGAGACTTACTATGTTGACCTAGACACTGTAAAATACATACCGCTAACAATAAAAAAGGAATGGTTTAGCACTTGTTTATGATACAGCATGAGGTATTTTCAGCCCTTGTACAGAAATTAACCAGGATCGTTAGTTAATTAACACCTCACCTTAAAATTGGTCTCGCCTTGCATATTAGGTGCTGATATTTCTTGATGGATGATGAAGAGATTGCGAGCAAAGGTCATGAGGACCCCCTGGAGATCCTCTCCGATTGTTCTGTTAATGATATCCAAACAAATGAGTTTACCAATGATTCCCTTCACATGCTTAAAAACAATCGCCCTCTCATTTGTGCCTGTCTGGTGATGGAATTTAATGAGTATTTTCAATCTCACAAGGTGGCAATCTTCAGGGAGATATGAAAGATGAAGTTCCATTTTAACTTGTCAACAGAGAGGATTTGTGCAATAAATAATTTTTATTAATCAAGTTAGCAGAAGTAAACAGTAAGGTTTCAGCTACTCCAAGTAAAAGGCTACCATCAAGTTAGGACTGAGACAGTGGAGCACTTTAAACACCTAGAATCATTCAGAGGAGCTGTTGCTTCTGCTTACAATTTGTGAAAGGCATTCGAAAGAGAAATTTCAGCAGTATCGGCGTTTCTTGGATTGTTGTAGCTTTTTGAGGCTTTGGTTTCTCAGTGGTACATACAGACTCTGAATAGATACGATCTGACGGAACAGGATAGTCTGCTGAGGAAGAGTGTACCTCAGTTACTGAGTGGAACTGACAACAGATCTCCAGCGTGGTAAAATGGGTGATAATTCACACAGATGTTTTAGGTATTTCATCAGCTCAAACTCTTATATTCTTCAAAATATTTCCAAATTAAGATAATGAAATTGCATTGAAAATCTGATGGAAGACAAATCTGGGATCCGAATGTATGGCAAATATATCTGAGCGTATTCTGGTAATAGATGAGTAACTGCCAGTTGAAGCTGATGATCCAAGAGGTGGTGTGATCTTTCTTACCAGGGAAGCAACTGCTGATGTGTTGTTCCAAAGGAGACAGCAAGGATGTAGGTAGGATGTAGTATCTCTGACATAACAGCTCCGTTTTCCAAGGTACGGGGCTAACAAAGTGGAATCGCACAAACAGGAAGAGGCCAATCCAACCGTTCCCCAACTCTGAAAGGGGCAGCTCCTTCCTTCTTCAGTGCCTGCCTGCCACACAGCTCCCATGCTCCCTGTATACCCCTCTATGGACTGATCCTATCCTAGCCTCACAGAAAACCAATCCAATAAAAGAAAGCTTTCTGCTGAGTTACTGAGTTGAATCAGCTCCTGGACAGGTGTGAAAGTACCAGAGACAATGCAAAAGGGGGGTCAGGAGGGAGGGGGGACTCCATGGCTGGGGCCAGGGAAGGGAAGAGCTCACCCTGTAGCATCCCTGGGCTGTCAGGGGAGTTTAGTGGCTTATGGAACACTTTCAGGTGCCTAAATCACTTTTTAAATGGCTCCTGTAGATATTTTCCGTGTTCTTGTTTAGTGATTTTCTTTCAAATTTATCTTACAGCTCAGTCATGTAAGCTGCCTACGTTGTGACTGCAGGTGAGCGCGGTATGGTAGAGGAATATCTAAGCTTTAAGCAAATCAGACTCGCTTAGATACTACCAGTAGCCTCATCCACAGGGAGCTCGGTACAGGCTGAAGAATCAGAGCCCTAGAAGCAATCTTCAGCATTCGTTCAGTCCATTCCCTGTGCTAGGGCAGGATCAATGCCACTTATATCATCCCGACAGAGGGTTGTCTGATCTGTTACTAAGCACTGTCAATGACAACACAGCACCAAACAATCTAATTAGTTCTTTCCCTTGCTATCAGAATTTTTTCTTCTGCTAAACAGGAATCTTTCTTGCTGCAAGTTAAGTTCATTTCTTCTTGTCCTCCTACCACAGACGTGGAACCTTCTACCGCAGAGGCTTTTTATGTGCTTGAAGACTGTTAGCAGCTCTCACTGCTGCCTCCTCCCCTCGCCCTCTTTAGTCTTGCCTTGTAAGTCATGCTTCTTAGAACTCTAAACATTTTCATTGCCTCCCTCAGAGCAGAAAGGAAGGATTACTTCCAGTGTCTCCCAGGTTATATTGTTTACCTTCTTCCACAAGATCATGACATCATGACTTGCCGGCAGATTGCAAGCCCCTGTTCCACACAGATCCTTTTCTGAAAAGCTGGCTGTTCCTCATGTTCATTACTGCTACCTAAGTGTAATTTCTTGCACCTGGTTCCCAGTGAATGTAATTCTGTTTTTCATATTGTTTCTTCAATTTGTGGAAATCATTTTGAATTCTATTCCTGCCCTCCAAACCCTTGCAGCCACATCCAGCACTCAAGGAAGCTGTTTTCTTATCCAGGTCATTAACGAAACAGCTCCAGCACCGAAAGAATACAGAACAGACTGAGAACAGACCGTTTCAGCCCCTCACTCATTACGTCCTATTTTGGCAGGAAGCTTTACATAAATTCTCTCCGAGGAGAGGTTTTCAATCAGTGTATAGTAGATTTGTGCAGATTATGCTTTCTTAGACTCCTTAGGAGAGGTTCATATGTCTAAAGAATTACTGAACGATCAGATCCGCTGTTGCCTGACTGCCGTTGATCGCTTTGCAACGAACAATATAAAAAGGCATTAAACTTCAACCTTCTTTGCATCACGTGTAGTTAGGTTTTTAATAATGTTGCCTGTAAAAGTAAGCCTGTGCTAATCCGCGTGCTCTCGCAGCTGGATTGCTATTGGCGGTGAATCCAGCTCTCGTAAAGCTCATCGCAGTAGCTCTCCAGTCTGCAATGCAGTCAGGCTTCGATCTAAGCAGATTCCCGTGCTTTTCTTTTTTTATTACCAAATGCTTTTCATACCCAAAGCCTCCCTAAAACTTTTCAAAAGGCCGGTCTCACTTCTTTGAACAGCAGAGTGGCCCTGAGCGCGGGGTGGTCGGGTTGCTCGTTCCCTTCGTGGCCTGTGGCAGCGTCCAAGCCAGCACACGCTGTGGTGTCGGCTCTTCGGATCACGCGCGTTCCCGGCTGTCGGCCGGCTGCGGCACTGACACCAGTACTTACATCATGCCCAGTCTGCATCGCTTCGGGGCTTCATACAGTAAAAAAACCGTTCCCTGTTTTTCCTGTTGAATAAAAAGACAAAGTTGTTTTAATGATTCCTAAAATAGTGATAATTATAATAAACTTATTAAATACAGAGACTAAGTACATAACCTGATCTAAGAAAGGCTAGTTTTTAATTGCGTGTAATGGATTATTGCTCAGTGTAAGCAGATTATTGCTCTAACTTATTGTAGAGAATACAATACATTAACCATGTAAATAGAACACATACAGCAGAGTCTATTCAACAGCAAATATTTTTGTTCCCAAGTAGGAAGAGATGGTCATAAGTATTTTAAAAATTATCTCCGTACGCAGTTATTTTTATCAATGGACAGGCTAACCCCTAAAAGCCTTACACGCACTTAAATTGAAAGACAGTGAAAAGATGCTTAGGTTTTCCTGTCCCTCAAATTTATGATTCACCGTAGATGTACACGGGGCCTGAGCTTTCATTAACCTTCTGCTCCGGTTCACCGCGGGCCTGATACCGGCAACAGTTTGGTCAGCAGCAAAACTCACGGTTTGATTTTTAGGTGTGCTGAGCAACAATTATCGCCCATCACTGAGAAGTCTCATGAGCAGGTGCCATCCCCGGGAAGGGTTTATACTGAGAAAACACGTCAAACTCTGCCCTTCCCAGTGAAGCCCTGTGTCTGTATCTGCTGGTCTGTCTTGTGTAACACCTTCTGAACTCTCCTGACATTTCTTTCCTTTACAGTTTCGTTCATAAGCCTCAAGCACTTCCTTTCCTAGGAAAGACTGCATTTTCACTTCTTCATTCGCCTTTCTGTTCTCCATCAGGCCTCTGAAGGAATATCTTCTCTCGTGGGTACAGAGGTGTGTGAAAGGGCCGGATGATGGCCAGGTGCTCCATGAAAACTCTGTGCTAGCACGGTCCTAAACCCAAGCCCTGCTCCTGGCTGGCAGCTGTAATCCTTTTTGCCCACAAACAAACCCGCTGGGACAGCATTCTCTCCGTAGGATCCAAGAGAGATGCTGTCCCACTCCCTGCTGTGTGACACAAACATCCCTCATAATGCTCTTCAGCCTTCACTGCTTCCAGTCTGAAGCCAAATCGCGGATAGGTGTCCCAGTGCCACAGTTCTTCAAGACTTACACCCCAGCTAAAGTAAGCTGGCAGGTGAGTGTTACAATGTTAGACTGGTTTGTATAGGAACTGCTGCAGACCTTTATGCAATTCAGAGTTCATTAATTAGCATCATGAAAACAATCTAAAATAAACCAATTCTGATTTATACCAAGTCCTCTTCAACGAAACTGTAGAGCAACACCTTGCTATGTTTTTAACAGAACACTTAAACATTATATTGTGCTAAATACCACACTTAAACTTTACATTGTGCTAACTGGTTTCACCATATTAGAATTTACATACAAAAATTATGCAGAGTGAATATCACATTTTCTAATCTTTCCCGTTCATACCTGGAGGTCAAATCCGACACCATGAGCTTTACACATCTGGAGGAGAACGTTATAGGAGATGGCTGCAAGGCTGGAGTGCCTCAGCTGACTGCTTGCTACTGCACACCGGTTGCTTGTTGGAGACAGCTAGAGAAAACAACATCGGATTCTTCATTTTCATACCGGTTTATATCAGAAACCAACAGTTTACGAGTTGAATGGCTTTTTCTCAGTAAACTCATCTAAGTGTGGAGTAAGGCTTCTTCTGGAGGAATTCCTCTTCATCACAATGTATATCGGACACAGACATTTCTGTGCAGCAAAATTAAATCCTCGCCTCACGCTGTACATAAAATCTTATATTATAGATCAGGTCTACAGAATCACCCTTTCTGACCCGCATTTTGATATTTTCATAGCTCCATTGGTAACTGAGCCCTGTGAAATCATTCGAAGCGGCTGTGGTCGGGATCCTCTGAGTCCATCCGGCCCTGGGGAAACGTTCTAGAGTCAGCTCTGCTTGATAGCAGCAATTCCAAAGCGGGTTATCGGTAGTTTCCGCCAGAGAACAAAAAGTTTTAAACAGATTTTCTAAAGCTAAATTTCAAGTGGGTTTCTCGAAGACTGAGCACTCTGCTACTGCATTAGCATGCAGAAGTTTTCCAGCAAGTCTTTGAGGAGACGAGGCCGAGTGGCTCCAAGTAGCTCTACAGCTGATATCCGCGGCGTTCCTACTACGGATAAAAATCAGCACAGCATTCGAGTTTAAACTCTTAGCGGTGCTCAGTACAAAAGAATAGAGATGTTCTCCGAAACCAAGGCTTTCCTGTGATGTTATTTTTAATACTGGACTGTTTGTTCAGAGTGGGGATACTGCACGTTGAAGCATGTAATTTACAGTATTTTTTTCCAAAATGATAGTTGTTTTGACATTGACTCATTTAAGTTGACATAGTTGAAATCCTTATATAATACATCTCTGCCTGAAAATTAATCATGTTTATAATATTCTGAGAATTAATAACACCCATTGCTCAAGTCATTAACTTAAAAAAGGAGCTTCCAAAATCTGTTCTCTGCAGTGGGGGACCACAAATAAATGAATGCTTGATAAAATAATCCAAGTAGCAGTTTAACAAGCGTAAACTTGAATGTGGCTGCAATAACACAGAACTATTGTTTAAGGGTTGGCATCAGGTTGATGAGGTGCTTATTTCAGCTACAAAGCATGCATACACATGCATAATGAACTGCAGGATGAATTATTAATGTGTTGCTTATTTAGCCTCATCTGTCTAGAAGATAATGTATCCTAACTATAATGAGTGATTGGTTTTGTACATAATTACAGTAGCAGCAGTATCTAGGAAATTTGTTCTTTCAAAGAAGGATTTCTAAAAATAAAATCATCACACAGACTCAGTTGCTGCTCCATTTTATCAAAATCAAACCTACCAGGACTGAGAATATATAATAAATTAAAAGGGACAGAATCATTATTAACATCATAATTTTACACAAAGTGTTTTACTTAATCATTCATTACAGATCATGTGCTGTAAAAGCATTTGTCTCTTGGTTTGCTTGTTTCTTTTTCTACAGATATTTTCCTGAGAGAGTGCATCTTGTAGTTAACTCTTGAGGAGATAAAAACCTCAGAATTATAGAAGGAAGAAAAATAAAGGATATAGTGACAATTTATGTTAATTCTGACAGAATTTTAATTGAAAAAAGTTGCTACTTGATTACTTTTCATTTCTAAAACTTGTACTACAGGGACTAATCATATCTAATTTACTTCAACTAAAAGTGGTTGCCTGACAAGAACAATAGATCAAGAGCTCATTAACCTCTAAATTACAGCTCCATGACATTTTTAGAATGGTGCTGCACTCCTCCTCTATGTATGAAAAAAAGGGAGTTGTGAATCTTCTGTCCAAGTGTGTAAAGCGGCATCTGGTTTCTATCTGTATGTGTAGATATACATAGCCACACACTTCTTCTGCCCTGACTTCTCTGCGGGCCTTTCTTCCCTTTTCAGAGGGGCAGTCTCCCGGTTCAGAGCTGTGTTAAATCCTGCACCAAGACCGATCTCATAGAAGAAATCAGCGTAAGAAGCAAGTCATATGTTAGCCGTGCTTCCGTGGCACTGCATTTGTAAGGATGTCAGAGCAATACGCAAATATCAGCTTATTTAAAAACCGCATCCCTGGGAGGCACTATGGTGGACGCGATCTTCAGAGCTTTCAGAGAGATTAAAGGCGAGACCCACAAGCAGCAAGTGCTGCAGCACTCAGCATTTTGGTCCCTAAACCTATAGTCCTGAGCGCCTCGGCTTTGTGTGCAACGCCGACGGAGAGATGGATGCAGAACTGAGTGAAATTCTGAGCACCAACACTGGGGTTTACCTCAAGTGAGAGCTGGGGGGATTTAGGTGTCCAGATCCTTCTGCAGACGTAGTCCTGACTGTTTTACCCTCAGTTCGGTGCATGAAAGTACAAAGCTGGGGTAGAACTTCCATGCTCTGACTTCTGATCCCAGACCAGAGTTCATGAGCTAAAGGCTCAGATTTCTCCTTGACTGCTTTTAAGTTACCCCTGTAGTCAGGACAGTGCTTTCTTCTCCTTCCTTTTTCTTGCAACTTATAAATTACTACATTTTTTACAACTTGAAAACTACCTAAAATATTTAGAAGTTAGTTACTACTACAAATCAATATTACTGAGTACAAAAGATGAATAATTGGGTACTCATAAGCATCCAGAACCTTTCCTTTAATTTCTAACATGATGGTATCCTGTTTCCTTTATTAACCTTGACTAGCAGTTTAAAAACTGAAAGGACCGGATTCACCTCCTCTAGAACAGTGATCTAGGTCAGATTTTAACTTTTCAGTTATTTACATTAGTAATTTTATTTGTAAGCAAATCACTGCTTACGGTTTGCGTCTCCTCATGCTGAATACGTTGGCTTTTCATTTTCTGTGGACCCAGAGATACTTCAAATGGGCTAGAGCGACCGTCCAGATTTCCATCCGTCACGTACAACAGGAGCTGCGTCAAGGCCAGCTGGTCGCTGTAGCAGAGGTCCAGGTCTGTTGCCCATACCTAATCGAAACACAAACAGGTGCATTAAAATTAAAAAAAGGAGAGTGAGAACAGGAAGGGTGAGTGTAAAGGAACATCTGTGCCTTTATTTCCCTGCGTGTTGGTGTGCGTACCTATGGTTTCCTTGTGCTGGTGCATCACTGGCAGCAATAAGCCACTTCCAAACGGGGACAATCAGAACTCACATGTAACTTCAAAAATCACTTCTCAGAGAAAACAAAAAGCCTAAGGACAAAACAGTGACCTGTACTACCATGATTTTAGCAACAATTAGAAAAAGTAGAGAGATGAGCTCAGCAGCTGTGAAGCCTGGACCACATTAAATAGGTAATTACCTAAATGTGAACATGACACCTGGATTTTGCAGCTGAAGCCCAACCCGCCTGTGTGCAGGACGGACTTGCAGGCAATGATAGAAACCCCACATCAACCTCAAGAAGATTTCAAAGCATTAAAGCGCGTAGAAGTCGGGCAGGATTTCGAGGCCGGTCCACGCCAAGGCTGTAGCAGAAGAAGTACGGTGGGTTGCTTCTGCAAGGCTCCTCCGCCCCAATAACCTGAGCACGGCTTTACCCAGGAACTTTTCCCACTTAAAAAATGCTTGTGCCTACTACGCCAGTGAGAAATGTTAATGCACGCAAATATCTGCCCTACAGTGGACCCCTTTAAAACAAATCTAGCAGTGACTGACTTGAATAAGCCTTTGAATGGTAAATGGCATCATTATAAGGATATTAAAAGGTCAGGCAGTCAAGGCCTCTTGGTAAACTGGAGTTAATTTCTGAATTGTATGCACATAGTAATGCCCTTTTTATAATGGTGAATAAATCACATCAGTAACAGTTGTTAATATCTAACTGCCAAGTATCTGTTGCTGTATTAAATATCCTATTTGTCAACTTAAATATTTCCTGCTGCATGGTGTAAAATGCAAATCGGATGCTAATAGCTGGCTTTACTTAGTAATAAGGGAATATTCCCCAATTATAATGCTTAATTTTCTTCAATAATTTATTCTTTATCATCACTTCTGCAAGACAGGAAGGAACTTTCATATCGATTTGTACTTTCCCAGTATGTGCTAACCTTTTCAATGAGCTAAATAGTAATTATAAACTATACATACTGTAGAAGCGTTACATTAATTTCCATAAATATTATCAGCAAGTCAGGAACAGCCAATGTGTCTTGAACCTTGTTTGAGTTGGATTTGAGATTCTTGGTTAAAGCTTTGCCCCCAGAAAGAGATCGAAGGGCTACACGAGAGGACAAGGTACTACTGAAAATCTTGGATATCCAAGGACTGTTTGCTAGCTGAGAGTGAACGGGTTGCTCACAGTCCAGACCCTGATGTTACACCTGTGTTGCTCTGACCTCAGAGTCTACACCAGCCTTATCTGGAAGCTCTGTTGCTGCGTGAACAGAGGGGCAGGAGGCCGGTCTGGCTGAAGGTAGACCATAAAACGGCTGAGATGGAAAAACCACAGAAGTTAAGCAAAGACGTCCCTGCAGCCGCAGTGCATGTGGGAAACACAAGGGCTGTCTTCTGGCAACGTGCAGAGAAGGGGCTGAGCATTTGACAGCAGATGAAGCATTAAAAACTGCAGCCTGGCAAATGTAAACAGCCATTAGCACAAACCAAATTCGTTAGACCCTGGTAGAGATTCAGACACACCATACCAAGCGTGGGATAGTACATAGGTTTTGCAAGAGTTTCTCAACAAATCCCACGTTGTTATTAACAAACTATATGCAAGTGACGTGGTTTAAAATTTCTGATGTAGAGAAGAGACCTATGAATTACTTGTGTGATCCATTTCACATCATCTGAGCAAAAACCCCGCAGGCAGCCTGGCTCCAGCGCCCCGCTGGCAGGTTCCCCAGCGCTGTTCTGGGGAGGCACAGAAGCTCTCGGGGACCCCTGCACCAGGGGATGGCTCCAGCCTCATCGCTGCCTGAAGAAGCGCTGTCACACCAGGATGAAGAGAAAAAGCTTTCAGCAGGACAAATTTCATGCTGGAAATCATGAGACCGACCAAATGCTATTTCGAGGAGTTTCTGTTTANTTTCAGAGCATATGAACTAGTTGTTTCAGANNNGGCTTCGTCACCTCAGACCAACTACAAAAATAAGGGCTCAGATCGACAGGGCGGACTGATGGCCGTACTGTGTGATGAAGGAAGGTGTCCGTCCCCTCCCCTGCCCGTTACTCTCTAACGGTGCAGAAGGAGAGCTCTAAACACCTCCTGACCATTCAGTCACAGTTACATTCTACATAGGTAAAGTCATCGTATTTTTTGCTTTTTTAGATAAACAAGCGAAAGGGGAGGAAGGCAGACATAGCTGGAAGCCAGCTGTCCACCTCCTCTCATTCTGGGCCTGAGGCTGAAGCACCCCTATTGCAAGTCAAAGCAGCCAAATGGTCATTACCGTGTGCCAGCTGGGATCACCCCCAAGGATTCTTTTCCTGGCTCAGGATTGTCAGAGAACAGTATCTTGTGGCCATGTCACTTTTTGCCCTGGATGTGTCCCAGAACATCCCGAATGTGGGGAGAAAGGAAGAAGGATCAGACGGCATGAGATTCCAGCTTTATCCTAGCAGAGGATTCCCCTTTGCCATGGAAATCCAGAAGTGCCCTTTAAATCCCCTTTGTACTGCTACAGAAATGAGAAAGACACAGAGTCTGGGCAAGGGGTCTAACTTCACTTTCATGGATAATTTTCTCCTGTTTTATTAGTTCAAATGCAGGTCAGATCATTAGTACCTAAGCTGACTGAATTCTTCAATGGCACAACTTCTAAGTCCCAGTTCCTGAAGGTCACAAGTGCTCTTTGCAAAATTATAGCAGTCAATACCAGGCAACATTTTTGGTAGTTTTGAGCAAGGATGGAAGTTCAGCAGGCCTGAGTCTAGCTGGTGGAGCCACGTGAAGACAACAGCTGTGCAGCTGCTTACAGTGCTCTTATTCTGGAAGCAGGCAGTGGACATCTGTTTGCTGGCTCTATCAGTCTGGCACCTTTCACCAATAATACAGCAATACATATTCCCAAATGGAAAGGGTAGCTCATTATATCACACTAAGCACATGTAGACCATACTGAAGTCAGCAGGTGTCCCTTGAGTGTAATGACCTACAATTAATTGTAATAAACAAAGAAAAGAGCACCAGCATCCTATCTGCGTCTAAAGAATTCTAATTAGGTGGACTCCATAGTTGACGACTTCTCATTTTCTGTGAAGATGTTACCATGCTTGTGCTAAGACCACTTATTTCCACTGCTTTGAGAGTGCTCTTTGGGAGGCAGAGCACCGAGCTAAATCAGTACAGCTAGGGCTGCCGTCAGCAGCAGATATGGAGAACAACATGAACTAAGAAAAACATCTGATGTTTGAGCAAGAAGAGCTACACATCCCACGTGCGTGACCAGTTTGGGCAGTATAATTTAGACGTACCTGTTGCTCTCTCTTCTGCTTCTTTTGCCTTATTAAAATGTCAGAGCAGAGGAAGCTCTCAGCTTGGCTGCTCCTTCCAGTTCTGCAGTCCTGATGCTGCTGGCCAGCCTCAACGAAGCATCGTGCAACGTGCAAGCGAAGAGGTAGGCACAGAAAAGAGGGTATGGTGGAGCCGAAAGCAGCCTTAACAATGGCAGTACCAGTCACCCCAAACGGAGAGACAACTCTTCAGCTGAAAGAACAGTCTCTGCGCAGGATCACGGAGACTTTCGCAGCAGAGCTGCTTCCACAGACGGCTCCTCCAGCAGCTCAGAGGCACAGAGCACCGCGCCACGAGGAGGGAGTCCCTTTACAGACCTCCAGCACTGCTCCCCGCCATCACTGGGACCAGGTTGAAGGCTTCACCCACGTATTCTTTGGTTCCCTGCATACTTCGGAGCACTAGATTGTACATGGCAAATAAAAGGGCACTGACCATTCTTGATGTTACCGCTTATAACTGGAAGGAGCTCAGGCAGGCTCCCACTATTGATGCCTTTGAAAACGGAAATGTAGGAGCAGTTGAAACCGAAGCAGAAGTCGGGGGAGCGGAAGGTAAGAGTGGCACTACACGAGCGCTAAAGAAAAAGTACACAGCCTCAGATAAAAGTGGTGAAGAACAGATCTTCATATAGTTTCCAGCAACACCTAGTGTCACAGCGGAGCAAGGAGCGCTGCTTTCCAGCAAGGTTCCTGTTCCAAAGGGAGGCGTGTTCGCCCAGTTCAGTGCTGTGAGTATCCTCACAAGCAGGAGGTGACATTTCTATCCGTGGCAGACTTTAACTGAGAAAAAACCTACATGCAGAAATGTGAGCCTACTGGAATCAGTTCGAGGCTTTGCACTTTGTCTCAGGACATAGAGTAGTAGCTGTTCCTGCAGTCTATTAAAAGAACCAAACGCCCAAAACAAATGAAAACTTTTCTTCCAAATGTCAACCCACCTCCACCTTTCTGGCACATAATCTTCCCAATGGACTAACAGCTCCACAGAGCTCCAAGCACGGGCAAAACAAGTGAAACATCAGAGCTACTCGTTAGTTTGGGCCGTTCTTCGCTTAGCAGGCTAGAAAGTTCACTTAGGTTCAGCTCTCCAGGAACATCGATTGGATTGCAACAGCTTTTCCTCTGAAGGAATACAAAATGGGTGTCAAAAGCTTCTACAATGCCTTGAAAATCTGAGCGGTGGTGTTCTGTGGGTTTTGTTTGGGTTTTTTATTGTGTGTTTTTTTTTAATTGTATGAATATATTTCCATAGTTTATACAGCAATGACTGTGGAGGTCAGGCAGTTAACAACCAGATGAATTATCATCTCCTCCAGTAAATCAGGAGCTGTTAGAAGAAGGCCTGTGCAAAGGTCAAGTTTAAGTAAAGAGAAAGAAAGATACCATCATACAGATTAACAAATACCTATTACTTGAGTCCATCCTCATTTTCTGAGAATATACAATAAGGGCATGTATGCAATCATAGGCACTTACGATCGTGGGTGCCACATCCTGACAGGATTGCATGGGAAATCAGCATAACGTAAAGAGCTTTACCTTGGAATTCTGGGACTTTCAGGACACTTATGTGTTCAGAAACTAAACTGAAACAGAGCTCACTTGTGAAGCCTAGAACTGATATTTGATTTTCAAACAACAAATGCAAGTTCAAAGATCATCAGATTGGGGTTTTATTATGACTTATGGTTAAAAAAAAACAGTAGAGGCAGCGGTTAAGATTTTAGATAATCTTAGGAGTGGTTTTAGATTAAGCTAAGCAAAGCACAGATTAGGACTTTCCAGAATCCCACCAGTGGAAAAAAAAAACTAGTTAGAAATACATCCTGCAAGGCTTACTGGCTGTTTTGTCCAAGGAAATACGATGAAATCTGGAATTGCTCCCTTGTACACAGGCTGCCAAGTGCTGCCAGGAGACGCTCGCCTTCAGCACGCACAGCTTAAGAGCCTGCGCTTCGTAGTAAAGACATCTCAGGTGAATAAAGCCAGAATTACAGGGTAATTCTTTAAAACTGCCATAAAAATGCTTCAGCTTTAAAATCTAAACTTGAGAAGGGAAGGAAACATAAATTCTTAAAGAGTTACTAAATTAGAGCTTTTCTTTCTCCAGTTTAACTGGTTTATCTGCATCTGGTATTGATGTCAGCATTATTGTAAATGGCACACCAGCTATTTTTAACAAAGTGGTTGAATGACACTGTAAAAATGTCAATTAGTAAAATATTAATGCAACTGGGCGTTGAAGAGAGAGCTTCTTTTATGACTTTTGAAATTCACAATAGAATTTGATGATTTCACCGGTGATCGCAGACAGGATCTTATCCGGCTGCCATCTCGTGGCAGCTGCTGGGATGGTCTGGTGCTGGCCCAAAAACTTAAATTTTAGGGCCCTAGAACTGGCCCTGACCTCTATCCTGCTGAATATAAGATTGGAAGATGGTTAATGAAAACACTGAGCTGCTTGTTTGCAAATAACACATGGAAAATGCTACATTCTGTCTGGAGCAGTCTGAAGACGCGTCTGTGGGTACAGAAGAATGCATCCCACCAAAAGCATCCCTCAAAGCGTGAACTAAATTGTAACGCCGGGGCTGTCCGACGGGCTTCCGAGGCATCCGTACTCTGCTCTTCCCGAGCCCAGCCTGCTTGCGTGGCCGAGGCTGGCTGGCAGCCCTGACGCCGTCCTTCTCTGGGCCTTTTTAAGCCACTTTTCCTCTGCGCCCAAACTGAACCATTTAATCCAGCATTCTCTCATTATTGCTGCAAGAGCGGTGGGGCCGTGTAAGCTATCAGACCAACAACAAAGGTGCCTTATGACCCCGCTACTCCAAATTATCTGTGCACAGATCTATGGATGTAAGTAAGTACGCACTCAAGCAGTCCCACTCAATTAAATGGACTGATTTAGGTGCAGCTCCTTGACAAGCTGGGATCTGAGCAGCATTCAGTCAATACCGTGCAAGGCTTCATTTCGAAGGGTCAAGGCCTTGCTCTTAAAGATCAGTCTTGGAAAACAGAGCGGGAACCAGAAGCGATTCAGTCCAAGTTATGCACCTAATTCTTCGCCTCCACTTCTTCCCTAAGACACTGAAAACAGCGCATCTCCGTCTCCCTTTCCCCGGGGAGCAAATCACAGATGCTTATAACCAAGCTAGAAATAGATTCCCGAGGCAAATAGAGAACTGTGTCAAGTCCCCAGCTTTCTGTGCCCTTCGCTTCCCTGCCGGGACGCTCACAGCTGACGCTGCACAATCCCGCAGGTCCCTTCGCCGGGCTCAGCCCCACGCCGTGCTCCAGGGTGGGCGGTGCGGACAGCGATGCAGTCCGTGGTGGGCTCTGCCGTGGCACCTTCCTCAGCTAACCCAGTGCTGCGACGCCGATCTCAGCCTCAGAAAAAGTCAGCTCCCTCCCCTCACGCTTTAGTTAGACACAAACGAAACAACGAAATGCAAGAAATGAAGTGCAACATGCAGCAGACTGCAGGACAGACAGGCGTGAAGACGGTCAGGCAGCAGTTAGACCCTCCTGCAGGCACTGCCCTCAGTGCTGTTGGGTGCAAACAGCAGCCTCCTCCAGTGCTGTCACAATTTAAGGAAGAGCTAGACGTAGATGGAGGACGCTACAATCTGTAGATGTCCCTGAACCACTTGGTCTAGGAAGAAGTAGTGGCAAGCAGGCTAGCTAGGACTGCACACTCGGCGACAGACTGAAAAGCTCCCCTGTGAGGACGAGGGACAGGGAGCTGGGGGAGGCCTGGGTACTGAGCAGAAGCAGATGGAGAACCCAGTGGAAATATCTGAAAGGTTGCAGCATCCCCTAGCTCCTCCGGGCCCGAGGCCAGCACCCCTCTTGTCATCTTTTGGTCAGCGTAGACTGCAAGCACGGCAAGAGAGATACCGCTGCGTCTGCAACGGGCACGCAGCTCTGCGGTGACCCAAACAGAGATTACTTTCTCATTTCTACGTTCCCTCTGGCAGACAGCTTGGCAGACAGGCATCGTGCCTTAGCCCTCACGCAGAGTCTCTTTGCTACCGGTGCTCCGAAGGAACACAGCAATCTGACAAAAGCGTGTTGAAGGAAAATACTCGCTAACAGTAGCAACCTTTAAAAATACACGCAATACCCCATTATTCATATCAAAATTAATTTTATGCTTATGACATATAGATTTTTAAAGGCTTTCAGATGAAGAGCCTGAAGCTTTAAGTACCAGCATTTCTTTCCTCTGCTCTGAAGTCCCCTTCGCACGAGTGCACAGGGGAGGTGCGGTGAAGCCATGGACTGCAGCACACAGCTGCTCAGGCCGCCAAGGCAGAAATATGTTTCCACTTATTTGGCCCTTCACATTTCTTAAAGAGTTGTATTTATGTAGCATGTATCTTTATGAACGTTTCGGGGAGTTTTAAGTATTTAAATGCTCAGACTGTTTTGGTAACAGATGTTCAATGATATATTCAATTTTTAGTTTTACTGAAAATATCATGTATTGGTTGATATTTTCTGTAAAATATAACTTTGAAAGAATGCCTAAGTATACTGTACTTGCAGGAAATGTATCTGAGCCTTTCAGCTACTGCATTAAAGTGGCCACTTCTGAAATTAGTGAGCAAATGTTCTGAGAGTCTAATAGGATTTCTTGTTTGCCAAAAAAATAGTGCTTTCAGGAACGCAACCTTTTGTGTAATCTCTCTCTCACAAGACAGATGGCATCATTAATTGCCTCTACATCTAGTTAAATTTAAAAACCTATGCTTAAATAATGTTAAAGTTGCGGTACCTGCTGACAAACGTAGGAAATGTTAAGGTAGAATCAATTGGAAACAAGGGAAGAAAACCAAGACAGAACAGACAGGAATAACAACAGGCCACAAGAGACACCGACTGATTCAGTTCGTCCTTGTTCACGCCAGGAAATGTCACATCCTTCATAATCTAGGAAGCATTTCTGCATTTCGGTGAACTCCTGGCTTAAGTGAAGCAATTGGCAACCCTCCCATTGACTTCAGAGGGTGAGAACGTCATCCCTTAATCTTTTTTAAACAACTTTACATGGAAGTTGTCCAGTATGGCTTACCTGCAGTTCTGATCACAACGCCTGTGTAAATACATTTTGGGAGTCAAATGTAACTGCTCTGCATTTCAAAGCTCATGTTCTTCTGATGCTCTGGTTCACCACAGTCACCCTACAGTGGTATCAGTTACCAAAAGCCTGATTTTAAGCCTCCTCTGAGCTTAAAACAGAATATAATTTTCATAGCACTGCCAGCATTTGCCAATAGGTACCATATGCTAGCTCTTTGGTTTTAAAAATACAAGCCCTGTGCGTCAAAGGCTCTCCTCACACCCCAGCAGCTGTGGGCCGCAGACCCCCAACGGATCTGAGGGCCCACAGCCACACCATCTCCCGACAGCCCAGCCACACTCCGCAGCCTGGCCCGCTGAACAGACACGTGCCCTCTTACAGCTAAACATTTCCTAAAGAGGGAGGGTCCTGACTGAAGAGCACGGAAGAAAGCAATGTCTAAAGAGCAAAAAACCAAGGAGATGCATTGGAAATACAAGAAATATTTGAGGCTTGATGCTGAGATCTTGAATCAGCATTTGTATCCATATGCTAATTTTGAATTTGTGTAATTGTACCCAGTAAGCTCAGCAATACTATTCATCACTAACAGCAAGGATTTTATGTTCTTTAAAAATTACCTCATCTTCTTTAATCTTCAAACACAAGGCCACTACCAGAACACTGAACGCTCAGTCTCTTCACCTAGGTTTTACTTCATCTGTTTTATTACAGTCTGGCATTATGCATTACATTTTTACACCTGGCTATTCAATCCTGTTGACCAGTATCAACCAGATGTGCAAGAAGGTGAAATCATCAGATATATTCAACTCCCGTGAGATTCCTAAAATCAGTAAGTGGACGGAGGAAAGAGGCCTCCCCAGTGACCTTACGATGGGAAAAGCTGCAGGGTGAGTTCAGCTGGAAAACATGGGAACTTAACTTCAAGGCACAAATCTATGGGAAACCTGGCTTCAGTGTTTTTAAGTGCATGGAAGTGTTTTTATTTTTAAGCAGAATACAGTACTCCATAATGCCCTTCGTCTGGTTTTCACAGTGTCTGACTGGTGAAAGAATTTAACAGATTATGTTGTGACAAAGAAATCTGACTTTGTGAATAAAACAAATGCCATGTTAC
>Ga0065711_1004546_pt1 | contig 23145 bp, 11 predicted proteins | sample Hoacrofraction12_FD_59098 | JGI IMG/M metagenome (GOLD analysis project Ga0065711, IMG submission 59098) | Hoatzin crop microbial communities from Cojedes, Venezuela - Epithelial fraction 12 v2 (version 2) | ecosystem: Host-associated > Birds > Digestive system > Esophagus > Crop | place...
CCTGGACAAGGTCCTCTACAGCCTACTGCAGGTGACCCTGCTTTGGCAGGAGGGTTGGACTAGATGACCCACAGAGGTCCCTTCCAACCCCTACCATTCTGTGATTCTGTAAAGGAAAAAAATGCTGTCTAGCTTATACTTGAAAATTCCATCTCTTCGCATGTCACTACCTGCAAAATAATTGTACACAACTACCAACATTAGTACTGAAACATTTACTCTGTTTACATTTTGCTTTTTTCAATGCTGAAGAGACAAGGTCTAGTAGTCAATTTGCTTCCACTCAGGCAGAGGATTACAAATGGTGTAATCATTAGTAGCAAAAAACTGCTGCAGCACTAAACAAAACACCACACAGTATCATCAACGCTTAATAAAAGGAAAGGCAAGAACTCCTCTCTGCACTGGCAAATACATTTAATACACAAGTACACATTCTAAAGGAAATACAATTTTACACCATGCTTTCTATAGCAGCCAAGTACTTTAGGGGAAACACAGAGCACTTAGATATATTATATCACTACTGATTCAACCTACTAGTATTAGAAAACCTCAACATTTTCCAATTTAAAACCAATTTAAAAATAGGAAAAATAATATGGTTAAATAATTTCCCACATTTACAGCCTTATTCTACTGGCATCTATCAGTTCTTTTAATAGAAACACGCTTCAGGACCAAAAATTTATGCAGTAATAATTAATTAATATTTCCTGTTAATTAGTCACATTATAATATCTCAAGAAGAGGTAAGACAACAAAACAGTAGGAAATGCAGATAAAAATTGACCCTTTTTCTCTTTCATTATGTTTCTCAAATTCTGGTATTACTGACAAATTAGCATTACTTCTCAAAACTCTAAATTGGCCTGGTTAGACAAACAAACATTTGCCAACCATATCCTTGGCCGCATCAAAAGCGGCGTGGCCAGCAGGTTGAGGGAGGTGATTGTGCTGGTCTACTCCGCTCTGGTGAGACCTCACCCGGAGTCCTGCGTCCAGCTCTGGAGCTCCCAGCACAAGGAGGACATGGAGCTGTTGGAGCGGGGCCAGAGGGCAACAATGAAAACGATCCGAGGGCTGGAACACCTCTCCTATGAGGAAAGGCTGAGAGACTGGGGGCTGTTCAGCCTGGAGAAGAGAAGCCTGCAGTGACACCTTATTTCAGCCTTTCAATACTTAAAGGGGGCCTACAGGAAAGATGGGGACAGGCTTTTTAGCAAGGCCTATTGTGACAAGACAAGGGGTAATGGCTTTAAACTCAGGGAGGGTAGATTTAGACTGGATGCAAGGAAGACATTTTTTACCATGAGGATGGTGAAACACTGGCACAGGTTGCCCAGAGAGTTGGCAGATGCCCCATCCCTGAAAACATTCCAGGTCAGGTTAGACAGGGCTCTGAGCAACCTGATCTAGTTGAAGATATCCCTGTTCATTGCAGGGGGGTTGGACTAGACGACCTTCAAAGGTCCCTTTCAACTCAAACCATTCTATGATTCTATGAAATATTCCCCCAATTAAAATTCAGCATCATCCTGTGTCAGATGAAACATGGAAAATGAATTGAGAGTTTCCTTCTGATTTAATGTACCTTCTTCATATTTGCTCCCTCTATAGCAAAAACAGCAACCCAGAATGATTCTGTAAATCTGGAAACTTTAGTATGCAAGTACAACACACACTAGGAGTAACAGTTTCACTAAAGGAGTTTAAACAGAAAGAAATTAAGTATTTTAATCTTTTATTATAGTGACACCTTGTGGCTACATTTGACTTATTTTGAGATCTCTCAAAATTCTTCATTTTCTTGTAATTGCTTTAATAAAGTTCTTCAAAATTTGTGGTGCAAGACAAACTAAAAAGATGAAGCCGCAAATTAAAAATGAAAGGATGAAAAAAGTGAGAAGTATAAAACAGAAAACAGCATTGCCTGTTCAAAGATCTTTACAGGCATTAACATTCACTGGATGTATTTGCACTTTCTTATCCCAAAAAAAGAGCTATGGCTTAGAAACAGAACTCTAACTGCTATCTCGACTTGAAAATCTGCTTTTTTTTTTTTAAACGAACTATTGTTGCTTACTCATACTCAAACTGATACCCACATGGGTTATGAAAAATACCCTACAAGCAGCTCTTTTATAACTTTTATCACTGACTTCTTGAAATATAACACAATCCAACATTGTCAGGACTATGGACTGAGCAAGTGCTATATAAGAAAGAGTTAACTTTTTAATATGGTCAAGAAGATGGTACTAATTTTTTCAGGTTAATGACAGGGTAAACAGTTGGCTTAATTAACAGGTACATATTAAAAATACTGGGAAACAGGAAAGAAAAATATTCACTTCAAAAATCAGTCACAAACCACACAAGGACAATAAACACACATACATTCTCTTCTATGTTGCCTATCAAGAGAAGCAGCTGGAATAACTATGAACCTGACACTTCTAAAGCAAAAATTAAAACTCTAAAATTATGTCCAGGCATTATACCTAGCACTTCCTCTTACTAAAAAAAACCTGCAAAATACAGCAACATCCTCTCACCTATTATACTAAGCTTCGATGCTTAAGCAACAATCTTCCCTGTACAAATTAGCTTGTATATATAAATCAGGGATTACATCCTACAAATCACAAATAAATCATCTTCTGTACGTGAGAAAGCATAAACAATCTTCTCATCTCCTTTTCATTACAGAATTTTAGAGTCTTCGGTCGCTGCCCTTCCATTTTTCAGCTATTAATCTAGACAACAGTTATGGCTGGCAGAAGTTATTCTGAACCTGTTAAAACATAGACTGGAGCATACAAGAAAGTAATATGAAGAAGAAAAGAGTGTAAATAATCTTATCGTGTTACTTCATTCTGCCTGATCAGTTTGGGTGGCTTGGTATGTGCTTTGCAAGTACAGATTATCTTTCATGGGAAGCACAATAACGTCCCTAACTAACACTGTTGTGAATATTCCACAATCCTCCGTATATTAAAAGAAAAAAAATATCGGTCATGATAGAGACTATGACATACATAATACAGTAATTACTTGTTAAGGAGACTGAACTGGTCTTAATTCATTGTGGTATAAATTACTTATTTAACAACTAACTGCCAGAAAGTTGCCTTATTTTCATCCAGCTAGCGTGAAAAAGGCATTGATTGTAGACTTGAAAAGGGATAGATTCACTTAAAAGTGACAGGTTTTCAAAAAATAAACGAAAAAACCGACCTGCACACATACAAACAGAAGACAGACTCCATCAATTTTTATGCCCATGGAAATGTCTGAATAACTTCTTAAAACTCAGGTGAACACGTTAGTTCAGCCCTTGACAGCTTTCACCTTGCATAATTTCATATTTATGTGAAAGCAACTAATCTTGCCAATGTTACAGGGCTCCTATTCTCTTTATAATCTATGTTTGAACAATTGGTCTAGCGTATCAGACACAAACAGGCTGTCCTTCAACAACGTGTACAGAACCTGGCATGTTCTACTCCCTTGCTTTGAAAAAAGGTGTGTAAACAAAAACCACAGCAAATAACCCTAGTCTCCCAATTCTCCATCACTACTCAAGAAGTATGTATGCTGTAAAGCACTAATCAACTTTTTGTAAATAACCCCCCCCAAAACACCACCCATCTCAAATCTATACTGGTAAGAAACTGCACCGTGAAAAGATACTCAGTCCAGCATCTTCCACTGACAATGCATGTACTCCTCAGTGCAGTCACCCATGAACAGGAAAATTTTGGCACCTGGACTTGTCACACTGACTCAAGGGTACACAGCAGAAGCAGTGTTGAGCAATATGAAAATATAACTGGTTTTGAATGTATAAGAATGTATTGATTAACCTAGGGCTTATAAATGTGTATGATTTGCTGAGTTGGATTACAATCTTCCTTCAAAAATGGGACAGGCATTTACATCTTCAAATAAAATAAATGGGGCTTTTTTTAATTGTCTGTTGATAATCGGATAACAATTTCTTTCCAGACAGAGCATATAAAACACTTAAAACATATCTGCCCTTTGATAAGCATGCATAACTTACCTGTAAAAACAGAATATCAAATACTAAAAGAATGCATTCTGACGTAATCTCATATTAGCTCATGTTTTAAATCTGTGCTTACCACACTGGAGATCGTCTCTTTATACATGACAAAAAACTACTACGTATTTTAGGATCTCTGTTTTTTGTATATTAGTATCCTAAAGATAACTAGTATATCTCATTTAAGTAAACAAAACTACTTTAAATACATAATCACATGAACCTGAAACTAGCGACAGGAAAAAAAATCTAGTCGTCATTGCTTACTTCCTTCTATACAGAATATTAATCAAAAGCCAGATAAATATAAGTCACAGATACTAACATATATGTGTACACAGCCTCCCCCACTCAAAGGCTCCTTTCTGGAGGTCAATGGGATCCAACCCCTGATTAAAGCAGAACCAGCTTTCAAGTTGGACCTATTTATATTAATACAAATAAATAAATACACAGTTCTTACAGGGGAGATCCTCAAGAAATTATCAGTAATTTGAGGTCTCTGTTTACATTTAAGACAGCCTCTTCTTATTTACAAGAAAATAATAAAACCCATAAAAACAGTAAATTATACTCACAGTACTTTTGACTAGCAAACACACTCTTAATGTAATGTAGGCTTCAATTCATTAATGTTAAGAGAGATTACAGAATAGCCTTATCTAAACTACCCTGAATTATCATGTTGACTCACAACTGAGAACTCATACTGCCTTAAGGTTACTGTTGTTCCTTAACAATAAGGAGTCGTCAACTTGCGCTGCTACATGACTTTCTCTTTAGCTCTTTTACTTGCTTTTCAAAGTAGCTGCACCTCTAGAGAATTCCCCACCACTTTGTGGATATGACATTGAGGAACAGAGATTTACAGAAAATAACAGGTTTACTGTGGATCATGGAGCAGAACAGGAAAAATGAGAGGCATGCAGACTATGTGACAAGGAAATCTGTGCTGTAGTTACCTGGACAACTGTATACTTCAAATATCTGCTAAGATAAAACTGCAAGGGGGAGATTTCCATGTGTGACTGTGCATGCATTTAAGTAAATAATCTGTGCATCCAAAACACCCCAAGAAATTAACTCCCTCCTGATAATCTGCTCCTCCAATAGAGGGAAAGTCACTTACAGTGGATTTAGAGATCATCAGAGAGCCAGAACATACAAGAGGTCCTTCTGTGCCAAAAAATTAGTAAGGTACCACCCAGAACTGTGAAATAATCTTCTTCCCTCTCTGCACTCTCAGGCAAGGCTACAAAGAGCCTTCACCAAAACAGAACAATGATGCTTTCAAAACATAGCACAAACACACACAGAGATGAAGACAGCTGAGAGAGGGGATGACAAATAGATCAAATGACGCTGAAACAGAAAAAACAACTTTTGGACAAGTCTTTGGATGAGGCCAAAGAATGGTTGCCCTTTTGAAAGAAGATTAAGTGAAGTCCCACCATAACAGCCTAGATCTCTTCAAATCTTCTTGTGAATGTGATAGCAGCAAAAAAATAAGCTGCGCTTACTAACAATCCATCCACTTTGCACCAAGTTAAGGTCACACACTCACAAAAACATATCCCCAGGAAACGTAAGACACCTATAAACCATGAGACATCATTGCTAGATGATTTCTTACAGACACCTTTAGGCAAAAATTTATCAGATATGCACACAAACTAGAGGACACCCATTTCAGAAAAGCAGTAAAATCATAATCATAAAACCATAAAATGACAGGGAAAAGTTGAGAATGCATTTGTTTGTATCAGTAAAAACAAAATTCAAGTCAGTTACATTCAGCATGAAGTTACTGAAAGGACGGGGAGACTGAGAAAAAGTTATCTGAGCAGGATGGACACACAAGTGACCCACGAGACTCTTTCCACATAGACCACAACTGTTTGCCAGCAAATCTGTGTTGCAGAGCAGTAAAGATCAGAGAAAGAGGTCATTCTCTGGGGAGAAGTAAGTACTTTCTCTCCTTGGGGATTCCAAGAGTTGCTTTGCTGATTAAAAATTTCTGTCTACAGAATAATTACTACAATACAGGGCACTTCCCTTTTGGGCTTATGACCCAAAATCTAATGATGCTAGACCATCTTTGGAATCTACAGATTGTGGCCTCTCTGTCAATAAGCTCGATTCAGTTTTTGGATAAGACAGCTTCGATGTGACCATAAGCTTTTTCCAGAATTCCCAGGAACTACAGTAAAAAAAAGTCATCACCACCTTAATGATTAAACCCATCTAGTTGCTTTGGTTTACACAAAGCATTGCTCAAACCTCCTTCGTCCTAACTCCCCCCATTCTCTCTTACACAGCTGTTTAAACATCAGCTGCAAGTGGAAAAGTGATTATGCCCCCCTTCCCAAAAAACAAGGGGGGGGAAAAAAAAAAAAAGAGAAAGAGATACATAGAGATGGAAGCACCAGGATTTTCAAAACAGAATATCTGCAATTTATCACCTAAATTCATATTAAAAAAAATCCAACAAGATACACCTTTTTATTTTTATTTTTTTTTAAGATAGCTGATAAAATTTGTGTATATCATACATTATGTAGTAGAAAAATCTGGCAACTCATTCTGGTGCCTACATTATTTAATGATAGCCATGCAATGTTAACTAACCTGCAGACACGGGCAGGAAAATACAGGTTCTGCCAGGACCGACAGAGGTATTTAGAGTGATCGATAACCCGAATCCAGTCTAACTCATCCATGGACACCTCAATGTAGTAGGAGTAAGACCTATGGATTGTCAAAAAAACACTGGTTAGAATATAAGCAACCACATTTTAGATACTAAATTTTACACTGTCTTCCAGATTTTCAGTTATGCTGAAAAAAAGGCTATTTATTCCTACCCACAGACCTGTACTCTAAGTTACCTAAAAAGAGATCATTATTTTCAAAGTAGCTTTGAAAACAAATTCACATGCAGTTAAGACATGTTTTCAGAATGACTTAAAACATCCTAACACTGACAAGCTGCAGTAATTAGATGAGACCATTGTCCCTCAAAAAAATGCAATGGAAACTTTTAACTCAGTCATAGAAATACTCATTTGTATTCCTTCGGTGTAAAATAAATCTAAAACACCAGTGATACAGTTACTATTTCTATTGCCACATCAAAAAAGAAAAATTAAAAAAAACATTTAGTAGATCAAAAATGCAAAATTCAAGCCTTCACTTGAAAAAAGCAAATTTACTTTATGATCATTTTCTTACTGATGTTCTACTTCACTTCTGACCCTTCAGTTGTTCACAAAACATTGTTAAGCCTGTCACTACTTAAACATATCAAAATTACCTCATCAAAAAATAAAAAACCAGTCACCAATACCTTTGTTAATACTTTCTATTATTTTTCTGAGGACTTAAAGAGGTCTAAAGTGGTACTGTTTGAAAATTCTTAAAATGTTAGATAACACTATTAATACCAATTTATGCACCTAGAAAGGTAACGTGGAGTCTTTAAGATGTCAACTGCATAATCACCTTTCACATTCACACCAACTAGATGTGAAATATTCACAACCCATACAAACACACTGTGTTTTAGCAACATTATTATTACTAGCCCATGCACATTTGACCAAACTAGGCTCCAGCATTCTAGAGTTTGAGCAGTTTGGAACCAAAAGTTAGAGCCTGTCAGTCCTCTGTGTGGTGAGAATTTAGGGATTTCTCATATGACCATCACTAGACTGATGCAAATTTGTAACCAATATACAACATGCTATTTTTGGGGGTTTCTGAAGAAAAATTCAGAAAGGAAAAATTACCTCAAAAATACAGTTCCATTATCATACACAACACTCTGCCTTTTATTTTTCTTACAGAGAGCATTTTTTTTTTCACGAGGTAATTTGGACAGCTAGTCTAATTAACACTTTTATATCTAAGATTCATCTGTTAATAACACCTCTAAATTAGAGATCCAAAACACACTTGTTAGTTTGTATTTGGTTCTGTTAAGAATGTACATTATCAACATAAAGATACCTGATACAGCAGAGCTTCACAAAGACAGTTAAAATGAATGAGTGGTTTAAAAAGATGTTCAACAAGAAGCCACCATGAGCTTGTACAGTTGCTAAGACGTCTCTTTTGGAGATATTATTCATGTATCCCATGAGAAAGATGCAGATACATGGCTGGCAATTCTTAGACTAAAAGAGTATATTGGTTGGAAAGCAACTCTAGAAATAGCGAGGACAATCTTCGAGCAAGTTCCTTAAGGTCTTGGCTGGTAAAGTTCTGCATACCTCATAGCTCCAAGGAGTTTTATCCACAGCCTTTCTGCGCAAACTCTTCCCAAGCTCAACTACCCCATTATTAACTGTTTTCCTAATATTTAAAAGCAATTTATCTTGCTGCTTGTGTCCACTCTTTGTCCTCTCAGGACACAGCTGTAAGAGGATTCTGGCCCTGTATTCTCTATATTCTTCCATTAAATACGCAAAGACAGCAGTAAGTTCCTCCTTCTAAGCTTTCTCCTCTCATAACAGCAAGTTCTCTCAGCATCTCCTTATACATCGTGTGCTCAAGCCCTCATCATCTTTGCGTCCTGCTGAACTCACACCAGTGTGTCAGTATCTTGTACTGAGGAGCTCACAACTGGATGAAGTACTCCAAATGCTTCCATTTCTGTTTATCTTAGACAGTTGAGCGACTGGGGCAAAAACCTAACTGAGGTACTATACCCGACAGGAAGCGAAAGAAAGTCCAATACCAAACTTTCCACACAAAAACAAAAAAGTCAGGTTGACACAGAAACTACATCCTAAACCAGATAGATACCCTCAGTATTTTCTGATGACAAAAAACTCTAGAGATTCATCTTGTGTGATATTCTGTCACCAACAATAGTTTGTTCTATACATTTCAGAAGAAGGGCACAGAACACAGATAATTTTTTTTAATATGTTGTCTCAAAGAGAAGCATTTTTCCCCGAGTTTCAGCAGCTGCCAATTTATGCCTTGCAGATGGGGGGCATTTTACCAGTTACAAGCTCTCTAAAAATTGTTAGACAGCTCCTCATTAATAATTTGCTTCTAATACTTTTTCAAATTTTATAGAATTGGTTGATAATTGGCTTAGAAATTTGGTTGATCTTCTGGAATAAGTAGTATAATACTGTATGAAGTAATTCCTTGTACCTTCAAAGATTTAGTTTTCAATCTTTCCAAAAGGAATAGAGGAGAAGCATAAATTTCAGTTGAACTGAATCAGGTGAGCTTCCCTGAAACAATTAAATAGCTAAAAATTCATTCAGCTTGTTTTGAATGATTAATAACTGTAATGCATCTTTAAAAAATAATATATAAAAATAAAAATCAATAAAACATTGGTACACCCTGTGCTAAAATAACACGTCTTAATTAAGAAAACAAAATGCAACCACTTTGCAATTCTAAACTGTTAGTCTGGGAATCTTTTATTAGAAAGGTAACAATGTATTAAAGTATAAGTAGCTTGTTTTATTGTCTTTAACAGCAAATTGTTTACGATTACCTATATGAGCTGTCTACTAAATTGCAAAATCTTTGTCATGGTAAGTTATAAAATTAATATATTCAGTTTGTCACAAAAAGAAGCTCATAATTTTCCTACTTAAGCAGTCACTCAGTTGTTCAAATATGCATAATTTGATCTTTCATGCACTCCGTAACAACCTAAAGTTGGAGCATAAATTGGCTAAGGCATCCATGGTACTTCATACTTCACCCCATGGTACTTCATACTTCACCAGTCTCACCACAAAGTGGCTTCTAATAACTACTGTAGCTAGTAATTCACATTCTAAATAAATTTTACTATCTCTGAATTATTGTCAAAGTGTGCTATTTTTTAACAATTTTGATATATTGAAAAGATCTGAAAAAACATTCCTTCAATGTCTGGAATGTAAATATGTAAAATATATGGTTCCTGCAAAAGAACTAGAATATTGTTTTTCGAACTGAAATAAAAGCAGTTGAAAACTAAATGGCAAATGGAAAACAAAACAATTCAATTTATGTAAACTCTCATTAGTATTATAAACTATTTAATGAAGACACAAAAAATACATTGAAATATTATGAGGTAGTTTAGTATCACACAATATGGTCTGGTGTGTAAGCAACCAAAACTGCATTTAAAAAACAGGTTTTTTTCCAAATAAAGCTTGTCCTTGTCATCTCCAACATGGTATCATGCTGTTTCTATAAAATATTTAATGAATATTATGCATTGATATATTACTATCAGTACAAAATGCATTACCTTCCCTTTCTACGTCAGCTTGGCACCTACCGACTATCTCTGTCCCACAGCAGTATTCGTATGTGGTTGATTATTGACGGCTGGCCTAGTTTAATTTCAATTCCAGAACGGCAGTCATCATCGATTGGGTGTCGAGAGAAGCCATGATCCAAGTCATAGTTCTGAGTATCCCCATCTAACAAAGCAGACTTCAGCTCCCCTTTTACAACCTGGGCACCATACTTCATCGTTGCAATATTTTCCCCCGGTACTAAGAAAAGGAAATAATTGCTTAATTTTTACACTCTCATACTGCAAATTAGATGTTCTGAACATCAACCGTACCAAGTCAGAACAAAGACTTCTTGCCAGTATCCTTTCCTGGCCACAAACACATGCTCAAAGAAAACCAAAAGTACAAAAAGAGAGTCATGTTAGAAATTTTGTTTTTTCCATTTCATTTGATGTCCCCTAGGTCTTCTATGGTAATAATAAGTAGTGATCATTTACTGGTATGCAGTATCTATATTCTCAGTCCTCTTCATGATTTTACAGAATTCTATTGCACCTTCCTCATTCAATCATCACTTTTCTCCTGTTTTTAAAGTTTTGGTCTATTTAGTCTCTCCTTGTGATCAACCTCTCACCATATCTCTAGTAATTTTTTTGCCCTTTCTTTCCCATTTTTTTGTTCTAGTTTCAACTGGGGTTTTTTTTGTTTGAAGTGGAAGGAAACTAAAAGTCACATAAAATGTTCAAGATGCGGCTGCATCATGAACTTGCAGAGGGGTATATACAGTGGTATAGCTATACAAGTTTCCAGTACTCTGCAAAGCTAAACAAACTTGAGTGAAATTGGAAACTTTTAGCTACTTGGGCTGTGAACCAACATGATAAAGCAAGTTTTTTATGCCACCATTTCACAGTAATAAACCTGTTACACACAAGGAACAGATATTCCATCGGGATAACCAGGGATGACAGTCCCTAACTCCAATTGCAAAACAATACATCGATGAACCACACTGTTAAAAAGACATTTTTAACAGTCTTGTTTGAGGAGAGACCCTATAAAACCTGACCTGAAAGTCAAATGATGAAAAGCTGCCCCAGAATTCTTCAGGCAGGTTGGCAAGAGAAGTATGAATTTTAACAGGATGTTAAGTTTCACATTTAAAGAACATAATATGAAATGGTAAAAATTTAACTGTATTGTAGTACTACTACATAAAAACGTCAAATGCACAACTATCAAATCGCAAGCGGATCTCAATGTTTCCACAAAAAGGAAAAAAGTCCCAAGATCCTGAACTAGTACTAAAACAACACAAAAATTCAGCTCCAAAAAGCTATGATTTTGACAAAGCTAGAAATGTTGAGATTAGCAGCATATTATTATTGAGACATAAATATGCAGAAAAAGAAGTCAGAAAACACCATTTAACGTTTTCAAGTTTATCTACTGCACTGATGCACTGTCAACCGAATGACTTGCATGGTAAGACTTTTACAGTATCCTAATATTGAACTCATATGTTTAAATACTAATATCTGTAACTTCTAAGAGAGAACAAAGGGGAGATGCAGTTCTGAGAAGGCAGTTTTTTTCAGGGCTCATCATGCACGACAGACTACAGTGCAGGCTCTTAAAGAACATTTAACTTTATTCTTTGCCATGGGGCAAGTACTCTCTGTAAATCACATGTTAAATAGCAAAACAATAATATCTTTCTAAAGCTCAGGGTTAGATATTCTTGTTGAATTAACAGAGAGCGCAAATAAAAGTTAAACAAAAGGTTTCTCTCACTTTTTAGGCTTCCATTAACACAATTTTGGAAGACTATACTATTTGGGCAAGCATGTAAAGAGTAAGAAAAAAAATCTAAGGTAGTGGAGAAAAGATGAAAATCTTCATGAAGTAGAAAACAAGTCATCATCAACATAAAACCATTTAAATATCCTGTATCCTGCAGACAATGCATTTTTAATATTTTCACAAAAGTTTTTCTATTAAAATAGCACTTCCTCTAGGAAAATACACTCTTCTTACAACACTCATGTTTGAGCAATGTCAGAGATATAAAGCAAGAAAATAAGTAGACAAATATTATTTGAGGAACAGAAATGACAAGAACAGTACACAAGATATTTTGTTATGTAAGCCTTTTAAAACACCTAATAACAGATAAAAACTCAAAGCATAACTTAACCATATCCTGTAGACAACTATAGTCACTAAATGAGAACAAAAAAACCTGACACTTACTTAACATGCCCCTGTAGTTGAGGTCCATGTCCCGACTCTCAGAACGAATCTTAATGGCATCTAGGATGGCATCAGGTGACAACAATCCAGAAGGTCTTACAACATTTAGTAGTTCTGTTAGACTCATTAGTGGCAAACGTACTGCTTGCATGATTTCAGCATGGTTTTCCTTGGGGTTATGTTTACACCAATTCATCAAAGCTTGGAAAATGTCCTTCTCAGGAGCTGCAAATGAGTCCCTCAGTACAATATTGAGAAGAGCAGCCTGGAAAAAAACAAAAAAAACCTGACAAACCCAAATAAACAGAAATAAAAGTAAATTTATTTTTAAAAAAAGGAAGCATAAAAAGAAATTAAGATAAGGCAAAAATTAATGAGTATTTTAACTTGTAGTTATTAAAGAGAGTCTCCAAAGGACTGACTACCTGAAATTGTAGCTTATTTTAGTTACTTCTACAAGAATTATAGAATCCATCATGTAAATAACAGGTAATATTACAAACCCACTAGGAGAAATAAGTCAGAATTGAAACGTGGAGAATTATTCAAACCAATTTAATTCCAGTTAGTAATTCAAATTTACTTTGGAATACAGGAAGTGATTTGGGGATTTGGTATTATTGTTCAAAGCATTCCTTTAACCTTAGGCTCATGTAAGAAGACTGATGAGAAAAAGTGTGGCGTGGGATCCCCTTTTTAAACCATTTCTAACTATTTGGGATTTCCCCCCTCTTCTCTCCCTCTTTTGGTAACAACTTAGAACCAGCAGGTAAAAACTTCAGTGGCTCTTATGCATGCAGAAGACCCACTGACTGTAAAATGAGAACAAAAAGAATTGAACAGCATTTTGATTTTCACTTAGCTAGCAGAATAATTAAGGGTTTGCCTAACAAAAGAATACATCTCTCATATATTCCAGGACTGACTATGCCAAAGATGTCATAAAGTATGCACTTCCTGATGAACGACGTTGGCTGATTTCTTTATTGATAATATGCTCTCAGAGATCAGATTTAACAAACCCCATGACAGAGCTCGGTAGAGAAAAAAAAAACACCTTTTTCCCCTACACGGCTAGTAAGTCAGCAGAGTGTCTTGTACATATTCAAGGAATAGACCCACCATAGCTTCTCCACAAAAAACACTTCAAAAAAAAAACAAAAAAAACAAACAAACCATCATTCATTAAAGATGCTCTGCTGCTTCATTGAACATCACTTGAAAACACTCTATCACTATTATGTGCGGCTCAAAGACCAGTCCAGTGTAAGTGGAAAATTTCAATGTCATAGAACAGCCTGACTCGGGTACAAGTATTTATGCTTTTAACAACAACAAAAAAACCCAACACACAAAAAAACCCAAACCACCCTCCAACACCACCATATTATGCAGTTTCAGAACATGATGACAATCAGCAACATAACTCTCAGCAACTTCCAGAATGGTTTAGCTTACACAGTAGAAAATCACCCACCACTGAGACAACCTATATCCAGAAATTCATAGAATGGAGTATCTTCTGCTGTCTTCAAATCTTTACTTTATATTCCCTGGGTACCATTCAGAAATCAATTATATTATTTCAAGGACAGATGAAAAAAGACAAATTAAGATTAGATAGCCTGCTTCCACCTTCTAGAACACTCCATCAGATTTACTGTATTTAGCTATACTGACTGGTCAAAATTAAATACCTAAAAAATTCCGAACAGATCACGAGGATTTTCAGTTCAGCTTGGCTTGAACATTTCCAGCTGTCACAGTTGCACTAGTATGAAATGGTACCTGTTAACTAACATAGAAACTTGTACCTGGTGCCCCCATTAGTGTTTTATCATGAAATTGTATACAGATCAAGATTAACATTCCTGGGGAAAAAAGCGCAAACAAAACATACCTTAGAAAGCGACAGGAAGCCTTCACTGGAGAGCACCTCTTGGGCATTTCTATCCATGAACATACAGCACATACAAGTTAATTTGGGAAGGGAATAAAGACTGGCAACATCAAATGTCATACAGACATTCTGAATATTAAGTATTGTGCAAAGATACTCAGATGTGGAATCCTCCAGTTCTGGGAACCCATATTTATGTGCTAGGCTTAAGAAGTCTAGGAGAACCTCCTCTTTTTCATCTCGTAGTGTAGCACGACCAGTGTAAATATATTTCAACAGCATGGTAAATGCTTCTGCAGTGGTGTCCTGAAGAGGAATTTCTGCTTCAGGCTGAGATTCTCTCATTCCGCCATACAATAATGCCCTATAGGAAGATAAAATTTGAGATATGTCCTGATAAAAATCAGGCAAAAAGCAGAAAGAGAAAGGGGTAAATGACTATTTACAGCAAGGGGAACACAAAAGGGATATGGTTTAAGAATCTACAAAAGCAAAACCCTTATACTTGGCATTTAAAGAGCAGCTCTGGTCTGAGAGCAGCTGCACAAGAATAATATTCTAACACATCATGTTTTTATCCTACACAACAATTGCTCCACCTCCACTTTGTATAACAGTGTGCAAAGCAGACATTGAGATATGATTCTCATACTTTTTTTTTTTTTTTCTTTAAATATAGTGCTATCAGTGAGCAAGAAAAAAAAATTCCTAAAGCAAGTGAAACCAACAGTTTGCCACTATAATAGCAGTGGCAGATTAGCAAATCTCGGGATTCTTGATCCTTTGCTCCTTACTCTAAACCCAGCACACAACAACTCCGATGAGATCCTGAATCTTGAGAAAAACCAAAGTACTCACAGTTATCTTTTAAAATATGATAGACAGTTTGAACACAACTTGCATTCGCACTTTAGTTTAGTTATTAGCTTAGACCTCTGACAAAATTAACTGGAAAAAGATTATCAGGAAGTTCTATTAATAACATTTAAAGTGAAAAATGCCCACCTCTTAATAAAGCTGGATTAGTATTATTTCTAGTTTTAAAATATATATTCCAACCTGTATCAACCAGACCTCTTTAAATACTTAGAAAGTTTAATTTTGACACATTGATATTATCTCAGTATATTCCATAGAAGTACACCATCCATACTCTAAGAAATCAAAACAATTTTACATCAGAACTTTTCTGTTCTGAAGTTATCTTCCTCTTGAATTTGTGAAACTACCTTCAAAATCCAATTTAATGAAGGTCAAAAAGAATAACATCATGACATGGTATTTATCTTTTTATATTTGGACACAATGATTTGATGTGCGGGGAAACATTCGCGCAGAAAAGGTCACACTCAATGGACAGATGATTACACCCTGAAAAGTTCATAGAGAAACAATGTTTATCTCATCTGCATGAAAATTTCCTGTGAGCCTGACAAAAAACTATACTTCACCTGAAATAATGGCACCTAGCAGCCAGGATCACTCTGTGTGCCGGGAAACGTTTCTTTTCTACAATAAAGGTAACGTCACTATATTCTTCCCCATTCATCAGAGCACCAATATGCTCCGACAGAATGTGGACGTGGTCAATCTCACCCACAGCTGTGTAAGGACGAAGCGGATGGCTGTTACTCATCTTGGAGGGATGGTGATACTGGTAGCCTAAAGAGAAAAAAAACAACCAGTATTATAAAGAGCACAAATATTAAAAAATGGCTAAGATCCAGCTGCGATTATGAAAAATGCAACTAGTGTAGGTTACCACATACTGCAAAAAAAAGAAACCAAGACATTTTCTGTTAAAGTTCATTTACAACAGGACTCAATGCAGCTTGCATCAACAATTCTAGTCGACACAAAAGATTTCCGGGAATTCTGTCACCTTGTAGTTCTGTTAATCCATTTACTTAAAATTAAAAGCTTCCAACAAGAGGAATTAAAAATTAATTAAAACAATTTTAACTAGTTACCATTAGAAAGCAATTTTATCTGAATTAAAATGCACATAAATTATTTCTTTATAATTTGACCAATTAAGTACAGTCTTAACTCTCAAGTCTCTACTAAAATCAGTGTTTTTGCAGAATTCCAATCAACTTTCCAGAACTGGGAAAAAATAATAGGGATAACTTTTAATAAATAACAGACGAAGTCTGACAGAGCAAAGCTTTACAATGTACAGTTCAATTTTCTTACCCTTTCCACTCAGTTTTCTTGATGCCTTCTTGCTCCCTTATATATAAGAAAATAAACCCCCTAATACCTTTTAGTCATAAAAGTAGGAGACTGACAACTAATGTGCAATATAGATTAATGCATTATTCATATCTTCTGTAGAATTATTTTGTTACTTCTTAATTCAAAAGAGGTTTTAGTTTTTTTTGTTTTGGTTTTTCAGCCACAGAGGCTTTCTGTAGTCTCAGTGGCAAGAGCATCCACAGGAGAACTTGGGTCTTAAATCAGCTTCTATTGTTACATTTCGATTTACTTTTAAACACAGAGGAGGTTGGCTGTTTCAGGTAATAACCACCCCTGTTTTCAGGGCCACCTTCCATGCTCCAGTGACTAGCTACTTTTCCAAACAGGCACATACTTCGTGCTGAAGAAAGATGATGTACCACAGGAAGCAGGAAAATAATGAGGCCATATCCTGCACACAGCTAACACATCAATATTTCAAATTAAATATTCATTACATGAATGCATTTTTAAGCTGTATTTTTAAAGTATTATGAGAAAACGTGTGTTTCCAATCATTTGTACCCCAAGAAAGAAAAGAAAGCACACGCACATGGGGTTAAGCATTATTTGCACTTCTGTAACACCTGGAAATGCTTAGGCCAAAACCAAGATACTACAGAAACACAGTCCCAAAGACCTTTCAATTAAACTAGAAAAGGTAATAGAAAAAGAATTAAGATTTGAGAAAAATACAACATAAAAAATTTATTATATAGATCAGAGCGCAAATTGGAACAAAACCCCAGCTTTCCTGAGGCTGTCTCTGCTGCTTGAATTAGACGCTGTGTGCCCGTGTAGCTGTTACAGTGTGGGACCAGCAGTACTGGCCGAGATACCAGCGGCAGCCTAACCATGGGAAGACAGAATACTGTTCAGTCACATTCTTCTATCCTGACATGCGAGTAAATTAATTTTTATGATTTTTCATAATAACAGACTGTTTCTTCTATTTGCACTGGTTAATTCACAATTAGCTAAGACAACTTTGCACTGAACAGATTTATAGGACACATACTTCCAGTAACACTTCCTTTGTAACAAGCAAGATGAACTTAACTCCTATCAGTCCAGTCGCATCTATTTATACTAGCAATAATATTTATCATAACGTAATTACTTAGGAGTAGTAAAATTGAAATGCCCTCAAAATACAAAACCTTTTATTAGACCAAAGGAGCAAACAAAAGGATGTATTTGTTACTCAGCTGCAAATCTCAAGCCCCAATACTCCTTCAAGACTTCTGTACCTTACAAGTCTATAACTGCTGTTGTTGATCTTCACTCACAGTAGTCAGGCAACCTAACTACACAGGAGTTACACGCACATTATGAAGCAGCTCTGTTCTCTCTCTCTTCTGCTAGTTCCTGTTTTGATTGATTAGGGAAGTTCATTTATGATACTTCATACATGTACAGGCACATTTTGGTTTTAAAATCTATTTTTAATTCCATTTTTTCTACATTCTACTTCTCTGTTTGCTTCATCCACTCTTGTGTCTAAAAAATAACAAGAGGTACTGCCTGCATAAAACTGAGAGACCACAAAACTGGTAAAGATAAGGGAACGCCATCAGCTGCACGCTAACTTTTGCTTCCAACAGCTGTGGATGTTGTGAAGTGCCAAGAGAGTGAAGAGTTCAAGGCAAAATTGTTTCCATTTCAGGTTAAATAAATAAATAAAATCAAAAGCACACTTCCCTGTCAAGGGCACATTAACCTCTCTCTGAACAAGAATCAGTGTATAGAAGGAGGCAAAGTCAGAACTGGGGACACTTGCTAATAAGCCTATGATACCAGTCCTTATTAACATCAAGACCCTGAACTACAGCAAGCAATGAGTGTAGAAATTTAGAAATCCCTGTGCGTAAGCTGCAAGACAAATCTATTTAGATGTTTAACACTCTCCGAACTGCTGGTACAACATCCTGTTACAAATCGTCAAACAAGAACATGGCGATTACAGGGAATACAGGACTCAAAGGATAGCTACAAGCCTCTGTCTGAGTGCCTTTCAAATGCTTGAATGATGTGAAGTGTTGGAAACTGACAACTTAATGAAACTACATACATGCCTTATATGCTCCCTGTGGGTAAGGGAGGTATATTGAAGCATTCATATTCATTTATTTGTTTATTACTATGCATTTCCAATGCTAGTTTCATCTGTATTGTGAATTTTCCATATAAAGCAGCCCAGAGAGCAGTCCTGCCTTCAAAATACAGAACCAAATAACACCTGACTTCAGATCTTCCCAGACAGGATTAATTAATGGTACAAATTCAGTCAACCCTTGAAGTGATTTGCACATTTCTTGCTGGAGGAAGTAAAAAGTAATACACTGTTTTAGTTGTGGCAAGTTGCTATGACCTCACAACTTCCCTGTAGAGCTAAACATACTATTTTTCTAGTTGCAACTCAAACTACTACTTATGATAAAAAAGATGGATGCTGCTGGGAGTTCGGCAAAACCCTTCCTGAAGATCCCTCTGGCATCTTCTACCGTCAAACATACGGCATCAAAACAATGTCACCTATTGTAGAGAATTCAGGTGTTTACTCTTCCTGGCTGTCAAAGAACACTTAACAAACTTCAAAGAAATAGGCCAAGCCACTTACAAACCTCCTGCCAGCACCATAACCTACTTCCAGGAAGTATTCAGAGCTAATTAACTGCTTCAGCAGTCAGCTGCTGCAGCTTTGTTCATGCCACAGAAATAAACAGAACAGTCTTCTCGGTGAGTTTGAGGCATCATTAAAACGGCAACAATCTCAAAAGGCATCTGCTAAGCCAGAAGGCCTACCAATCACTTCTGTGTAAGACCCCATCGGAAGACATGCTTCTTTATGGCCATTTTGAACAGTTAGCATGTGAAAAATGCGACCTAGTACTTATCAGAGAAGGCAATATGCAATATTACACAATGTATCATGACTAGAAAAACAACAACAAAACTCCCACAGTTTTCTGCTTGCTATATTTCTTTTACGTAGTCTGTCACATGTTATGGCATACAAAAATGTGATCTAGAAAATACAGCAACAATAGCAAAACCCCTATGACATCCTCACTGAACAACTCTCAAACCAGAGCTGCAATAATGTACTCAGTCACTTCCCCACCTCATTTGAACGATCACTAAACGAGTCCTCTGAAAAGCAGTGCTGTTTCAATAAAACACGCAAGAGTTGCTTTTATACCAGGCACAGAAAAAGGAATTTAAGAAGTTTCTCATGAATGATTGGGATTTTTTTTATATAGAAAATGAGTGAAAAATGTTTACATAACTGATAACTCTACTGAAACTTTACAAATAAATGCAAGTAAACAGACTATTGCTAGAATCATGAATTTTATTTAGTAAGTCTGGATTATAAACACTAAGCAAATAATTTCATACTCTTGAAACACTTAATCCTTCATCATCTAATTTGTACCTATCAAGATAATACAGATTTTCTCAGAATTACACAAAGAGAATTTTCTTAAATATAGTTCTCTTACACTGCTCTTTTATCTAGAAAAAGGAATTGGCTCTCAGTTGATTGGAAAGGATTCGAGTCGTATTTCAATTTTTTGTAATTCATTACTTCATCAAGTATTTTGCTATGCTTTAAATAAATTCTAGCAAAATATTTTATTAACAATTTCTACTACCATAGACTCACAGAACATGGCAGGTGTGACAGTAAGGCTACTGTACAAACACACCATTGTTTCAAATCATATGGTTTGTCTTTTTAACGGATATACACACCTTTCTATACAAAAATATTTTGTTCTCGTAAGTTCTAGTACAATAAGCTAACGTCTCAGGAAACAGGAATTTTTAGTAAATATTTCAACACAGAGTACAACTCAAGTAAATACTTTGATTCTGTCAGAACCCTCACTACAAAAGCTCCTTTATACTTCTAAATAACAAAGTCAACTATGAGTGAAAAATGTAACAGAAAGGGTAGAAAAAATACATGTCCCAATATCTAGTATCCAATAATAATATGACCAATGCAGTACAAATTTATAGGTATAAATATGAAAGAACAAGCAAATTAAATTCACAGAACTTTTAAGTCTCATCTCCAGCCCTCCTGTTGTGAAAGAATTAAAAGAAAAGCAGACATTAACTCTGGTAAATAGCCACACCACTCAATGACAGGATTCTAGACAACAATTTAAGTACCAAAAGCATTTTGACTTAAAGCATATGGGAAGTTATGCACTGCTCATCTGCAAACACATTCCCAGTACTTAAGTGCTGTAGTGCTAATGTTTTACGTTCTGCTCAGAGACGTATTCCTCTGACAAAAGAGCAGGAATAAGTTTAGCTATATACAAAGAACAATATACTAAGTGCAGAGTATTTATTAACACACATATAAAGTAGGTATTAATGCACTTGATACAACTTTGTTAAAATGACACACAAAATACTTTGGTCCACTCACCAGTAAAGCTATCTGAAGATCTACAGTGGACGTAGCCTGTAGACAGATGACCAACTTCCTGAAAATTAGGGTTCTTCGCCATTCCGAACAACAGACAGATCAAACAGCAAGCTCATAGACACGCTATTCAGCAACATCCAGCTGCACAGCAACAACTGTACCATTTCCTGAAACAATGCATGAAATATATACCATCAGAAACCGGGGGCATGTAGCCTATGGCAAAAGTGAGCGAGATGCATGTTTCTCAGTTAACATTTTTGGGGAAATAAATTCTTAAAAAATCCCTCCGTTCTATGGGAAAACTTCTAGTAAACTTTAGAACACAGCATTAGAATCTCTTTCTTTGAGCCATCATCACTTGATTTTAACTGTTCGTTTTTTGAACCATCAAAAGATGGTAACATATTGCCATTCATTTGTTCATTATAAGCCACAAAAATTTCATCCTGACATTCTCGCTACAGCATTAATATTCCTGAGAACACCGTTTTCCCACATGGGTGCCCAAATTAAACCAGGTCTATACAAACTGTATCACACACGTTTTATTTCCTACACATCCAAAGTTCTCTGGATGTTCTTGTCTAGCCAAAGGTTTTGGGGGTTTTGTTTGGGTTTTGGTGGTTGTTTTTTTCAACAATACTTCAGTCAGTTGCAGATCTTTTTCCTGTGCAAGCCTTTAATTTTACAAACAGGAAAACAAAACAAAAAAAACACTATAGTGCGAGGAAATACAGAAATATAGAGGCTTTGTTTAAACACATAAACAATATAATGAGTCTCTCTCAACAAGTATAAGTTACTGTTGTTATTCCCATCATACCAGCCAAAAGGAAAAATAAACTATTTAATTTGTTAAACAGATGATACCTTGATAAATGAATTCTCTCATAAGAGACACTCTAACCTTCTTTAAAGTATATGTTTCAGGGAGCAAGGGAGAAGAATGAAAAAATATTTTTACGTAGTCTCATGAACTGGAAAGTAACCACACCTTCATCCAGAAAACTAAAAACAGGTAATTGACAAAGATCTGGTTTTAGAGAATAACATGCAATACATAAATATTTGTTCCTACAAGTAACATACGTTACCAAATTGGCTTGTATTATCAAAATCTATTCAAAACCCATTTAAGAAAATTCTTGTGGTTTTTACAGAAAACTATGAGCAAGCAGACCCCAACAGAACAGCATACTTCAAGCACCTGATTTACAGAACTGTAACAGAAGACATGCCAACTACACCTGCATTGCAAGTAGCCTCAAAGTAAATCTTAAAACACATAAAAAATTAAGTGATCCCAACATGGGTCTTTGGGAGGGGTGTGTGTGCTGTGCTTTAAAAATAAAGCGAGCAAAGAGCATTGCTGGGCAAGCAAGATTACAGGTGGGCTGCGAACAAGTTAACATCAAGTAGGTTTTTTAAAAGTCTAATAACATGAGCTTCTAAGTCAGAAGAAACTTCAATGAATTACAGCAGCACATAACTTACAAGAGTAGTTAAGACTTCAGAAGAACTTGTGAAAATATTGTGTGTACTTTCAAAACGCCAAAATATTGAACTAATATCACAAAAATAATAGTAATTTGAAAAAGAAAAACACGGCAGGATCCTGGGGTCTTGCAGAGCGCCAGGCCAAGGGGGGGGCAACCGGGGCAGGCGCATCGCACCGCACCCACGGAAGGAAGGGAGGAAGGGAGGGCGGCCGAGGCCGAGAGCCAGCGACCCGCCCAAGGTCGCGCCGGGGAAGCCCGGGCCGCCGCCTTCTCAGAAGCCGCCTCCCAAGTCTGGAGGTGCCAGGGAGGCGACCCCCGCCCGCCCCCCTCCCTCCCTCGCCTCCGCGAAGCGGCGCCTCAGGTGAAACCCCTTCACCGTCTGAAGCGCCCGGCTGCTTCCCGGAGGCCGCCGCTGCCTCCCTGGCCCGCGCCCGGGTCGACCGGCCCGCGGCCGGCGGGAGGCA
>Ga0065711_1034856_pt1 | contig 23145 bp, 7 predicted proteins | sample Hoacrofraction12_FD_59098 | JGI IMG/M metagenome (GOLD analysis project Ga0065711, IMG submission 59098) | Hoatzin crop microbial communities from Cojedes, Venezuela - Epithelial fraction 12 v2 (version 2) | ecosystem: Host-associated > Birds > Digestive system > Esophagus > Crop | place...
GTGGAGGTTTTTCTCCAAGCAAATGGATTGAAACTGCAAAGGGATCCCATAGAGCCGGAGAGAGGTGACAACATTCCTCATTGCCTACGCCAAAAGCTTAATAGGCATCTTAAATGTTTCTGAGATAGATGCTGATCTCCCTCCAGCTGGTGCATAGAGTGCAGTGTGTGCCAGCTGGGCTGGGTGCAACAGACAGTTACATCCCAGCACATATATTTCTTACCCACTTCACGGTGTTTTGTCTCAACTGCCAGCATTTCTGGAGTAGAGGATTCATCTGCCAGCGTCCCTGCTTCTCTGTGTGGTGTGAAGAAAAGATTCACACTCTTCTTAATTTCACACTCCAGAAGAACACTCTTGTCACTACTGATGCCCAGAAGGTTAAAAACAGTTGTGAGGAGGTGTGGAGGTTTTGTTTCAAACCTGTAGAGAACAATGCCAAATCCAGGAAAAGGGGAGTCAAAATCATGGGGCTGGGGATTAGCCAGTGCCAAAAGTGATGGGCTCCAGATGTCAGCCAAACCCTACAGATACTCAGAGTGAAGCAGATGGCAAATTTCAATACATTCTGCATTATGAGGAATGTGTGTTTTTTTAATGGGTTGCTAAAATCTGCAGTGAAAAATCGGAATAAGCAAATAAATTATCTGCCTGGATTGTCTGTCACCAAAGCAGTAGGAATGATTTGGCTGCACACTGAAGCAGCGCAGTAGTTGTTGCAAACTTGATATTTTTTAAAGAGTTCAGAATGGACCACATGTCTCAGAAGTTCATCTAAGCTTGAATGAAATCCCAAGATGTAAACTACACTTAAACAGAATTTTCTTGCCTGAGGGACTTTTCAACTTTAACATTCCAATTGCTCCTGCAGCCGCTGACGCTGTTCCATCTGCTCCATCTGTTGTCGTCCAGTTAACACTGGGGGAGGTTAAAGCTGTGCTCTAGTCTACTAAAAGTGCTTTTCTGACCTGATTGTAAGACCATTCATAGAGCTACATGAAGCAGAATGGTTCTTCTGTATTATAAATAACAGAAAAGCAATTCTTCCCTCTTTATTTTTTTTCTTTTTTTTTTCTAAGTGGTTGTTCCCTGAACGTCTCTGCCTGTCAGGTGGCTAATGAAGATCATGACATGGTCTGAAAGCATAAAGCTTCCTCTTATTGCTGGGAGAAATATCCGTTGAAGTACTGACCACTCTTTCTTTTCAGTTAGGAGATTAAACCTTCTGATTCTTCAACATAACATAGCTACTCTCTAACACTCTTGTGAAAGGGTTGTGGAGAGGAAAAGTCTGTTTCTAGTTTCTCCTTTATCATGTTTCATTCATATTTGGACTCAAGACAGATGATTCAGATTCAGGGATGAATTTATTTGAAGTCAGAGCTAAGGCAGTGGCACCCTGGCCCTCTCTGTATGGTCTGGGGTGTGATCTGCTGTCTCTATCACTGCTGACTCACCTCTGCAGGACTTACCTCCCTAGGACACTGGTTTAGTCTGTGACAAGACTGTCCAAACCCAGTGCAAAATACTGCAAAAAATAAGCTCTGGACCTGTTGTTCCTGGAACCTCAGAGTGGGCTGTGTGCTGAGACTGTTTAACCTCCTGCCACAGAGACAGCCTTGGTTTAAAAACATTACTTTTGCTTTTTATAATAATCCCTAAAGCCTTTGTATCCCCAGCTCTGTACCAAAATGCCTGAACACTCACCGAGTGTCAGCACATTCATTCTACAGCCACAACTGTGCAACCTCACAAACGAACGCTACACCCATCCAGTGCAGAAGCATAGGGAAGGGCTGATTCAAACCAAATTACTGTAAGCATCTGATAATACTTCAGTACTAGGATGTGCTTAAATGATCTTTTCACAGCTGATGCTAAGTGCTTTGACAACACTCTGCCCTTCTGTAGGCTGTGTAGTATTTCAAGGTATACATTCAGTGTGCTGTTCTGAATGCACAGACAGTTCTGTGACTTGTCTCCAGATCCTTCTCTGGCTTAGCCAGCAATATCCTTTCCACTTGATAGCTTGCCATTCAGCTGCCAATGGAAAACAAAACAAAACGAAAGAAAACAAAAAATACCCAAACCAATAAACACTGGTTTTGTCACCCATATGTGTCCTAACCTGCTTTTAAAGGCTCTGATGGAAGTGAAGGGAGAGGTGAGTGGGGAAAAAGAGTTAATTGAAGGATGGGTTTTTTAAGCCAAATTTTGACCTTACACCAAAGCCACTGGTTTAGTTGCCCTCTACCCTGCACGAAAGCATACTTGAGTCTCTTTTTAATGCCATTGCAAAAATTTAACTCCCGAAAGGAAAATAGCTGTTAGCTACTCCAGACTGGCATGAGTGTGATTACAGTGAATTGGCAAATATGCGAGAAAGGAAATTTTTCTTTTATGTGAAATCTTACCTTGAAGTAATGCAATGAGTGACTGAAGGTTCATGCAAAGATGCATTCAGGACTTTTGAATGAGTCTGCAGTTGTGGGAGCAGATAGCTGAGAGGGAGTAATTACAGATATGAGTACTTATTAAGACTAACTTCATGATGTCAAAAGTTTAAGTGAGTTTAGAATCAGACCCTTCATCTTCGAAGCAGAGACCAGCATTTTGCTGAAGGGTTTTGGATCAGGCCATATAGACTTGTATCTTAATAAAAATCCACATATGTTATCTAACTCTTCAGGAGGAAGAATAGATATGTGAAAAAAACTGGAGCTACAGCATCACAGACTGCTAAATGCATTCCTTAAATCTGGAGGAGTTTAGTTCACAAGAAAAAAGCTTTGCATTCCAAGTAAATGAGATCCTGCAGCTCTGTAGGGAATGGCTTTAATTGAAAAGCCACATTCCTTGCCTCTCATGTAAATAAATCTTGCTACTTGAATTTGGTCATGGCCTTTGTCTAGCTTGAGGCCAGCACCAGTACAAGGTAATGCTGTGAATGTAAGAAATAACACAGCGGAGGCAACTTTCACGTTAGAACATTCTGTAACACTGTGGGTAAGACAGGGGTATCTCAAGCTGGGATAGGGATTTTTCTTCATGTCTAGCTGATCTGGATTGAAATACATGTGTGTTTATGGATGCTTGAAACATGAGCTAGTGCCCTATATCAAATGAGATCATTTAAGAAGTTGATGGAAGACAGAGCAAATTTCTACAATATAACTAAAAGTTTTTAAGAACAGGTAAAGTGACCCACAGGAACTGAACCACATACAGTATGAAATAAATACAGTGGTAATGCTGTATTTGATTGGGAGTAAATTTTCAGTTGGATATAGAAATATAGAAGAAAAATAAACCTTCTTAGCTAAAATAAAAATGTGTTAAAGCAGTGCTTATTATTCCTTATTGAACTGCATTTTGAAATGCAGTCAGTTACAAAACTATCACTTGCCCCTAATGGAGGTAATGGGGATGCTTCCCTTTTCCTCAGTCTTTTCTCACTCATTTAAAAAAACAGCCCATAACTCTCCAATGGCTTGAAAAACCAAGGACTAATGTCTTAAAATTATCATTGTACCAAGAAAAAACATTGTTATTATTTACTGCTTGCATTACATTGGGTTCCACAATGTGTCAGGAGCTGTATGAAGGCAGCAAAATACATTCCCAATATGAAAAAAAAACCCGAAATAAAACAAACTTGTAAGATAAGGGGCAAAGTAGGGAGTAGAACAGAATTTTTTAAACCATTCTCTGAAAACATGGAAGAAGATATCTAAACTCCCACAGAGACTCTCCTCTATCATTACAGCTGTTTTACTGTTTGCTATGTAGATGTGTCCTTGGTGATACTATGGGGAAATACATGATTCTGCCATATCTCCAATCCCAAAATATCCTTAATATGTTAGGGGAAATTATTAATAAATTTACACTTTGAAGTTTCCCTTCTGAAGAGGGAGTTAGTTAATCTACTGTATCAGACTAGTTTATACATTTGAAAATGTCATGCTTTTCATACTCAGACTTACATTTTGTCTTTAAATCCTCATGGCTATAAATTTACTTAAGCTTTTTACTTAAAGAAACACTTACAGAAGTTTATGTTACTTTTCCCAAGAGCATGAACTATCCTATCAAATCATGATTCATTTCTCTTAGCTTTGTAAAATACAGGCATGCAGCCTAAATTAGTGCTCTGATCTTCCTTTATAGCCAATGGATAGAGGCTGATACGAGTGAGTTTCTCCACTAGTTATAGAGTATTTTAGATGAAGTGCTCACACTGGCACCTAACTCTCATGTATCTAAATACACATGAGTATTATCCCCAGTGACTAGTGTAATGGAAAAATCCTGTGTTTGGTTGAAGAGCAGGAAGCCTTCTATTGTAAGACGACAACAGCCACAGGGAAGCAGTTCAAATACAGAATGTTCCTCTTGAACCTAAGAGACACAACTGTCTGAGTTTCTGGAATCAGAAATTATTTCTTGAGAAACTCTCAATAAGCAGCATTCCTCCATTCATAAGCACTGAGTCTATGTGTGAAAGAAGAAGAACTTTATTATGGAAATTAGAAAAACTACATGAATGATAGCTAAAACGCACTCCATGGTGACTTTGTCAGTAGTCCATAACTGCAGGTCCTTTCCATTCTGGTGCTCATGTAACAGGCAAGTACCCTTCACTGTGTAATTTATTTCTCTTTAGGGTTGGACTACATCACCACATAACTTAGTTCCTGAGTCCACTGGAGGCACTGGATCCTGTGCCCTTACTGCCTGCATTGCATGGATCTTAGTTGGCTTTTGGGATTTCTTTTACAGTACAGTGGTTTTACAGTAAGCCAACCAGAGCCACTGACACAAAACTTGTACGCAGCCCATGTCCACCCCACAGTTACAGGGCTTCACCTCTACCCTCACCGGTCTTTAGTGATAGAAAGTCCTACATGCTCCAGGATTTGCAATGCCTACCATCAGTTCCAGACTATAAATAAATCAGTTAAGTGGCCTGCAACACAACTCAATCCATGTTTGAAGGGAGTTTCATTTAAAAAAAAAAAAACTTGCAGAAAAAAAATTAAATCCTTGTGCCTCAAGGCAACAAGGTTACTACCTAGACAAAGCTATCCCTGAGCGTACTTAAAAGGGGCTAGCCCTGATCAGCAAAAAAATATTTTCCACTCTTTACCAGTTTGCTTAGGGCTGTGGTTAACTCCTGGAGCTGGATGTGTTTAGCAGTAGGGATGCAACCTCAGCACATTAAACCCTGCACGCAGTTTGTGGGTAGTGTCCAGAGGTGCAGGCAGACAGACCTGCCTTCAATTCTTTACACTGTGCTGCTCAGTGTATTACTTTTACTGTTTGACTACATCAAAAAGCTTGCAGAATTCAACAAGTGATGCTGCCCATTTTCCATCAAAGGCTTGTTTTGACAGTCAGAATCCTCCACAGATGTAAATCAATACCATACAGGACTTTTAGGAGGAGACGATAAGGAAGTACTGCATCTCAAAAGCAAAAAATATCTCTTTTTTTTCTTATTTCAATTACGCTGCCTAATCAGTTCTGAATTTCTCACTGCTTATGATAATTCCCAAAGTGTTTTGAAGATGATCTGCAAGAAGGCTTCTTAAAATAAGCTCCCTTTGGAAGCTATTCAACGTCTCTCGGCCATACTGGAAAGTGGCAGAAAGCACCTACTGTCTGGAGCTCTAACTAAGCGGAGTTATGGCGAGGAAAATCTCTGATGAACAAGGGAATTTTTGCTGAAAAATGCTGTTTCAAAAATACTGAGGTGTTTTGGATAAAACATTTGATTTTGATGAAATTTTCAGAATTTTAAATAGCATTAAATTTTCTTTATTATTGTTTCAGTTCCATTTTATTTTGCTTTCTTTTGAACAGTTTTCATTTCACCGAAACTTCAACTATTTTAACTTTTAAAAGATTAATTTTAACCCATATCATTGCATGTTACATTTACAGTGACAATATGAACCATCTTGACACCAATAAAATAAAGGATCCTGATGAATTGTGGAATTTTCTGAAACAAAATAATTTCTGTTTCTTTTTCCTCATAAATTTAGAATCAGGTGTACTTCACTGGGTTTTAGGAGAAATACAAGAAATGTCAGAGTCTTTCACTGGAAGAAAAATTGTTAACAATGATCTTAATAGGCAGAGAAAGCTATTCGGTATCTGTCCACCCACTGGTGGGAGTCCGTTAGCTTGCAGAGGGCACTGCGTCCCAGCCTCAGGCAGAGGAGAACTGAGCTGCCTTGCTGAGATCAAGGTCGTCCAGTACGACAGTGTCCCAGTGCGCATCCTTGTCACTTACCACATATCTGTACCCAGAAGGAGGTTTAACAGTGTGTAACTAAAGGGTGTAGCATCTTCTTTGGCAGCTATCCAGATCAGGAAGACTGAAGGTGAGGTTCATATGCAAGCTGCAAGTAAGAACCTCTCCCTTCAGCCATAGGAATAGGAAACATTTCAGAAACATGACCAAAACAGTTAAATACTAGAGAGTTTCTGGAGGATATTCAACTCTGTGACGAGTTGCTTCATTATGCTCCAAATCGTCCCCTAGGTTTTAAAAGCCATATAGAGAGAACACAAAAAGGGGTAGCCATGGGAAAACACTTTTGGGATGAGAGTTTGCGACACAGGGAGATGGAGGTTATACATGAGATTTCTTGAGTAACAGGAACTGTCACGACTCGTCTCAGAAGAAGCTGAGGGGAACAGACAGCCTTATGGCCCCAAGCACTGTGGCACGGGAGCGATCCTCACTGCAGCAGGTAGGTACACATCTCGGCAGGAGTGCTGCACTTGGGCTCAAGGACAGTGTAACTGCAGGTCACTGAGTCTGTTGTATAGACTGATGAGGCATCAGGAATGCTGCACTGCAGCTTCTCTTAACCATTCTTTTTAGCCGGAGAAGGTATTTCTCAGTTTCTGTAATAACGCATTACATTTTGCTACTATGTGCAGGAAAATGCCTGCTCGGCTCCACCCCAGAGGATGCGGCATTTCAGACAAGCAGTCCCTGTGGCATACTAAGTCTGATGGCTTGTAAAGTGCTCTGGAATCCCTTCAGGGGAGAAAGTGGGTATTTAAATGGAAAATGGTTATTATTTCTCCCATCTTTCCTGTTGTATCTCGTGCAAGCCTTTTGAAACAAAAATAATTTCATAAATCTTGATTGAAATAAAGTCTAAGCTCCTTCTGAAATGTTTCTCCTGCTAGTTGGTCACTTTAAGCAAGGAAAAAAAAAAGTTATATTCTCTCCAAATAAAGCACACTCTTCACAATTCTTATTGTTCCTGCCTCAAAGAGTCCTACTAATCTTAAAATAAAGCACACTGGGGATTCATAAAACTTCAAGGTATGTAATATATTTCAGAAATACTGTTCATAAGCTCTGTTTTTTTGAAAAGCAATATTTGTAAGCACATTCTGTGCATGCACATCTCTCATAACTCCCTCTTGCACTCACAACAAAATTCAAGGGAAGAATCCAAAAATCTGGGCAGAGGACAAGCATCAGACTAGGACTGACTGCCACGAGTTCAGCAGCACAGAAATATTGCAGCTCCTATTCCTTCTATTCCTGCAGCCCAGTGGTCCAATTTATGTCATGTATTTTAAGATTATCAGCAGAAGGATTTTTTTCTTTTGGTTTTGGTGAACATTCCTAGCAAAATACAACTACTGTGTAGATACAAGACATTTTATATGGTAAATGTGTGCGGACGATAAAGATGATGGTTAATTTTGCCTACTGGTTATATTGTGGGAAAAGGCTGGAAATTTGAAATTGAAAACATTTCATTGCAAGGTTTGTCCGTAGAAATATTTCTTCACTAAGCAGTGAGGCTTCTCCTGTGCTATGAGGTCCACACTAGATAAAGACCTCTGTAGAGTATGAAGTCACTTCTATTGCATTCATTTTTAGATAAACCCCCTGAGAATGATTTCTGCCCCATTTGATGTACCACTGGAGGATGTGCTAAAGAGGTTCAGGAAGAGGGTGGTCCTCTCCTGACTTCAGTGTTAAGGTTTTATTCTCTTCTGCTCTGGTCCTTTGAAATGCGACCTGTTGTGTCATGGCCTGAGAAAGGTACAGCCTGGTCTCTTGCTGATTCTCTTTGTGAACCTGTATGGGCCGAAACTGATGCTGAAGAAATTTTGCTTTCATGGGGAAGTTTCATAGAAGCAAAGAGAGAATAGAGATCTCTAGCTGGAGCTGTCAAACCATACTTTTGAATTCTGCAGCAGCAACACTCTGGCAAGTGTAGGACTACTATTAGCCATCAAAGGATACAGCCTCTTCTGAAGCGCAGTAAGAGCACCTAACTCTACAGCCCACATCACTGTCAGTGCCACAGGCTGCCTTCATACCACGGCAGCACGTGTGATCTCTAAACCCCAGAACATTAAGCAGCAATTAGCAAAGTGTGTTGCCTACTTAAGGATGCAATCCTTTTTCTGTTAAATTGCAGGACTCCTACTGAATCCAGTACTGAGTCCTGAATTGTGATGGAAATAACCATTAGAGAAAAAGTAGTCATTTCTTCCTGGAAATTTAATCAGCTCAGTCATAATTACGGTACATCTGTTGTTACTAGATTATTTGCTAACACACACGTGCAGGCACACACACTGACAAAATAAGCACATGCTGGCATTTCTCTGAGATGTTGACAGAAAGGCAATACGCGCAGGCTGAGCCATGAGGCATGCTCCTCTCCTAATTATATTGTTATTTACACTTCCTGAATTATGATCAAGGACTGAGAGCACAGTAGGTCAAAACCACAGGTCATTTAGCCTTATGGCTGCTCTGATTTAGAATGGTTTTGTGATCCTTCATTGCAGAAACAAAAGGAAACTGCTGCAATACTGCTGAACTGGCCACTGTGTATCATTTTGTCCATTCCAAATGATGATTTGATTCAAGCCCTTATATATGGAGTGCTATGTGATTAAATTTATTCCTATATACATCATCCTAAAGCTACTGCTCTGTGTTCAATTTGCAGTGAGTAGACAGAGTATTTGTTATTATTTACTCTAAGTCATAGATTTTTATTAGCAGATGCCAAAAAATGGCTGGTTGGCTTTGCTCTTTACACAAATACTGACACAATTCAATGTGGAAATTCAATCGAAACACAATTTCACCACGAAACCCTCTCTAATGTTACATTGAGCTTATATTCTTCAATGGTTGTACTATACACTATAAATAGACAACCGCTTACAGATATGTAATACTATTTGTGGGAACCCTTAGATATTCTGTATCTAATTCTGAATGTCTGTGAGATAGTATCTTGCATTGTGTGTTAGGCTTCCTGAAGCCAACAATACTGAATTTGAGCAAAAAATTATTTGAGACAAAATGTTAAGTACCACAGATTTGTTGTAATCACTCCCTGTAACTCATTTCTGAACAGCACTTTAAGTCAGGAGCCTAAGGATGACGATTTAGGCTCAGCAGAATGCTAAAGGAGTGACTAGAAAATTGTAAACCTCTCATCAATCTGCTGTGCTTACTTTCCCACTGAAACCATATTCCAGATTTTGCATATGCTCATGACTTAAAATAGACCTGGAAATGGTAAAATACTACAAGTCCAGTGATGAATATATCCCCAGGTGTGTCCAGATCATCTGAAATTTCTGTTTACAAAGCAGTCAGCAGCATTGTTTAACAAAATATAAATCAGTGTTGCCTTTACCCTTGGTAACTGTAAAAAGACAAAGCATGTTTTGTACCATCATCATAATCACAAGTTTATTACTTTTGGAAAATAAATGCTTGGCCTATGCTTGGCACTGATCCCTTTTCAAGGTGATAAAGGGTAAAGCTACTTAAGGGATTGATTTACGAGACAGGAAATCAGCTCTTGCCTGCACGCCAGGAGAAATTCTGTTAGCTAAACTCTGCACATTCTAGTTGGAGGCAATGATTCAGAATTAAAGCTGCATAAATAACAGAGAATTCATTGTGGGATAAAACAGAATGTTTTGCTCAATTTCAGAATAAAGGATGAAATGCTTCATTTATGGGTTATTTAAACTTTCTCATAAACATTTTTTCCATAGTTGTTATCAATTTAAAATTAAAAAATGGTGTTTCAATAAAAAAGTTGTGTTTCATAAATGTAAAAAAAAAATTTCTTCCATGAAAATTTGTGTTAACATTTTTCATTTTCCATCACTTAGATAGAGCCTCTCTAGTGATGTGTTCAAAATAGCATTTCTGCTGAATGCATTATTTGGTGGAGAAAAAATGTTTCCATCTACTGTTTTTGAATCATTGCTGGCAAAAAGCTTACACTGTCAGAGAAGCTAAGATCACAGTGGTGGTTTTTTTTCTTCTACTTCGTTTTTGTAGATCTTTGATTGTTTAAGCTGGCTCAGTTCGCCTGAGTTACGACTGGATGACACAGCGTGGGTGCCTGTCCTGACTCTCAGAGGCGTGACTGTATCGCTGCTACAAGACGTAGCTGTGGAGCACCATCATTAACCGTCATAGGCAGGGCTGTGGCTGATTTTCAAATGGCACTCCAACGCAGACAGTTCATGTGGGAGCTGAAGAGTGGTTGACAACTTGGGTCAGAGGACCAATATTTGAAGCCCAAATATATAAGCACTTCTCATTAAATCTAGCTATAAGAGTACAAGAACTGGCCCCAGTCGTAATTGCATTAGGCCTTTCCTAGCTGTAGAATTAGCTGGTGGTATCACTCTTGTTTGTACCCGTGCAATTGCTTAGTGATAGTTTATACAGATGCAGCAGAAAATAAAAAAATGATGCCAGAGCAGACTGATTTTTCCTCAGACTATTTTTGTGCCTTTCCTAGTATATCCTTAATTTGCGAAATGTTAGTATTCTACCATGTTCAGTGTTTGTGTTTTTCACAACCTAATGAATTATGCTTTGACACACATCCTGATAACTGTCCAACACATCTTTTTTCTTTATATCCCATTACTCCTAATTACTGTTTCGTGTATCTCACTAAATAAATATTCAACGTCATTGTGACTTTATAAGCTAATTAACTTTACACATTATTGTCAACACATTTTTTTTACTCAAACTGTACCTGGTTTTAAATTTTAACCTTTATGTTATAATTTAAGCTTTATGCTGCTAGAGCAATTTTGCTGCTTTACTCTGAATACTCTCTAACTTTGCCACTCATCTGGTAATGATGTGTACAATCATGGTACCTCAGATGTGAAGATATTACAATTGCCTAGGGAAGGTGTGTGAGCTCGTTGCTTTACCGTGTGATGCCTTGGTCTAAAATTGATAATTTGTGTGTCCTGGTAGCACTGCAAGCTCTCTGATTGATTTCCTGATGACTTTGGGCTTTTCCTATCCATTTTGCACTGGTGGCCATTGAGTGAGCAACCTGACGAACACGTCAGGGAATGCATTTGTTGTTTCTTTATGTACGAATGCGTTTCTGTTATTTGCATGTCAAGTCACCACATAAGCATTTACACTGTTAAAGACCAACAGAAAGGATACGATAATGGAGACATCATTCAATGTAACATATCATGTTTTCTGCTAGACTGTTGTAGGACTTCAGACTTCTCTTATAAAATGCAGTCAATAACAAATTTTATACCTGCATTTATACCTAAGCATAAGCAATAAGATAAGAGTGTAAAGTGTGGTACAGCAAGCTGGATTTTTAAAGTTCACTGAAACCAGCTGATATCTCTAATACAAAAGAGCTGAACATTTGTTCATTCCCTATGTTATAGAGGAGAAGAATCAATTTTTTCTCCAGGCCAATTGAGTTCCTGAGATACTCTTGAAATTGCTTAATATTTAATAATATTATAATCTCATTAATGGAATATTCATATCAATATGCATATTTACATTAATAATATTTAACAGTTATAAAATAAGTACAGAACAATTATTTGAACAGCTGGTAGGTAGAGATAGTGAATTCAACAGCCTGGGACTTTTCCTGTGAAGGAGCAAGCCATGGAGCTTGGTGCATTGTTGCTCCCCCAGCAGAGGCACACTGTAAAAAGTACAGGTTATTGCTGCAAGAAATCTTGTTGATCGAATGTAGAATGCAGGTTTCATTAAAGCCAGAAATGAAACTCCTAACAGCAGGTCCTGGGCAGCATCCTCTGTGAATTGGTATCGATCCTGGATACCCCATAACCATCTAGATCTCTGGATGGCCTGTAGTGTACAAGTCTTTTTCAGTTACTGGGGTCTAAATCTGTTCTGAGAGTAAATTAAAGAAGGGCTAGTGGTCTGGTTTATCAATTATTTGCTGTCTAAATAGTACTGGCATCATTGCTAAAGACACTTCTGGGTGAGGCACAGAGTGGGCTCAAGGGGTTTTGTCATTCCCCATAGACAGGGAGAGCCACGAGGGAGGGGAGTGGGTACAGCGTTGGGAGGAGCAGACCCCGGCAGCTCTGAGGATGGGGGGTTTCTCTGGCCTGCAGAGCCTTGCCATTTTTCCAGTGGAGCTGTGGACCCTAAAGGGTGAAACCCATGGACAGTACTTCCACTTTTTGGGTTTTATAAACCCCTTAGTAACTGTTCATAGATATTCTAGGGTTCAAAGACCACAATTAAATTAACCACAATTAAAATAAAAAAACCAACAACAAACTCCTGAGACTGATGCAGCCAACTGTTGAAAGCAAGCTGGCTTGGAATGGGGCTAGAGGTGCAGTTGCAAACCACACAGCCCTGCACAGGAGATGGGGATCATCCCAGCTGCTGAGACACTGAAAATCCCTAGGAGGTTCGTTAGGTTCCACTTGGCCTCCACCTCTCCATTCTCCCCATTTCACACTTGCAGAACATAGCAGGGGCAAGGGGGTTCCCACAGGTCTGCTCTCTCAAGGCCTGTGTGCCATCTAGGGTACACTGATGTCAGCATTAGAAAACCAAATTACAGACCTGATAAATGGGGGAAGTCAAGTGCTCGTTGTCCAAACATACTTGACGGAGGCGGAAGGCTGCACCTCTTCCCCTGTTGAAGCAGGACATGCATCTGCAGAAGATGGAAGAATAAATCATAAGCTCTCAAGAATAACTCTTTTTATCTGCATTTGCAGCGTCTAGTACCTCAGAGTCCTGCTCAGCGGCTGCAGCTAATACAAAAATTACGAAGAAGTGGGGATTATCTTGGGTAAGCGTAGGTCATTTTGGGTGGTGGGAGCATATTCAGCACATTCTTAAGTCCACAGGAAGGTTTTTGACAGGCTCCTGTAATGAAATATTAATCAGCATATTTGTTTCTATAATGTTTGCAAAAATATCCCACAGGTTTCTGCTTTATCAGCCTGCCATTTCCAGCATCTAATGAAAATGAAGACTAACGGTAGTATTAATAGAAACTAAGTTCAGGATAATATGCTATATTTACTGGATTTCTACACAGTATTGATGCCTTTTGGTAATAGACCTTATATATTTTAACATCCTTAGCTGTTATCCATCATTGGTCTATATATTTCTTCAATATTATGCTATCTGAATGTACCAGTTGTTAGAAATTTTTCTGTATTTGCCCAGCCTATGTCAATTCTTAAAATAATATGGCCAGTGTTCCCCATGGTGTGATGTTAGTTGTCTGAATCTTTGAAAAAAAATCAGAAATGCGTTTGCACTTACACATTTAAGCAGACTCATAAGCCCAATAATATCTTCATATTCAGAATAAAAGCAAGACTCCCGATGGTAATTTGAGTAACGATGACTAGGTGGCTGATTGATACTATGTGAGCCTGGCTGTGGTATGACAATTAACAGCTCACTATTTAAGCTCTTAAAATCTAATATTTTGTACTTCCTCTATTCATTTGACTAAAGAATTCAGAGCAGAAATTCTACATGAATGGTCATGAACAATAGCAAGAACTATTCTCCAATTAAAAAGTCTGTAGCCGACCAAATTTGACAGATACCAATCAAGCAGTGGTAGCTCTTTTCTAGCAGTTTTTTTCCTTAGCAGCCTTCAGACATGTTAAATTTACATTAAAATCATGTAAGTCATAAAGTATCAGGTGGAATAAATTATGAAAAACCAAGAAAATGTTCAACAAATATTACATTCTGAAGGCTAAACAAAATTACAGACAGTCACCTGTGTGCCTCTAACCGTGTGTCTACAAGACAATGATATTGCAAAACACAGTAAGAATTGTACTTTAGAGCACAATTACTATTCTGTGTTATCTTCCTAGCTTCCACCCGGGCTTAGAGCTATAGACAGAAACACAGAAGAGAGCAGTGTATCTGAGCCCTCCTTACGATTTTGGTCACTGCTGCTAATGTGCCTCTGGAAGCAGAGCGGAGTGGCCACAGTGATGGACAGATGGCTGGGACAGCAGCAATTGGAAAGACCACAAAGAGAAGGGTATGTCCTGGCATCCTCTGACTGCAATGTTGATGTCCTACACACAGAACCATTGTCACGCACAGATATTCTTGCCTCAATTGACATGGACACAAGAAGCCCGAGACTAATTCAAAACAACGTTGAGAAAATAATGAAGTTTAAAGTTTGAATATTTTCTTCTATTTTTCCTGCTTTCTTTCAAAACTTTTCTTTCTTTTCAAAATAAATATAACTTTTTTTAAGGATAAAAAAGTTACAGGTTTATGATCTCAAAATTGTATGAAACTTTAGGAAAAAGAATGGTATCAACCTAAACTATTTATTTCCTCCCCAGATTGAGCCACTGAACTATAAAATCCATTATTTTCAGAGATCTAGTACTATAACGGGGCACAAGGAAAAGCGAAGAGAATATTTTTTGAGTTCTCTCTGTGTCTGAAATGTCTTGAAAGCCAGATACTGACAAGGAAATGAAGCACATCTCTTCCAATGTCTCTGCATCTTCCTGCCAGCTTGCTCGATAAAGCAGCAATAAACATAATTGCCTTTGCATATCACTGATACAAAGAACAAAAAATTTGTGTGCAAGTATGGCTCCTATTTTCCAGTGAGTTACTTATGTGTTCTTCATCATTCTCTGTGCTATATAATCAGCAGCTGCATCTTGGAATTCACAGCAGCTCTCATCTATGTGCTGAACATTTATGGGATTTATTGCCATTTTTATAGATATGGTAAGTAAACATAAACTGAGAAAGTGTCATAAAATATAAAAATCATCAGCAGATGCTGATTAAGGAGAATTATTATATAAGCTTTACAAATTTTTCCATTTGAAGTTTAGCTTTGCTGGTTTGTTAGAAACGCTTCATGTGTGAAAGGTATGACAGAGCAAATCTAAAATGGAAAGGCAGAGAGTGGGCACTGGAGGTGATAAGTTGCTGATATAGACCAAGTAGTTTGCTTCCTTGGGGCACTCCTACCTCACCATCTGTGAAGGCTGCTTCTGCAACGTGCTACAGGCTCCCCCCCAAGGGCTGGTGACGGTAATGCATATTGCCGCTGTCTGATGTGAGGTCTAAAAGAAAGCAGATGGCAGAAGGGATACCTAAGATCCCAGGATTTGTGAACATTAGCGCAAAAATGTCTTTGAAAAACCCTTACATCAGACCATTGTTCACTAGAAAAGAAGACTCAAAACGGAATATTGCAAGACAATGTTTAATTTGACCTCCTGTGCTATGAATAAACATCCTTCTCTCTAAAGTAGAGAGACATGGGTTTGATGGGTGGACTGATCAGTGGATGACGAATTGGTTGGATGGTCACATCCAGAAGGTAGTGATCAATGGCTCAAAGTCCAGATGGAGACTGGTGACAAGTGGTGTCCCTCAGGGGTCTGTACTGGGACCAGTACTGTTTAATGTCTTCATCAGTGACAAAGACAATGGAATCAAGTGCACCCTCAGCAAGTTTGCAGATGACATCAATGTGAGTGGTGCAGTTGACACACCAGAAGGACAGGATGCAATCCAGAGGGACCTGGACAAGCTCGTACCTTGTGAGGTTCAACAAGGCCAAGTGCAAGGTCCTGCACATGGCTTGGGGCAACCTCTGCTATCAGTACAGGCTGGGGGATGAAAGGATTGAGAGCAGCCCCTGCTGAGAAGGACTTGGGGGTACTGGTGGATGAAAAGCTGGACTGAAGACGACAAAGCGTGCTCATAGCCCAGGCCAACAGCATCCTGGGCTGCATCAAAAGAAGCACGGCCAGCAGGTCAAGGAAAGGGGTTCTGCCCCTCTGCTTCGCTCTGGTGAGACCCGCCGTGAGTCCTGTGTCCAGCTCTGGAGCCTCCAGCACAGGACAGACATGGACCTGCTGGAGCAGGGCCAGAGGAGGGCCACAAAGATGATCCGAGGGATGGAACACCTCTACTATGAGGACAGGCTGAGAGAGTTGGGGCTGTTCAGCCTGAACAAGAGAAGGCTCCGGGGAGGCCTGATTGGAGCCTTTCCGTACCTGAAGGAGGCCTGCAAGAAAGCTGGAAAGGGACTGCTTAGCAGGGCTCGTCTAATATAGAAGGGGTAACGGCTTGAAACTAAGAGAGGGTAGATCTAGACTGGATAGAAGAAAGAAATTTTTTACAATGAGGGTGGGGAAACACTGGAACAATTTGCCCAGAGAGGTGGTAGAGGCCCCATCCCCAGAAACATTCAAGGTCAGGTTGGATGGGGCCCTGGGCAACTTGACCTAGTTAAAGATGTCCCTGCTTATTGCAGGGGGGTCAGACTAGATGACCTTTAAGGTCCATTTCAACCCAAACTATTCTATGATTCTATGATTCTACAACATAGACAATAAACATTTCCCAGTAACGTGCACACACATGTCTCCTCAGCCAACTAAAACTGCAAAATCTCTTCCCAATTGAAGCGTGCATCAGTCAACTCCGCTAGCACATTGAGGGAGGGAAAGCAATGGCGAGATCAAGACATGACTGTAATTTCTTTGAAAACAGTATTTGCAGGCAACACTTCACTGGAGAGGGTGCCCTGAAGAGGATGCTCATCTGGAGGGACCCTTGTCACTTTTCATCCAGGTTGGCCACATAGGAGTTCATTCTGGTGGTTTTTTTTTCCATTCTCTCTTACCCTTCCTTCTCTTGTGCATTTGTTTGGTTTCTCTTTTCCACAGATGGAAGATTTACTGTTACAGTTGCTGTATACTATGAGTTACGGACGCCACAAATAAACCTTTGTGCCTGTAAACCTATTTCATCATCCTTTGCGCAATAGTGACAACTTCTGGTCTCTCTCAGATGAAGACCATATAGGTGAATTTAACCACTTGCAAAAGATTTAAATATTCATAAAACCATTTGACGGGTTCTAGCTCAGATCTGATTCATTAGAGATAGTTGCTTAAACTGTCTCTTATGTGTGATACATCAGAGAGGTTGAAATGCAAAGTCAAATGTGTTAATTTAAGGTAGTACCACCACAACTGGTTTAAACTCATTTGTTTGACTTGTTCTGTCTTTGTCAAATGTGAGAAATTTAGTAAGATTCAGTTGTAAAAGTCTGTGGCCAGGCTCATTGCCAATCATCACTTTCAGCAGTCAAGAAATTAAACTTTGTTTAGTTCTACTTCAATTTCATGCATTTGTTTTGCTGGGTCATCCCACAACACATGATGAGCTGAAGGGTGCAGTAGACCCTCACACAAAGTTGGAGATCACAGAGACATTCAGAAGGCAAAATGGCAGAGGCTTTTGAGGGTATCAAGCTTTGTGGCCAGGGAAAAAGTGACTAAATTGAACAAATCCTATGAGCCCATAGATGTATTTTGAAGTTACATTTATTCACCATATTCAAGACCAGGTTGGACAGGTCATTTATCCACATTCAAGACCAGGTTGGACGGGGTTCTGAGCAACCTGATCTAGTTAGTGGTGTCCCTGCTTGCTGCGGGGGGGTTGGACTAGATGACCTCTAGGGGTCCCTTCCAACCCAAAACTTTCTATGATTCTATAATTTTCTCATTGCGAATATCAGCCTTCAAAGATGAAAAGTTGAAGGAAGAGCTGTTGCTGCCTAGAGCGTTTCATTTTCGGTGCTGAACGCCTATTTCATGCCTTCACCTGCTAAACATGGGGACTGAGGAAGGCTGTCTGTGAATCAAAATGAGAAGTAGGTCTTGGGGACAGAATATTCATGCAACAAATTCCTGTTCCCTGGGCTTTGGCCCGGTGAGCTGAGCTACAGCAGTATGTGGGCTGCCTTTGCAGTCAGCTGCAAAAGAGCTAATGACTGTCGCCAGCAAGAGCCTGTATTTCTGCAGCTGACGTTGTAAGCTGTGGCTGTTACAGGCAGTGGTTTTGCTACATTAGGACCTACACATTCAGCTATAAAAACAACCTAATTGCTGTTGGACAGAAGTGTTAAATATACAGTGAGTTCATTTCCTGCAGAACCGAATAATTGCCACGTGCAGTTTTACACTTACAGGGTCAGATTGTGCTGTGTTAAAATTATACAGTTCAAATGTGACTGGCTTTCTTCTAACACAGAGCAATTTGGCTCGAGTAGAGGATAACATAACCGGCAGCACTATGCAGCACTGACTCAACTGCAGTATTTCTCAGTTACTGAGAAATCCACAGTTGAGGGCTTGATCCAAAGCCATGTTTCTGTCACTGGTTGCAATAGGCACTGACTCAGGACCTAAAAAAGAAATCTGTGGTGAAAAACCAGAGAACAGAGCATACGTCCTACAGGATACAGTTGACTATTTCTCTGCTCAGCAGCTGATAGTGTGAGGCTGCAATATTGATTTGTGTTACTGCATTTTATAGCTAGTATGTTACAAGATTAATTTTGTGCCACTCAGCATCTGCTTTCTCCTTGGGAAGTTTTGTAAAGATTTCTGCTGACTATAATGAATTGACTTTTTTTTTTTGCAAACCAGCAAAACAGATCCTTTATGCCCTGCCTTTCCAAAGTATAGCATGACAGATACCGTTAAGATGATTATACTATACACTTATATGTGCTTCTGTGCTTACAGGCTAACAGCTAACATCTTATTAGTACAGGTCAGCATCCTTGTTCAGTCTTTTTACTCTCACTTACTTTCAGCCAACATTACTGTGATAGATTATTATTCTGCTAGGGTAGGCTTTGGCTTTTGTCCAAAAAAATGATATAAATCTACACTCTTTTACAGATGAGTATTATTTTCTTCTTGCATTTACTCATACTTTTAAATGGGAAATAATAGTAACCGGCTATAGGTAAAAGGGTGGAGATTCAGTTCAATAAACAAATGTACAAATAACTCAGTAATAAAAAAATGTGTGGTATTTGCCATGAATAAAATTTGCCCAGAGGGAATTTGTTGATTTAGGTGTCTATAGATATCAGTGAAGTGATATCTAATACTGATATCTAATATCTTATGACTGAATCAATATGGGCAAGATTTTGAGAACCTCTGACTTGGCTGTGTCTCCCTCGGGGGGTCATTTAACAGCAGGCAGGATGTGTGGGACGGAAGACAATGTCATCCATCTTTACACAGCTTAACACGAGCCACTGCAATAAGCAGGGCTCATTTCAGAGAAGGGGAGAAGGAAGATGAACCGTTTCAAGGCCTGTCATAAATTCTTTTCCTTTCCAACAAAGGGAAGGTGCTGTGACCCCATTTGTTTCTGGACAGAGCAGTTCTGTGCTGGTTTTGAGTGCGACTGTGCTCTTTGCTGAATTAAAAGCAATAGAAATGGCACATCTTCAGTCAAAATGAGAAGAGGAAATGAAGGCACTGATGCTCCTGAAAGTTTAACCAGGCTTTGTCTCAGAGGTTGGAGCAATGACTGATGGTTTTTAAGGAACCCTGAATTTATTTCCCATGAAGGTCCTTATATAGTTGCTTCCTCTACCTTGTTTCAGTTGTTCTTACTGTTTTTTGTGGCAGAAAAAGCCCTGTTTTTTTCTTCAGGGGGCACCACATGGTGGCAGGGCTGAGAGAAGGGCAGAATTACAGTGCCAAAGGCGGCAAAGGCTAAATCAGATCATCTCTGAACATAAACTACCGCACCTGAGGTTTCTGCAGTAGAAACATGCTGATTTAAGCTCAGTGAAGGTCTGTCCCTTTTAGCTGGGAAAGTGCCCAAGGGCTAGGACTGAATGACAAATTTTAAGGCCAGTTCTCATTAGAAACCTGGAGGCACACAGGTTTTAGTCCAGAGAAAACAGAGTAAGTACTCTTCTCAATCAAGAATCTGTGTCCTTCTCATAGCATACGCTGTACACCACGGCACAGAGGACAATTCAATAAAGTTAGCAGTGTGTGAATGAAATTGTCAGGGCCCTTATCTCAAATGACCAAAATGTACACGTAAGTAATCCTTCAACTCTAGACATTGTAAATAAAAAAAGGGTCAAAAAGCCTTGGCAAAGGATCTGTGGCAATGTGCTATGATCTGGGTAAAGGCTGGCATAAATCACTTTGTCTGACAGTCACTCACAAGCAGAAATGGTGTAAAATCACTAAGACAAGAGTAACCTTGGGAAAACAGCTTGAAAACAACCAGTAGATGGTGGTAAGTCTTGGGAGAGGAGTACAATATGTTTATTACGGCACTATAAATGAACAGTTTCCTGCAGAGATAAATAGACCATAAATCTGATTCTAGCCTCAGCTCACACAGCCCTTAGTGCTGACCAAAGCTAGATCCACTACAGCTAGGGATTTGTCCCTCAAAGATAGTCTCTATCCATGCTGGCATCCTCAACCTTTGTACAACAGAAGGGAAAACAGTTCAGTTCTCCTAGAGTATTTTCCTGAAGTTTTTTTTTCAGTCTTATCTTCTTGTAGCCACTTAACTTTCCAAATTACGAAGGTAAATGGATTCATGCTATCTGACCTTAGATGTCTAAAAGTTAGTGTCTGAGTCTGAATCAGCCTCTGTGGGTTCCAGGATATGCCCTTCTAGACAGAAATTCACCTGACAAATGTAGCTGAACTGACCCTTTTCTATTGAACATTTTGAGTATAGATCAGATTTTGGTCCAGATCAAGACTTCTGAATTAAGGTGTCTGAAATGCAAGTGTCTACATGTGAACAATCTACGTCAGGCCCAATGCTAGTCCTCAGAAGTGAAGTCAATACAACCAGTGGAGCCATAAGGTTCAGTTCACCCCAAAATAGACAACTCTTGATCAGACACCTAAGGAGTTTCCCATGTCTCATTGATTGCATTGACCAACTCTCTATTGACTTCAACGGAAACTTGGGCATTTAGCTCAGCTGTGTACATGTAAAGTGAAATTCAGGTGCCTAAAAATGGTCACGAGGTGTTTTCTGAAATGTCCTAGGTTGTCCAAAATATCCGTGTATGAATCACAGGAGGACATGTGGTTTACAGATGACATGTGTCCTTCTGGAAGGGCAGTACGAAACCATGTGGAACAACCTCAGGCACCTCAGACAGCAGCAGATCCTAATGTTTAGGCAGCTGAATTGTTCCCCTTTATATAGACACTTGACTTTATACGAACATGAACTGAATCCAATCCCCAACTGCTTGTGTCAGGACAAATCAATCCCATCTGTTGTTACATTTGTTCTTTTCTCTCTATGATATCTATAGGCCTTATAGCTTGAAAACTCTAAGTCCTTTTTGTGGTGTTAACCCCTATTTCTGTATACTTTCCATTTTTTAAATTATTGCCTTTCAGCTGGCACTGAAAGGGCCCTACTGAATTTTGTCATGTGGGAGGTCAGGGCTACTGCATTCTTCTCTGTTATTTATCATCAACAGAGTGAGATGCATTGCTCTTGCAGTCAAATTTTTATAAACTTATCTACAAGGCTTACGATCACTGAAGGCTCTGTTAGAACTCCTCTAAAATGAAAATGGTCTTCCCTAATCCATGCTGTGTATCTCCTTTTTGTTGCATTTATCATTCACTCCATGTATAAATCTCCTGCAGACATGTAGGGAACAAATATGCATCATGTAACAGAAGAGAAGTTCGAATGTGTAATTTCAAAAAGTTAAAACAGCAGGATCCTTGCATTAACATGAAAGAAGATTCACTATCAGAAGAAAAGAAAACTGAAAGATGTGGTGATGGAGCACACTTTTTGTTTGAGGTTTTTTGAAAACATATTTGTTTGATAGTTCCCAGATCTATTCTGGGTCAGGACTTTCGGTATGTTTATCATTACAGAAAGAGTCTGAACAGAAAGAGTATGTTGTTAAGCATAGTGAATTACCTTCTTCCACTCAAGCTAGCAGCATTAGGATGCAGCAGTAAACTTTTGAAGGATTGTACATGAGATGAAGAAACCCAGCGCAGGAGCCACACCTACAAACATGTCAATGGAACAAACTCTGCAGGTTTCCGCACTTTTGGAGAAGGCTTCATTATGCTATGGGATATCTACCATAATACATTCAAAAGACTAGATATCAGCACTGAGTGTGACTTACAACCTTACAATAAAATTGGAGAACAGGTTGCTAAGACCAGATCTCCCAGTAAGTACTAATGCTGTTTTCTGAAAGATAGTTCTCAATTACATCACTAATTACTTCTAATTATGAAGGCCACAGTCATAAGGTCAAATAATGAGACGCTTGTTCTGTATTCTGGCAAAGTCATCTTTAACTTCTGGATGTTCTTTAGGCTTATTAACACAAATGTTAATAAAACCATTGCGGAGTATCTTTTCACCTTAACTCTGGGTTTGTTTCCTTTGATATCAACATTAGCAGTCAAAAATGAGACAGGTATTAATTATATTTTAAAACACTGGGTTTAATGTACAGAGGTGGGACAAATTAGTAGTTACACTGAGCACTGCTGGCAATTATACATAACCTTGTTTTAACCCTAATTTCATCCACTATAAAATGCAGCATGAGTATGAAGACAATAAATCACTTATAGATAGTAGAAAGGTTCATTTATCTTTGTAGAGTTGCTGTACAGGAGACTCATCTGAGCAAAATGCCAAATAATTGCAATGAAAGTGAATTTTTGAGCACTTGTGAAAGCAGATTGGCACAAAATGTTGCTTTTCGAGATACTACATTTTATATACAGAATCACAGAATCACAGAATAGTAGGGGTTGGAAGGGACCTCTGTGGGTCATCTAGTCGAACCCCCCTGCCGAAGCAGGGTCACCTACAGCAGGCCGCACAGGACCCCGTCCAGGCGGGTCTTGAATATCTCCAGAGAAGGAGACTCCACAACCTCC
>Ga0065711_1034857_pt1 | contig 23145 bp, 12 predicted proteins | sample Hoacrofraction12_FD_59098 | JGI IMG/M metagenome (GOLD analysis project Ga0065711, IMG submission 59098) | Hoatzin crop microbial communities from Cojedes, Venezuela - Epithelial fraction 12 v2 (version 2) | ecosystem: Host-associated > Birds > Digestive system > Esophagus > Crop | place...
CTCGTGGGTGCATTCCATCGGGGCCCATGGATTTGTGGACATCCAGATCACTTAAGCGATCCCTCACACAGTCCTCCTCGACCAAGGGAAAGTCGTCCTCTTTGTAGGCTCTTTGAATAACAGGGACTTAGGAAAAAGTCTGTGTTTGTTGTTATACTGCAAGAAGTATTTTGAACCTTTGCACACAAAACTCAGAAGTGAGAAGAGCCAATAAATAAATTATTTACCCCTCTGTACCTCAGAGTGCTCAGGAAGTTTCTCCATTCACAGCAGGAAATATAAAGTATGTAGTGGTTATGTATTGTGGAATTTATCAGCCACAAAACATTCATGAACCTTGGCACTCCAGAAAGAAATGCACTCCCACCACTCTATAAGACCAGAAATACACTCTCACCGCTCTGCAAGACCATTTTCATAGAAGTTAGTCTAGACTATTCATGTTCTACACTTACATATGTTAAAACATTTCAACCTCTAAAAAATGCAAAAACATACACTGATTTTTTCTTTCTCATCGAGCTATAGTTCATCTGATGCTTTTCCATATAGAACTATGGCAAACATATTACTTACAGCCACTCAGCTTACAACAATGCTCAGACTGTGCCATCAGAGCTGGAGGAAGGCACTATAGGCAGAAATCTGGCACGTAGTTGGCAGAAGAAATTTTCCTTCACAGCTAATCAGGGTCAACCAAAAAGCTTGGTACATGAAGTTATCCACAACTACCCACAAAATCAGATTTTTTGCTCAATTTGGCATTTTTTATTTATATATAACATTTAACTAGCTCTTCAGAGAAAAGCTAGCCAAAAAGCTGCTCGAGAAGCAGCCTGGAATCTTGACTGCTAAACACAGTTTCAGGGAATGGAAATCAGTGCAAACTATAACATTAATCCTTGACGCAGAACCTCCTGTTCAACCAGGCAAGACAGAAAGACAATGAAACATGGGATTTACATAAACCAGATTCCCAAAAATCTGTGTCAAGATGGTTTCCTGCACAATTTTTACATTGTTTTGCCATCACTGGGGAAGCTCTGTTTCGCTAAACCAGAAGCTATAGAAAACCAGACTTTACTTTCTTCACAAGGAACCACATCTGCTCTCATTCCAGTTTTGGTAATATTTCAGTCCAAGATCACACCAGCAGACTGGAGCCTTATAAAAGAAAGATAATCTGCACTTATTCTGCTGCTTCAGCTCAAATAACTTAAAAAGACACACACAGCTACTATAGAACAGGAGAAGGAATGGGAGAAAACAACGCTAAGAGAAACACTAAGAACGAAGGACTCAGCATTCTAGTTCAGTGGTGCTTCATTCTGAACAAGAATTAGGTCTCACAAGATTAGGATGAAATACAGGATGGACCTTAGATTTGTTTCACTTTTAAACCCAAACTTAAATACCCATGCTTTTAAAACCTGAGTTGTAAATTGAAAAGCAGAACTGGATACTCTCCCTTAAAAGCTGAGCACTACATGTTATTTAAATAATAAACACATTTTACTCATAAATTATGTTCATTCTTCTGCATTCCCAGTATAGCTGTGGGAATTCACATAAGCAAATGGAAAAAGAAGTTTAATTTCCTTCCTCAACATTCAATATTTTAACATTTACCTGTAAACTAAAATCTGTTTATAACAAATACGTTGTCAGCACTATTGTTTTATGCTAACTACTGATAAATTACATGATTATACACAGATTCTAAGGATGCAGAAATTAAATTGATCACTCTTTCATGTTGAACTTCTGATTCATTCATTGCATCTCCAGGGTACAACTTGGTAACAATAACTGATCCCAGGTTTGTCTGTTTCTTCCACTATTTGCATTTATTAGGTATAAATATTTAATACAACACCACCAGGAAAAACCCCTCTCAATCTGAATTAAGTTTGAAGCAGATCAGGTTTCAGGAACTGAAGCAAAATGGAAGAAAACATAGAAGTGTAAATAAGTTGTTGGAAAGTTACCCCACGGAGAGTAGAACCAAACTTTCTTAATAAAACTAGGTCATTATGAGGTAAGAATGAGTCTTGAAATAAAGAATGGACATAATTTCTTCCATACATCAACAGAAAAAGAAAATTAAACCGCACTAGAGCTTTGAAAAACACAGTACTATTTTTTAAAATCTGGAAACATTGGTTTTTGTAACAAGAAGGTAAAGAAACTTCCTAGTAGTTTGACATAATCACTGTTTGAGTGGCAAGCAAATAACTTTCCAGATTTCTGTTGAACTACATCCTCTGAGACTTGTTCCCACTCTCCTTCCACTCTCCAGTAGATCTTTATGAAGATTTTGGCAGTGCATTTTCTAGAAAACAGAATCAGCAGTGGGACACCAGTTACCTTCATAATATGCAAGTAAATTAGAGTAACAATTTTTCCCCTGGTCTCCTAGTCCCAGAAAAAGACCAGAATTCTTTTTAGGACAGTGAGTCCAGTAATGCAACACTTTCTACATGCACACCACCATCCCAACCATTAGAGATTCGTGCTTGTGATCTGTCTAATGCTAAAGAAATGGATACAGCCCATCCAAGAAGTTCTGTTTGGTGCTCAACACCAACACAACGTTTTTAATCAGTGCAGGAGGTGGTGGATCTACAGGAGGGGAGGCTTGGTCTGTATAATCCTTACTGTTGTTTTGCAGGGCAAAGTAATAGCCTAAGCACGGAAAAGTGGTGCACAAGTAAGGTGATATATGGAAAGGTATTTCAGATTCATAACTAACAAAGTAAAAAGTGGCTGCTTTTATAGTGAGCCAGAGGAAAAATGCACAGCAAGACCATACAAAGGTGAAACTCCAAATAAGGAAGAGTAACTCCAGAAATTATATGGTGTCTTTTGCCCACAGAGAAAAAAAGATGGAAAACTTGATGTACAGAAGAGTTTTTGGATAATTCTGTCTCAGTCTATTACCCTAATTTCAGTTCTTGCTAATTAGAGCAAGCTCCTTTTGAAGTATTTGTTATCTATGGATATATATGAGTTATGACTACGTTCTCACTTCCTCTGAATAGAGGACACCAGGTACGATGAAGACTATTAAAAAAAGCATTGAAGAAAAAAAAAAAAAAATCGCTAAATACACTATTTTCTATTCTCATCATTATTATTCATGGAAAAGGCATTTCGTTGCCCAGAAATTGTAATTTCATCAAGGAAATCTATTGTCTCAGGCCCTAGCTTGCATGTCTATAGTTCAGATTTTAGAATTAGTCTGGATGCATGCAAAGTTGTGCTCTTAATAAATGTGGTGTTAGATTTATTTCATATACACACAAAAATAACATTAAACTTTTATAGAGAAAATGAGACAGAAATAAGACTATAAAAACAAGGACATTAGCTGAAATGAACATGAAGTGTCATTGACTGCATTTCTCTGTGCAACACTTTCAAAATATAATGTGCCAACTCATTATCAGAGAGTATTGTTTGATATTGACATTTAAATACATGATTATACATTCATTCATCTAGAATCAACACGAAAAGCACCATGTTATACATTCAGAGTTAGCAAAGTTATAAAACTCCACACGCCCTTCCTTAGGTCACTAGTCTTTAACATTGGTTCAAAAATTGCTATATAATCAGAAATACATGAGTATGTATATAGCCCTCCAGAAGGAAGAAATCTTCATTATATACCTTGTATTAATAAATATCTACCATTGGGGGAAAAGAAGAAATTGTTAATAGAAGGATGTTAGAGACTAATCAAGGTGTCCTTGGCCGACTCATACAGTGGTATTTCATATAATGAGGACCATGACCAAGTTTGTGCTCCAAAAAATTTTCTGTTGTTTTAACCTTGCCATGGGCACAAAGGTTAGTGTTAATCACTCCAGTCAAAGCCATTAACTTTGAAAAGCTAAAACCTGAAAAAGGACGTTAATGAATTCAACAAAATACCAGCAGTTAATACATAGGCTCTTTAGCTGAATTCATTACTCAGACACTGCACAACATGTGCCTCAGATGTTCCATATATCACAGAACTGGTTGAACTCCAAAACATCCCATGTGAAACAAAATGATCAGCCACAGGAAAATTTCAATTCCCCATTGAAAAAACAATCCCAGGTGTAAAACATACCTGGGAAAGACTGGCAGATATTAATGGAGCTTCCAACTCTCCGTGTTCTTTATAGCCCTTTTCTCCCTCTTCATTGACTGCTCTGATGCTCCTCAAGCCAGGACTGTAACTTGCAGGGTTCCCCCAAATGTAACTGCAGCACAGACCATTGCTAGACCAGTGGGTTAGACCCAGGAGACAGCCAAGGTGTGCAGAACAGGGACATCTCCAGATCTGGGTACAGACCCTCATAATCCACTTTCTCCCTTCATTCTTCGTCAGTACAGGTACAGAAATGCCAAAACCTACAGAAGAAAAATTTCCTGAGGAGGACTGAATGGCTTGTAACTTCTTCGGAATACACAGGTACCTTACAGTCACTTCACAAAGGAAAAAACAGAAGAGGAAAAAACCCAACAAGGGTTAACCATAGCCATATTGAAAGAGTCTGTACTGCATTAAAAGCAGGCATTGAAATTACTCGACTCTTTCCCAAAATTCTCCCTCAATTTCTTAAAGCATTTGTTCCTTTTAATATATCTTGATCACTAAACAACCTCAAATCTTTCTGTAGCACTAAATATTCCTAACTGCTTCCCAGCTGATTCATTGTATCCCATCCCTTGTTGTATTTTGCCTACTTTCCTCCTCCAGCTGAACTGTCTTGTGTAGGAATCAGTCTATCAGCTCCTTTTGTCCTGCAAGTTTCTGTAAATCTGGCACAGGCATCTTCATTCAAGGTGCCTCACTCTAATGTGTCATTAAGCAGTAAAGGGAACAGCCATCTCCTAGTTACTGTCACAGTTAAGCCAATACCATTTTAAACAAAAGAGCATCTGAAGAAGGAATGTCTTGTCAATCTGTGAATAATTTTATAGGATAGGAAAGAAAAAATATCTCACCCAGAACTGGTTTGTTATAACTGCTATCATTACCTTACACTAAATTTAAAACCTTTCTAATTTTTGTCAGAAATGCACACTTTTTGATTCCCAGTCTTAGAAAAATGTACAAACAGTAAAACCTCTCTGCCCATGCAGAGCATTGCCAAAATTAGCTACCAGTAGTAGATGCCAGAACAGGTTTTTATAAACTCAGCATTCACTTACAGTAAGCTCTTCACAATATTGGGGTCTTTGACTTGTCTCCAGCTCTTAGTTAAGCTTGTAACAAACATGACCGCCTTGCTGGATACGCACTATGACCTTCCTACAAACACTCTCGAAGGTTTCAATGTCTTATATTCTTTAAAATACATATAATGAGTCATAAATACAGAAAACTTGTACATTTCAACTTTATAAAGTCCACCACACTAGATACCCTACCTTTCTACTCTACAGCTGACAAGTCTGTCATTATGTCTGTCTAATAGTACACATTAGCTCTAAACTTTTGGTGGAAGCAGGGGAGAGCTGGATGGCTTGGAGGAGGAGACAGGAAGAAGGATTTTTTCTTGATTTACTCTTAAGAGACACATGATTTCATTGTCATCTCAAAATAACAGCCACTTGTTAAAGTAATTACTATCTTGTCTCTGATATGTGCGACTACTCTGACTATGAAATACCTTGGAAGAATGCAGAATTATTCTAGCCACCGTTTTGTAAGCTGCAGACAACATGAAAAACACGAGGGCAGAAGACAATCTAATCTCAAACAACAGGAGAGAGTAACTAGAGGCCTAATCAAACATGTAAAATTTAAAGACTGCATAGTAACAGATGGATGTACAAGAAATCTTACTAGATAACTAGAAAGCTAATGGTCAAAAAAGAAAAAAGAATACTGGTCTGAATTCAGTTGAAAGAACAAAACCATACAGAATTGGTAGAGCATGGATTAGGATTTTTGTGAACAAGTCTCTGTCCTGCTCAGGATGATGTGTTACTCTCATTCCCCCATCCAAACCATTCAAAGTTGCTCTATAAGCTTCAAAGGAAGGAGGCTGAGTGCATAACAGCTGCAGACAAAGGGATTATTTAATGTTGGATGTTACATTGCTTTTATCATGACACTTCCTACATTTGGTGGTATATGTATATTTTTTCAAAGCTCCAGATTTTGAATCCCAACTATTAGGTAAGCAACTCTTCTTTCAGTATGAAGTTTCCAGTTGCAATGAAAATCTTAAAAATATTCCGTACAGAGTATGCACTTTCTCTCTTTCTCTGATAAAAAACTTCATCAATATTTTTTAAATTAATTCCTTGCCATCACTATTTGGGAACAGAAGAAGTCTGAGTCATTAATTACGTAGGATTGTTCTGCTCGTATCTGAAAATCCACATTTGAGTCCAAAAAACTGCAATCCTGGTTCGAATTCATGTATTTTTAGTCTCCAAATGGATTATGTTTGCCATCAGTACCTAAACTGCTACACCACAAAGGTCATCTGTTCCATAGCATAATGAGAGTAAGGCCTCAGAGTTACAATTGCCTATCTCTTCAAAACATCATCAAGCAAAATACACACTAACAGCAGAAACATTCTTCAGTTATTCATACAGCCATCAAGTCCAAGAAGTGAGAATCTTGCCTGCCCACTTACTAAATAAAAAACAACATTCGGATGGGATTCAACGCCCTTTTATTACAGGCAATGACTTTGGAAATTTGACAATCATGCCCTTGAAAAACATTAATAGAACAGGGAAAAAAAAAAAACCTAGCAGATGTTTTTGATAGTGGCATTCATGCTCCACAGAGGCTGTGTCATCAAGATCACTTTTTAGTAGCCTCTGATATTCACTATTTTGTTCATTAGTATCTCCTGAGGCCTTTTTATAAGTTTTGTTCAGCAACATTACAGATTTCCTGTCCCTTGTACTGCAGTACTGCCTTGTACTGCTCTTAAACCTTGCTCTATACAGTCAATCTCCAAGAAAAGTATGCTGCTTCAGTATACAAATTAGTGGGATAGTTTTCTCTAAATGTTTTAAATTATCATGTATTCACTCCATCTTAGCTGTGCATAACAACTGTACATAAAATAAAACTGGTGGTGATTTCAGATTTATATATATGTCATCACTGATAATTTTTCTTTACTACCAACTTAAACACACACAGAAAGTGTTAATGTGATAGACAAGTCCTATGTATCTCTGATAGATAAACTTTCTCTTTTGCAAGAAGTCTATTTTGGGTACAAATATATACAAGTCGTAATACTAACAAAACAGTCACATACAGCTCCATAGTTCTTGAATATCAGAAAAGAGTAGAAGTCTAACATGTTTAGTATCATCCACACAACATTCTTTCAACAGTAATTGATATAAAATCCTAGTCATAACATACATTTGATTGTGTCAGGTTCAGCTAGTTAGCATAAAGAAAGATGTATGCAGCACAGAAAGAATTAAAATTCCTGGTGTTCTCCGCTTCTTTTAAAAGCTGGAGGCAGAACTTATGGAAAAGAGGCAACTTTTTAAAAAACAATTAGCAATCAATTTGCAAATGCCATCAATTTATTGAGTCTGGATTGAGGGAACAGTGACATTACAGCTGCAGCCAGAAGACTCTAGCAGCATTTGCACAGTTACGTGAGCAGGATAAAAGTAGGTCGCAACGTGGAAGACAAACCCTCTCCTGTTGTTTACTTCTCTCTATCTTTGTAATCTACATTCCTTGAAAAGTCACTTTACCCATCACCCTCCACAGCCAAACAGTGCTTTGAGAGAGGAACTCAGGCATGGTTGCCACAGGCGGAATTAGAAAGCACTCCCTCACATTGGCAGCCTTCTGTGTACGAGCTTCTTTAAGCAGTTTGCCTTCATGGTGGCCAACAGCTGCACTGTCTAACTTCAGTAACACCTCTTTGCGCATAAAGGTCTGACCACTAAGGTTTTCCCAGAGTATTTCTGTTCCCTACATATATCTAATAACTAATCACTTTTACAAAGTAACTATTAAACAAATGGGCATGACTGATACAGGACAAAGAACTAATCAAGGATGCACTTGCAAAATAAAAGCTTCCTGCCTCAGTCTTGCTTGCTTTAAGAAACAGCCAACAGCCGAAGTTCTAGGAATAGCCACCAGACGTCAGAAAAAAAAGAAAACAACAAAACACCAAACTACAGACATGAAGAGACTGCCCCTTATTAAATTTAGGTTACATGCTGTTATCCTTTAATTTCAGGCATTCAGCCAGATTTTTGAATGTGCAATTTAACAAACCAGTTTAGAGTACAGCAACAACAGTCCTACTGAGTTTCACAACATCTATTCACCAATACATTTATTCAGACATGCAAATTACATCTGTAATCTCATAGCTAAACTGTTAGCCAAATGCAGATTAGTTAATTAAAACCTATCACACATGTATACAGTGTCAGAGATAAAAACCCCCACACTTCAGACTCCTTTTAGCTCAGCCCCAGTTCAACAAGATTACAGGGAATATAGTATGCAAGAGCACCATTTATCTTAAACACTGACAAGAGCTGAGTGTTCATATTGAACAACTCTGTCACATTTTTGCTGAATATATATATCCACACATATATATAAGCTTAAATGCATTACAGAGGGCAGGAAAAAAATGCAGGTAAAGCTGTTTAAATTAACCCCTAAACTCAACATGCATACATTCATTTATCATTCATCTACAGTGAAGGCAACAGCTCAGGAATATATACGTGCAGTAGGACTCTAACTAACATCAAGCATATTCTCTCTGCAACTCAAATTTCCATATAAGTTAGAATCTGAGCCTCAATTTTCAGATCATTTCCCCCAGCATTTCCAGAGTTTCTGTTCTCTTCCAACAATATCTGGAAACCTTCTTGAAACAGAATACCAAGGGCACGTCAGGTTGCTAGGGAAGACTGAAATCTTCTTTTATGCAGCAGGAGCTGTGAACTGCACAGATACTTTGGCAAGGGAACCAGTGAATTGCTCTCTGTGCCTGCCTGAGAGCTCCTCTGCTGTTACAGTGTGAAAGAAAACAAGTGATCTTCAGTGTAGACTGGGAGGAGACAGCTATGTGCCAATTCACTCAAAATACACAGAAATTATCAACAATAGTCGAAAACAAACATGGTGCTAGTTTATAGACATCTGGCTTAATAAAAGCAAGTCTGAAGTTTAACCACAACAAATCTGTTTTCCTCTACATATTCTGTGGAATTAGTAAGCAACATCTATTCTCCTTTAATACAGCAAATAATCAGTATGACTCATTACCAGACTAGAAAAAGTCAATCGGCTCCACAGGTTCTGATCTATGCCATTTAAACAAGGGGATCTCTCAAGTTCTCAAACATTAGGCACTCATTTTTGGTCTTCCAAGTGAATGCCCCAACTGTTATGCTCCTAAGTCAGCCCCACCATCAATGTCTTGAACGGTTATTCATCCCAAGCCAGTTTGTTCCTTCTTTTCCATCTCCAACTAGCCAGCCCACTCCTCAGAGCAGGAGTACCACCTTTCACTCCAGACATATCAGGACCCTGACAGAGAACGGCTCCTCCTACCACTGCTTCTTTCATCTAGTGGGCCCAGCCACAAAGTGACTACTATTTCTGGTGCCAGATCTACCTGGTGAGCCTGTGACCTTACTTCCATGTATTTTGTCAGTCCAGGGTTTATTATGTAACTTAGAAAAGAAAAAAAAGGAATCATTATTTCACTTACGATATTTTCAGAGTCTGTTTAAATGAATAGAATATTTATGAAATAACAATCTTCAAACAGAAAGGCAAAGGACTGTCTGTTCCTGCTCTACTTTTTCCGCTCAAAATACCACTGTGCTTATACTACAGAAATCACTGTTAGCAGACCACACCCTCTCATCTTGACAGCCGTCAACTGTTCTACCATCTCTAGCAAAGAACAGTCTTTCCTGCTGCAGTAATGGTTTTCAAGAAATGGCAACACAGAGAGCTACAGTAAAATGGATTCTACATCAAGCCAGCTGATAAGATGTCAAAAAAAGGACATTCTTGAGTGAAATTCCATTATTAACTGTTATGGGTTTGCTTGGCAAGGTTTTGGTAGTGGGGTGGCTATAGGGGTGGCTTCTGTGAAAACCTGCGAGAAGCTTCCCCCATCTCTGATGGAGCCAGTGCCAGCTGGCTTTAAGATGGACCCACCGCTGGCCAAGGCCAAGCCAGTCAGCAACAGTGGTAGCGCCTCTGTGATAACATATTCAAGAAGGGGAAGAAAACACTGCAGTGAGACAGCAGTTGAGAAAGAGGAGTGAGACTACGTGAGAGAAACAACTCTGCAGACACCAAGGTCAGTGAAGAAGGAGGGAGGAGTAGGTGCTCAAGACGCTGGAGCAGAAAGCCTTGCCTTGCAGCTCATGATGAAGACCATGCTGAGGCAGGTTGTCCTCCTGCAGTCCATGCACGCCCACAGTGGGGCAGATCTCCACCTGCAGCCCGTGGAAGGGAGCCCACATCAGAGCAGGTGGATGCCTGAAGGAGGCTGTGACCCCGTGGGGAGCCTGAGCTGGAGTAGGCTCCTGCCAGCACTTGCGGACCTGTGGAGAGAGAAGCCCACACCAGAGCAGGTTTGCTGGCAGGGCTTGTGACCCCATGGGGGACCCACGCTGGAGCAGCCTGTTCCTGAAGGACTGCACCTCATGGGAAGGACCCATGCTGGGGCAGTTTGTGAAGAGCTGCAGCCCGTGAGAAGGACTCACAACGGAGAAGTTTGTGAAGAACTGTCTCCTGTGAGAGGGACCTTACTCTGGAGCAGTGGAAGAGTGTGAGGAGTCTTCTCCCTGAGGAGGAAGAAGGAGTGGCAGAGACAACATGTGATGAACTGACTGCAACCCCCATTCCCTGTCCCCCTGCGCTGCTCAGGGGTGGGGAGGAGGTAGAAAAATGGGATTGAAGTTGAGCCCAGGAAGAAGGGAGTCATGGGGGGAAGGTGTTTTGTGATCTGGTTTTATTTCTCACTATCCTACTCTAATCACGAATTGGTGATGAATTAAACTTCCTTTTCTCCCCAGGTTCAGTCTGTTTTGTCCATGACAGTAACTGGTGAGTGATCTCTCCCTGTACTTGTCTCTACCTTGGAGCATTTCATCATATTTCCTCTCCCCTGTCCAGGTGAGGAAGGGCAATGACAGAGTGGTTTTGGTGGGCGCCTGGCATTTATCCAGGCCAACCCAAAACATTAACAAACACAAAAACATCAAGGACTCAGTTATGTGTATGTTTACTGATACAGTAATTTGGAGACTTTGTAACAGTAAGACATTATTCACTTTCTACTGCAAACCATCATTTTAACCTTCATTTATTAATGTCTTCCTCATGAAAATAGGTTAAAAACAATAGCCTTCTGCCTTCTCCAAGGTAAGCTCCCAGACAATCCTTCCAGCTAGGCTTCATTCTGTACTAACTTTAGATGTCCATCCAGGAGAACCTTTAACAAGTTGAGCACAAATACCTTACCTGCCCTTCTGCAGTCACAAGCAACACCACGCGCACACTTCTGCTCTTAACTAAACCAGCTCCACATGCGCAAGCATCAACACCCTTGAGTGCCTGGTGTTAAATGGGTGGGGCCCACCACCCCCTTGAAGCACCAGCAGGCTACACATTCCTATGCCTCCAGCTACAAACACAGTGTAGGCACAAAGGCTGAAGCAGTCTGAACGTTTAGCTATACCTTCTCCTTCGGCAAGCCTACCCTTCAATCTCTACGCAAGACAATTATGCTATGTAAAGACGGCATCTGCTTACTGTGCATACCCACTTTCCAAGAACATTCAGAAACATCTTTGCTGAATTGACTCATTGAAGTGCTTTCTACTCCCATATGCTCTGCAAAGCCAACATAGCTACAGGTGAGGAAAGTGTGGTTTGATAGTTTGAATATAGCAATTCTGACACATCACCGCATTGCCTCAAATTCACCTGCTGAGCCAACCACTCTCCATAAACCCCCCTCCCACTGATGACAATTAAGCACATCTGTGCAGACTCACAGCCATAGTCACAGGTGTAACAGGGCACAATTTCAGAACAGGTTATTCCACCCTGCCAAGCCTTCCCATGTGTGAAGAGTCAACATCTGCTCTTCACAACAGGTCTTTTACAGATAGAGACCACTTAGGTATTTTTAAGGCCTTACCCTAAACTCTAGTTCAAATAAATTACGCTAAAATAAAAAGTTCTTTTATCTCCTCTGGACTGGCATAGGACACAATGCAGGTCATAGGAGGTGTAGTCATCCACCTTGGTGACACACAACGAAAACCATAATCCATTAGTACATTTTAATGACACGTCAGCTGCATTCAAGTTCACATTTCAGCAGTAATTTAAACCTGATAAGTACCTACAGCAGCTACTTCAGGCATCAGAAGTCTCAGTTCAGGAAGAGAGTGTACCTCCCATACTGTTTGATCTCTGTCTTTCTTTGCCCAGGGATATAGGCAGCTAATTCTTCAAAACATGAAAGCACAGTACACAGAATAAATAACCATCATGGATAAAGCCACATATGCCACTTACATGAGGCTTTCATTTGTATAATCAGGGCTGTACAGGTGGATGACATGGGATAACGATGTAATTTTGCTAGTGGAAATTTCTGGTGTTGGTAATGATGTGTAAATTAATGCAGCAGTTTGACCTCTGGGTCCCAAAGGGAGTTCTTGGGAGGACTGATTCAAACATTTTGTTTCTCTTTAAAACTGAGCACTCTGTCTAAACAGGCTGCCCAGGGAAATGGTTGAGATGCCATCCTTGGAGGTATTTAAAAGACGTATAGATGTGGAGCTTAGGGACATGGTTTAGTGGTGGAATCAACAGTGTTAGTTAATACTTGGACTCGATGATCTTGACAGTCTCCTCCAACCTAAATGATTCTATGATTCTAAAAACAAACACAATAAATAAGGACTATTTAATCATTTTTATCACTTTCGTTGTAAAGCTTCACTGTAAACCACTTTGTATATTTTAAGGCAGCGTAGATTGATTTCAGTCTAGTGCTCCATCCATTAGCTAAAAATTGCTCTCAAAAGATATTGCCAGATCAGTTGTATTTGTTCAGAAACTGCTTCCCTAGATATAGAAGACAGATACAGAGATGTACACAAACTGTACATTGTAAAGGCTGCAGTGAAGGACGGGCGGAAAGGGGGGTCAGGAGAAGTGTGCTTTTTCACCAGCTACCTACCAATCCTCATTGCTACAGTCATCTGTGAAGTCTGAAGCAGTTAAAAACATTATAACATTATAAAACTTAGGCTGGGAGGGGAGAGAAAAAAACAACCTGCTAGCCTGAAAAGAAAATCCACATTTTCTAGGGTTTATATTAACAAAATAGTGACTGAAAAAATACACACTAATTGTGTTACACTACTAATAACTCAAATTGCACAATAATGACTAGACTACATAATGAGATAGTTGTTCTGTGAACAGTGTAATAAATTCTTTAAAAAAAGAGACAAAATTGAAGGGATTACAAAAGATACCAGATATCTTAAGGTGTCCGAGTGGGGTGCTTCATGACAGGTATATGGCTGCCATTAAGGTGCCATTAGCTTAATTGCCTTTGATTAGTGTGATGAAAGCACAAGCTTCCTTAAGAAAGAATGGCTTGTATCTCCCCAAGATGGTCCCCAAAAGAAAAACTAAAATCTCCATCAGATTATGGTCCTGTTCACACACAGCATGTGGGTGAGCTACTTTGGCTAGTTGTTTTCCAACAGGCTGCTTTCTCACAAAGAGAGAGCCCTAAGGAAGAGCTGAAGGAACAAGGATACCAACCAGGTTGCTGTTGCCAAGGACAACCCCTAGAATCACAGAATCATAGAATGGTTTGGGTTGGAAGAGACCTTAAAGATCATTTAGTTCCAAGTCCCCTGCCACGGGCAGGGACACTTTCCACTAGACCAGGTTGCTCAAAGCCCCATCCAACCTGGCCTTGTACACTTCCAGGGAAGGGGCATCCACAGCTTCTCTGGACAACCTGTTCCAATGCCTCACCACCCTTACTGTAAAAAATACCTTCCTTATATCTAATCTTAATCTACCCTCTTTTAGTTTAAAGCCATTACCCCTTGTCCTATCACTACATGTCCTTGTAAAAAATCCCTCTCCAGCTAAAGTTCTCCTTGCTAGGATATCCTGGGGCTTCTAGTTGAATTGACAGGAGATACTAAATCCTCCCAATAGAAGTAAAAGGGCTTAAAATCCCCTTCAAGAGCACAGAATTAATGGCCTTTTTAAAGTGTTTTCCTCAGATTGAAATCTCTGGATTGCTTCAATCAGCAAGAGAAATACTATCCAGATTGCATAACCAAACCAGTCTGAAAATGGTTGAAGATGCGAGAGAATAGAAAACCTGGAAGAAACAATGTCAGATACCTATATTCACAACCCTGCTTCCAAAATAGACAACATTAGCTGACATTCCACTGTCTTCCAAAAAATTCAGAATCACATAGGACAGACTTGAAACACTGTGAAGAAACACATCATCTCCTTCCTGCCCTACATGGGGTCACAGCACATCTGACCTTGTGCCAATCTGTATCGTTCTCCATGATGTAACTCCTCAGGGCTCTCCTCCTTCCCATTGCTCTCCATACCCTCTACCTTTAAGGAAACTTAAATTCAAACACCTACATCAAAGAACACCTAGATTATAAGATCAGGGATATAAGCAGGTTACTCAAAGTAAGTAAGCTAAAGAGCACAATACTAAGAAAAAACAGTGGTTCTTGAGACTGCATTAAAACCAGCAATGTCTGAGCAAAGAAACCTACAATAAACAAACCAAAGTAGGTGGACCACATTATTCCGCTATACATCACACCATCTACAAGAGGACAAGGCTTTCAGGAAACCCTCACTCCAGATTTTCTATATACCTGAAAAAGCCACCAAGTTTTTGAAAACATATGTTATATAGCTGTATGCTATTAGCACATCACTTAACCGCTTTGACTTTTCCACTATCACACTGCTGGAAATTATCAGTTAAGTTACACTGCCACCACACTGGAGCTATACTTGTGAAACTGGCCCAAAAGCTGTCAGAAAATATTATTTTGCTGTACTGTATCTAGTTTTGCCAGGAAAATGAAAAGGAAAAAGTTATCTGAAGTGCAGTGCCAAGGCACTCTCTGCCTAACCAAAGTGCTGCTCTCTGCTGCCTCAGCCCATTTCCCAGTACAGGAAAAAGGAGGACTTCACCCGCTCTGCCTTCCAGCTGGCAAAGCTTCCCAGCTGCTCTGTCTCTAAGATCAGTGACCAGTACTGCTCAGAGAGGCCAGCTAGCTGTAAGTATTCACAGAAGCCTCATTTTTCATAAAATGCATCATTTTGTACGTCTGATTTAAGAATCCCTGGAAGATGCTTTTTCAAGAAAGCTGATTAGTTCTGAGCCCTCTTTCCCCTCCTACAATCTGATTTTTCTTCCATCATGTATGTCGGTCCAAAATCTCATGGCAATGAATCTTCCTTTAAGCTTTTTGGAATTAACTCGTGACTACCATTCCCGGGAGGAAAAATCTCTCTAAGTCTCTGTAGAAGAAGAGCAAAACACACATAAATACACACACTGAAAAGGAAAGGAAGAAGGTTAAAGTCTGTCTAAAGGAGCTTGCGTTACAAGATCAAAGGCCAAATGCAGCATTTATGTCATCACTTCCTTAAATTAGCAACTGATGGACTGTCTATGGTATGACTTTGAAATAGCTTTCTATTGCTTTTCTTCACACCATTTCGCCCATATGTCCTTTCGTGAATATACGTGTGGATGAGGGGAGAAAATACTACATGACACTTTCAGGTCCTCACTGTACTGACAGGCTAGGAGCAAGCTACCATCCAACAACTCAGACAAACTAAGCTACTAAAATTCTGTCTTCAGACAAATTCCTCTATATCTCCCCTGCTAAAAGTGCAAAATCCTTTTTGAATTAATACTAGAGTAGGCTTACTGTGAAAGTGGCGTAAATTCCAGATGCCACTAATGGAAGTCACAGTTTCAATGTTCATCACAGATTCACAGGTTCCAAATATAAAATTAAGAATAGGTGCAGAGGCAATAATGACTTAAAAAGGGGAAAACTGATTACTGTTATCTGCTGCACTACAAAAGAAACAAGAACAACGTTGGACTGTTTCCAGCAATCCTTCTCCTGTAAAATGACAGCTTTTGTTGTCCACTCTGTAATGCATTTTTCTGTACTAGGCTGACAAGAAGTCTTTTCTCAGGTTGATAGCCCCATTATTTCTCATCTTAATATCAAAACAGTACTGCAGTATCTCAGACAATAGCACATGTAAGCTACTTCTCTAAGGGTCAGAGAGTCCTCCAGGCTTTTCTTCTGTTGTAATACAGTAGGAGATTGTTTTAACTGGCACCACTACCTTCTCTGCAACAGTCTATAAGAAAGTCATCCCATAACATCTGTGATAGGACAAGTAGAAAACATGTCAATGCCTGGACCTGGATTCTCGTCAAGAGCAATGGTACACTGTGATCTTGAGAAGGGTGAGATTAAAATTTAGTTCTAACAACACCAAGGTAAAATTAAGTAAAATTAATGGAACAAGTAAAATAAATTGAAATTTCATGTTTCTGTCTTCCATTTTGAACTGATCTGCAGTGCCCTGCTTCTTTACTCTGCTTTCACAACAACACACACCAACACCTCCTTCATGGTCCCTGGATAATGCTTCCTCCAGCCTCTGTGCTGAATTCCCCTCTGTTAGCCTGGCCTCTCCTGAACCTTCAGTATAGTTATACAGAGAATTTGCAAAATCTAATTTTAATGGACAGACTTTGGCATATTTACCAGCCATCTGAGAGTTTGTAAGTTTGGGTTCCTGGAAAGAGGTGAGTGTCCATTTCTCCCCCCCTCCACCCTGCTTTGGGTAACCATTTCACAGCTTCACTCCTGAAGATCACTTTTAATCTGTAAAAAACAGACTTGTCAAATACTCTCAAAATTCCCTGCATTTTAGGATTTCACCCCTCTTATGGAGTAGGAGAGTGACAGAGTTCATGAGATCACTGAGAAACAATCACTGCAGCTGTCCCCAGTACCTTACCCCTTCCTGTTAGTCTTCATCTCATTATTTCCTTTATTTCTGCAAAGGCAGATTCTGAGTAGTCAGAACATTGCTGTTTTAATTTTTCTAATCAGAAGCTTTTAATAATAAAGACCCACAAGCAAACCTCCATGGAATCACTGCCATGGCTCAGAAGAGAACGGAGCTCAAAGCAACATTTGTTCTGTCAGATATCCACTTGGGCAGTCAGCTGTGAAACTGCTGCAGTAGCAGGCTAGTTTCTGTGGGTTGCATTCCCAGCTATCCTTTCTTTTTAATTGTGTGGTTTTAATCACTTCAGCTCAACCCCGGTAGTTAAGCAGAAGATTCCTACATCAAACAAAAACCTCTAAAGTACAACTCATAAGGCAATGACTCAGCACCATCTGTGGCAGAAACCTGACTGTGAAAGCACACCCCAGCAAAAATTACTGATGGGAGAAACATTCAGGTAGACATAAGGGCACATCTAACAGCAGAAAGGCCACTACAGTGCAGATGCAGGGAACTGCTGTTGCTATTTTTGCAGTATGTATGTGGAGTGGTATCTCCAGTACCAGAAATGACATCTGTAACATAAACAAATGATATCTGCTTGACACTTTACAAGCTTCAGTCTGAAGCTCGCACGTGTGAGAAGTTGCATTATTTTCTAAAGCTGCATGTAAATCAAGCAAGCTACTGATAGTGAGAAGGGCAAATTGATCCAAGTGCTGTGTATATAAGGAACCCTGCAGTTTAGCGCTGATGATTTAAACTCCAAAATGCACAAGGATGAGGAACGGACAGGACTGGTTTAGAGTCACATTGACAATCCTTGCCCTCAGTCAGCTACATGCGGCATTTCCCTGTGTGCTTAAGGATCTAGCTCCCAATTTGGATATTGCCATGAGACTTCAAACAACTGAAATCCCTCTAAAAAAAGATACTAGGATTAAAGAAGTAATGTATTCCAACAGTAGCAAAAACCCAGTTCAGGCCTAAAATTCATTCTATTTACAACCCTTGGAGACTCACTATGGGACAGCATAGATTTTATTATTAAGCAAATCAGAATTTGACTGAGGTTCAGACCACAAGTCCACTTCAATGCAACCCACTCAGCTGAAAAGAGATAGGAGGAGATGCTAGAGCATACTACTTGTATATTTACTTGAAGACTTACTCAGCATAAATATATGAGGTTAAAACATGCCATATTTGATGCCTGCAAATCATTGAACTATATCCAATTTAATACAACTTTCTCTCTAAGGGAACTGAGTGAACTGTGTAACTTGTATGTTGGCATAAATATTCATGAATTGCTAAGAAAGCTAATAGGATCAATAAGAACGAAACCTAAAAGACTACTTCACTCTTGCTAAGTGAGGATCCAATTCTGTTGCCAGCCAAGTCGAAAAAACCATTTGTCACTACCTCTCAAAGAGTCACGACAGGGAGCAAAATTGCATAGAACTACTCTGCAGTAAGGACTCGCCCCAAGGAGCACCCTGACATCTCTGGTGGGGAAACAAATGGCAGTGACAAGCTTAAAAATAGAGCATTTTCAGGCTGCCCCATTTACAGTGATTGAGCAGACCCATGGGAAACTGCTACCCAGGGTGCAACTGCACATCAGTCCTCTGCTCAAAGTGAAATTACAAAAACATGGGATACATGACCACCATCCCAGGAACACGCTGTTGCAGTGGCAACGCAACGAAACTGATGCTGCTGGGATACAGGTGACAGCTTTAAGAAAGCATTGATCTGCATAACTTGGGGGCTGTGCCCCTTTCAAACACTGCCCTGCAGAATGCAAGATGGCATTGGGATCAGAGATGGCCTTATCCTGCTGCTCCTGCAAAGGATACACCCCCTTGCAGCGACAAAGTGTGGAATTTGTAAGGAATGTACAATCAAATTCCTTGTGTAGTGTTCTTGGCTGTGGGTTTTGCACAGAGAAAGGCAGGTGTTTATAAAGCAAATTTGGATTATTCTGTAATCTAGCATGAAGAAATAAGGGGTGAAATTGGTAATGGATGTTAGAAGTTCACAGAGAACTGTCTTCTATGGCAGGGACCCCATGCTGGAGCCAGAGAAGAGTGTGAGGAGGAAGGAGTGGCAGAGAGAATGTGTGATGAACTGACCACAACCCGCATTCCCCATCCCCTTGTGCCACTGGCAGGGAGGAGGTAGAGAAAATCAGGAATGAAGTTGAGCCTGGGAAGAAGGGAGGAGTAGGGCAAGCGTGTTTTTAAGATTTGTGGTTTTATTTCTCATTATCCTAGTCTGATTTGATTAGTAATAAATTAATTTCCCTGAGTCGAGTCTGTTTTGCCTGCGATGGTAATTGGTGAGTGATCTCTCCCTGTCCTTATCTCGACCCATAAGCCTTTCATTACATTTTCTCTTCCCTGTCCATTTGAGGAGTGGGAGTGATAAAGCAGCTTGGTGGGCAGCTGGTATCCAGCCAGAGTCAACTCACCACAGTGCTTATGGACACAAGGAAGCCTTACTGTGACTGCAAATAAATTGGTTAAAGTGTAAGAGACCCTCCCTCTTCTGTTGAGTTGGTTCATCAAAAACCAGTAAGAGGGAGTCAAACCTCCCTTGTTTCAACAAATATTTTGATCACCAGCAAGGGATCAGGCCCCAGATATTTCAGCAGAACGTACTAGGAAGCATTCAGGCACACTAGATGAAGATGTGCAACCTCATATTCTGACCTGTTTTTGAGACAGGCCTCGAATAGTTTCAGTTATAAATAAATAGCTTTTTAGTTCTAAAGCTAATAGAACTTAGCTTTCCTTTTCCAGCATTGGAAAGCTAAGTACATGGCTTTCCACTAAAAAGCTGATTAACTGGGTAGGGACAGCAGCTTTCCAGGCCCCCCTGAGAGAAAAGAATTCAAGGGCTTGCTGCTGCACCAAGTCTTTATTGCCAGAAAAGATTTGCCCTTTGGTCCTGTTCACCAGTACTGATAGAGATGATGAAATGTTTTCTCTGTCCTTCCCTAGGCAAGCTCACAGCAATGAGGATTCAACTCTTTAAAAATCCACTCTTTTCATGCCCTTTCTATGAGGCATATGATTATTATCTTGCTAATGGATTTTAAATGCATCTCAGTAGGATATTAAATGTGGATCTGCATGGACAACTTCAGTGGTTTTGAAATGACAGTTAATCTCTAGTAACTACTCAGAATTCAGTGTCAGGGTCTACGTGCATGTACACGGATCCCAGCAGCATCTTGGACTTGTCTCATCTAATGGTACTTTTAATTCTTTTGGGGTTTTTTTTTTTTTACTTTTTAATCATCTTGTATTGCTTAATGAAACAGATGCATACTATTTCCCTCCTAAATATTTTTGTTTGCTGTATGTGCAGTAAAAAGGTCACTTTTCCTATTTCCTCTCCTCAACCCCAATATCAAAGAGCTAGACAAGAGACTTACCTAATCTTCTAGCTCTGGTACCAGCAGCAGGGGACTCCCATGCACCCTTGAGACCCTTTGGCCAGCACCCATGGATTCGAAGTAACTCCACAGTGAACAGTCTTCTGACAAGCTGTGCCAGTTGCGATAATTCAGTACTTTTTTAAGGTTTGTGTGAACAGAGAGGAAGATAATTTATAGATAACAGTGGCCAAGATTTTAAAATGAGTAGTGACTTCCGGGTGGTCTTGTGGGTAAGAAAACAGCAGATCTTTGAAGGAGTCGGTGCTTTTAAAAAATCCCAACTAACTCTTTGGAAGTCAGTATCTACTTTCAAAACTCTGGGTTATAAGCCTACTCCCAGGTAATATAAGCACATCACTTCTTTAAGGTGGTCCTCTAATCATGCTAGAACTAGTGTCACTCGTAATTGAAGTAGATCTGAGAAGAAGACCATGTGTAGAAATTTCTAGCAGTGGGATGCTTTGGAGTGATAACACAAACCTCAACCAAATCCCACCCTGCCATACAGATATACCAGCAGCATAAAGGTTATGGTATAACCTGCCTATAGAGAACTTGAGAACAAAGAAGATTACTTTTCTTCCAATGACCTCTCACACAAGGGTTGCCACAATGTGTTAAACTTTGTGCCTCAATTGTAGTTGGTCGCAACAGACTGTCGCAGAAATGTGAGGCGGACAAAAGAGTGTTCCAAAAATCAGTTTTAACACTATCAAAAATAGAAAGGTCAAATTCAACAGGGATGTTAACTTACAAACACTTCTGCAGACATGACTAATTTACAGGCTCAGGATGTCTGCTGGGAGATAATACTACACGGTGTGTGGTTAGATCTACTCGAACAAACTTTAATGCGTGACCAAAATTAAACAACCAACAATAACAAAACAAGGGGGCAACCAAGACAACAGTCCAACAACATTTAACAAATTACAGGACCGGTGTAACAGTTGGGGATGCTATCACTACACAACAACATGCAAGAATCGTGGTCCAATGTGTGCACACATTTGCTCACAGTGGGGAAACTCTCATTCAAGGGTGCCCAGAAGACAGGATTGCTCACCCCAAGAAGGAGCAAGGGCTCACTCAAGGATATCGAGAAGAAATAATCACTCATCAAAATAGGGTGAAGGCACTCAACCCCAGGAAGTTTCTGTGGGTGACATCTCAACCCACGGGGAGAGTCCCCGATCACAGCCCCACTGTTTCCAGGAACCACCTCATGGCATTCCTGGTGGGTGGCCCTTTTATAGCCTGGTTGGATCTGAACTGTGGTAATTTGTGGTCAGTGAAGCTTCTCTCAGCTGAGATGCTTCATTGGCTGGGATCCTGCCTGCTGACCAAGGGGTCCCGTTATTCTCCTTCCTGACACAGGGGTGAGTGCATAACCCGGGTCACAGTGTCCCAGCGTGGGAGCAGTGGACGGCACCAGACCAGGGGTGTTCAAGTGATCACTGCCACGGCAGAGCGCCAGAGATGTGAAAAATCAGAGCGCAGAAGAGCCGATGGTGGCCATGTTGAAAGGCCCTGGTTCTTATAGGGGCAGGTGCACCTGCCACACAGACTTACTGGATTTTGCCATGAAAAATACTTCATGTAGATAGCATGCACTGTGTGTTGAGATTCTGAATTAGATTGTTTGCCAAGCTCAAGTCCAGCAAATGGTGGATTTGGAATGTTTTATCCTCAATAACTACACAAATTTACGCTTTTTAAAGTTTGGCATACTAAGATGGGCTTCATTTCATTTTTTTGGACCAAGACCAAGTATAGGTGAGATGAAGTATGGATCTATATCACAGAAACTTACCCACAAAAACACGAGTATTAGACTTAATATGGTAGGAGCCTTGGTTCCCCAAATTTCCTAGCCAGAATTACCCAGAGAAAAATCTATTATGGACATGCAATAAGAAGCACCAGGAGACTCGGTCTCTCATGATAACAGGACACATGCCTTAAGAATATCAACAGCCTTGCAAGAATTCTAGACATAGACAATGTACAGATTATACTAAATTCTTAGCAAAATGATAAACAGCATAGTCACAAGATTTTTGGGGTTGTTTTTTCTTTTTTTCTTCTTTGCTGGCCCTTATAAGCACTTTTAAACTCAAGAATTTATCTGTGTAGTTGTTATCTAGCTAGATGTTAAACTAGCTCCCAAGTGGCTCATGAGGTAGCTTTAAAAGCGTTCAGTTCAGAAGTGGAAGAGATATAGAGACACCACAGATCTCTCAAAAGATGCATTCCCTTGCCCAGAAGATTCAGAATGTCCTCTAGGGAACATCGGCAAAAGACATTTGCAGAGGATATCTTCTAAGAATTCAGCTGCACATTCAGAGCTGGACACAACTTACTATGGGCAAACTCATACCAGTCACATTAACAGTTCTGCTAAGTGGGATAAGAGGAACAGGTACAGGGAAGAGAGAAGATACATGAGAAACAAACCTTCTAATATTCGTTGGAGAGAAGAGATGTAACTGCAAATGGAGGGATAAGCAGCAAAAGGAGCCTGCAAAAAGGCAAAAAAAAAAAAAAAAAAAAAAAA
>Ga0065711_1034858_pt1 | contig 23145 bp, 21 predicted proteins | sample Hoacrofraction12_FD_59098 | JGI IMG/M metagenome (GOLD analysis project Ga0065711, IMG submission 59098) | Hoatzin crop microbial communities from Cojedes, Venezuela - Epithelial fraction 12 v2 (version 2) | ecosystem: Host-associated > Birds > Digestive system > Esophagus > Crop | place...
GAGTACTGTGTCCAGTTCTGGGCTCCCCACTTCAAGAAAGATGAAGAGCTACTGGAGAGAGTCCAGCAGAGGGCTACGAGGATGATGAGGGGACTGGAACATCTCTCCTATGAGGAAAGGCTGAGGGAGCTGGGCTTGTTTAGCCTGAAGAAGAGAAGGCTGCGAGGGGACCTTATAAATGCTTATAAATATCTTAAGGGTGGGTGTCAAGAGGATGGGGCCGGACTCTTTTCAGTGGTGCCCAGCGACAGGACAAGGGGCAACGGGCACAAGCTGAAGCATAGGAAGTTCCGTCTGAACGTGAGGAAGAACTTCTTCCCTCTGAGGGTGATGGAGCACTGGAACAGGTTGCCCAGGGAGGCTGTGGAGTCTCCTTCTCTGGAGATATTCAAGACCTGCCTGGACAAGGTGCTGTGCAGCCTGCTGTAGGTGACCCTGCTTCGGCGGGGGGATTGGACTAGATGACCCACAGAGGTCTCTTCCAACCCCTACCATTCTGTGATTCTGTGATCAGCAGAAGGAGACCTCTTTGCAAAGGCCCTAAAACTTCAGCGCCTTTTCACACATGACAAAATCCCAGATCTAACATGTAGGGAACAGGCATTAACACCCTCTAGGTTTGGTGGCTAACAGCCCTAGCTTCTTACCTGAGGATCTGTTCCTCTGGCCTCAGAGACCTTCCCTCTCCAGGCCACTCAGCAGTAGTTTCCCTTCAGTGGTAGGAGTGCTCCCACAAATTTACGGGCCTGGGCATAAGAGCCACCACGTTGCTTATACCTACTGAATCTTCTGATGTGCTCCTTGGTTTCCATGGGGATTTAGATCCCCAGATAAAAGTTAGATAAAAAATCCCTTTGTTTCAGCAAGTCGAGATGCTGGAGGGTCTGGCTCCTTGGAGAGGGCTGGAACAGCATCCCAGCCCCGTGACACAGTGGTAATAGGAAACGGGCAGGATCTCCCTGACAAATATGAGAACCCAAAGAACCCTTTGACATTTACACTGACAGGCTTTCCCTCGGTGTCTGGTACCCCTTGAGCACAGCAGTGGGATGAAAGCATTTCAAAGCACACGTAGATGCTTAAGAATTTTATTAGCAGCATCAGCCAACATTTCCACTTGCTGTGTATTTGCTGTCGGAAAAGTAATAACAGCTTCGGAGAACTTACTCAGGAGAGAAAACAGCTCTCTCCTAGGCATCACGCTGTGATACTGCTTTGAGTAATAACATTGCATGCAGGAATGGAGTGGAAAGGGGCTGCAGCCCCAGGAGGAGCAAGGATTGCTTACATGAGACCACAGAAAGTGCTTGGATGGAATAGGATGAAGGAAACTGTGGTGTGACTACATGTCAAGAAAAGACTCCAGCTGCTGGTCTCTACCTGCCTGTGTCAAAGCCTGCTCAAGGAAGTGACTTTATTTGTCTCATGGGACAAATAAAACAAGTATTGGGAAAAATACAGTGAACAGTCTTGTGTTGGCAGTGGACAAGGCAGGCCATTCAGATCTTAACCCAGAGCTTTCTTAGAGCAAGAGAAGTATATGAAGGTGCACTGATATTCACGCCTAACACAAAGGAAACCCCAGGCCCCTGCAATCTGCTGGCTGCTGAGGCAGAGGAGCTACTCCAGCACTAGGGAGCATGCGGGGCTGTGCTGCCTTTGACCCCCTAGCAACTCCTACAACAAGAATTTCCCCAGTCCTGTTTCCCTCGTCCTGTGTTTGCATCTCCCCTGGGTCTGACTCATTTCTGGAGATGCGGCCGAGGCAGAGGGAGACAGAGCCAAGAGCTGAAGGGACAGAGCATCTTACAGAAACAAGTCCTCTCCCCACAGCTCCCCCAGCCTATCCCACCTCTGTCCCTGTGCAGTGGTAGAGGCAGAGACCACTCATAGGGCATCTTGGAGCACCACCAGCTCCATCCTTCTGCCTCCAGACACAGCCTCTTGCCCTCCTCCGCAACAGCAGAGGAGAATGTCTGAGGAACCAACCCTGCACAAAAGTGGCTACAGGTGAGCATCTCTGGTGAGCCTCACGGTCATTCTGCCAATAAAGGTACTTAACCAAGAAGCCAGCAGAAAAATGCAGGGCCTCAACTTAGAGTATTTAATCACATGCTTTAAAGCATGCCACCTGTCAAGGCAGGTGTGGAGAAGGTGATCTGGATGATCTCACTCCAAGGTAACATGGTGAGCCCTCCTGCACCTGTGCAGCCCTGCTGAGACAGCCAGGCAGCCTGGCAGGTGGGTTTCCCCTTGCAGGACACTCCCATGGCAGCGAGTCTCTGCATTTCTTCAGTATGTCTATACATGCCAGCTTGTGAACACACGCAATGACATGCAGCTCACAAGCAAGATCTCCTCCACAACCTTCTGCCCAAGCATCACTACTCGTTTCTGGATTGCCCCTCTGGACCCTCGCTGATTCCTGTTACACAGAAGAAGCCAGGCTAACAAATTTTCCCTTTCCTTCCTGACACGAACACCCTGCCAAAGAAAAGGCATGACAGAAGTGGCATGGGTGGGCCACCGCTGACCAAGACCATATATTCCTTCTATCCCAAGAAAAGGTCCCCTGCTGACCCCACAAACCAGTACCTCCTGGGCCCCCCCACCACAAGCAAACAGATGCCATGCAAAGCAGAGGGTTGGGCTAGAGACCTCCAGATATCTCCTTCAGAGCTGGAAAAGGTTGGTCAGGGTCTGTTCTGGTCCAGTTTTGAGTATCTCCAGGGATGGAGATCCCACAGGCTCTCTGGGCTAAACCACTCTCCCTGTGAATTTGTTTTCTTTTTGTCGAGACAGAACTTCCCTTGCAGCAACTGGTGCCTGTTGCTTCTTTTCCTTTCATGGTGCCACTATGAGAAGGGACCTGCTCTGTCCTCTCTGAACCCTCCCTTTGGAGAATCAAACACGACAATTAGGTCTTGCCCTCTCTTCTTCAGGCTGAGCAAACCCAGCCCGCAGCCTCTCCTCATCACTTGCTATCACATGCTAGTTATTAACCAGACCTTTTATTAAAGATTCTGGTGTCTCACTCAGCAGTAGAGCATGATTTTAAGTTTGTAGCTCTGTGTCTGTTTCCAAGGATATTTTACTGGCCAGATGCATAAAGCTGCTTAAACCTTAAAAAGAAGTCATCTCTGCTGCAGAATACAGCTTGCTAATTAACCCTTCACAAAAACCCACAGCTAAGGTCTCAAAGCACGAGTACCAATGTAGCTCAATTTTAGGAAGATAACAGAAGGGATTCAGACCGGACATCAGAGCCCCATGAGCCAAGCTCTATAAGGTTGCTTTGAAAGTAAGCGGACATTAAAGCCAAGGACACGCCCACTAAAATAAACTAAATTTGGATTTTAAGCGCAGCCCCTCTCTGCAAAGCAGCTCTATAAAAATGTCAGTGCAGGACTTCCTGTTTATTGTCTCTTGCAGACTCCAGATGAAACCCATCCCACCAAAAAGAGCTGCTTTCTAATGAGCCTTCTGCAAGCACAGGTTCTCCTCCCTCACCCACGAGCTCTAAAACAAAGCGGGCAAACCTACCTCCCCAAACCCCACATGACACCCTGGCTTTTGGGATGTCCACCCCGCCAGAACCTGCTAATCCGCTTGCTTGCTCCGTGCTGGATCCATCCTTCTCCTCCAGCATCTGCCTCTCCCACGGGTCACTGCGTCCCACGGGCTCTGCTGGTGTGGCTGCAGGGAGATGTGGGGAGCAGTTGAGAGCAAACACAGCCCTTGTCTTAGGCAATAAACCAGTTACTCATTTTTTTACCTACCAGAACAGCTGTGAGCTGGAGTAAAGCCTACTTACCTCCATTGGCAGGATTTTTCAGAGAAGCCCAAGGGAACCAGGAGCCTGTGCACTATGGGCATTCAAAGGTAAATGAGCACAGATTATTTCCTCCAGCATTTTTTACTTTCCCAGCCTGCAGCAAGTACAGCCCAATTCTGACCCTTTAAAAGAAGCAAATGCACAACAACTGGTGCTGTTCTTATGCAGTGCCTTTTGAGAGCTGAACCACACTTTAAATCACTTTGATGATGCACAAACACTAATTTGTCCTGAGAACAAAGAGAAATCGTCCCCCCAAAAAAGACAGAAATATCTGCTTCACTTCAAACTTGCTTTTTTTTTTTTTATTTGTTGGTTAAATCTCAAATCTCAAGCCTCAGCCAGGTCTAAGGGTGAACAGTGCACATCTGCAGAAAGAAGAGAAGCCGATTTAGAAAATTCTCCTGTCCTGCAGCACGTAGGACTGTACACCTGCCAGCTGGAACAGGGACAGGTAACAATGTGAGTGTATGGATGCACTACAGCTGTAAGGAGCAGCAAGCACAATTTGAGCAATGCTTGTCCACACCTTGGGCAGAACTGGGGAAAGAGCAGCTTTTCCAGAGAATCAGCTTTCAAGACCCAAGTGCTTGTGCTCCGTAGTAGACCAAGAAAAAGAGGACCATGTCTTCCAAAACAGCAGGAAACAGACACAGGAAACAAAAAACAGACAAAAAACATTTTTTGTATCTGGCCACATTAGTAAGGCTGGAAAACAGCTAAAAAGTTTGAATATAAGATATCAATCAGGACACCAATATAGCAAAGAATAAAATATGGTGTTACTGGGCAGGAGAAATGGCAAGATGCAGCCAGGCAAAGAGGGGAAAAAAAAGAGTTGGATAATGCGATCTTGCCTCTGGAGAGTCCAAAACAATCCCAAAGGACCCTCCCCGAGCAGTCTGCCGAATCTGCTGCCCCGGGCGGGATGGTAGCAGTGCAGAGGGGTGCAGGGACAGGGCTGCTCCCCTTGCCCGCTTGCCCTTTGCTGGGTGCCGGCAGCTCGGCGGTCCTGGCCCAGTGGCCAGAGCACCAGGGGTAAAGTCATCTCTCTCACACTTCAGCGCTGCATTCCTGCAGGGCTGCACGTGCTGGGAACTGTGAGGAGAGGGGGTAGGGGAAAGCTGAACATGAGGTATGGCAGAGCTAGAAACTGCAATGGATGCAGAAAGCGATGGAGGGACAGTTAAAAAAAGAAGAAACATCTTCCTCTTGCCACTCGTACCTCTCTGAATTGCCCAATGTCTCAATGAAACAAGCTTTTTCTAGCTCAGGTTCTCCAGATTTGGGTGTCTGTCTTCCTGAAGGAGATTAATGCTGCTTTCTAGTGCTGCATCGACATGCCTAGAAGAGGAATAGCTGTATGTCAGGAGGGTACTGCCATCCTCCTGTCCGAGCAGGTCTGCCCTGCCCTACGGAGAAGAGATGGGGGCATGGCTGGCGCTGTGGGAAGACGTCCAGCTTTCAAACTCCTCCAGCCACTTAGCCACTGCAGAAACAACCCTCAGCCCAATGGCTTTCATGGGCCAGCCCCACACAGCAGAGAACAGACACAAAAGATCTCCTAGGAAATAGCTTCTGCCTCTCCTAATTTCATGGGACAGGTCAGGGCAGGGAGCTGCATGGGAGCCAGCCAGGATTCCTGTACACACACATTACCAGCAGCCTGCACACGAGCTCCCACGAGGTTTAAATCATGGTCTGTGGGAAAACGTCAGCTTCTCTAGACAAACTACTCACATCAAAGAAATCAACGGTAGTGGTAAGCACCTGGAGAGCTGCAGCGTGATCCACATGGTGCCATGATATCTGCTTTTTCACCTGCATCCTCCCAGACAGGTAGAGGCTTTCTTAGGACACCTCGCAGATCCCCCACTGCTGGGAATTCACTGGAAAACCCACCCCGCTGTGGCAGAGATGGGACCCAACCGCGCAGCTTCCTATACCCAACACTGCTGCTTGCAAAATGACCACGGTTGCCCTCTACACACTGCTTTTCTCCCACAAAAGCAAGTAGATGCTCCCACTCCAGTGTGACAGTAACCCCTCACATGAGGACAAAGGGCGTCACCGCACGCGCGTTGCCATTTTGCCAATAAACACAGCCATTACTGAAAGAAGGGCAAAAGCGCAGTGAACGGTAGGAAGTGCTTGGTAAACCAGTTCACCACATTGGTCTGAACTGGGAAGAGCTGTCAGAGATCAGCCTGCCAAGTCTTCCACTGGAGTCTTTCCAAATGACCCAAGCCAGCCAGGGCAGCGCAGCTTGGCAGGAAGTCGATGGGATGGGGCGTCTGAAGGCAGCTGGGCTTCCCCTGTGTCTCGACAGGCTCGGGGGGTTGCGCTCTGTGACTCAGCCCAGGCACCTGGCAGCATGGCAGTAGCCCCCGCTCTCCCCCGCAAAACCCAGAAGCCAGGATGGAGGAGGTTGTGTACGTGATCCCGAGGAGACCCAGTCTGCAGCTGGGCCTGGGTGTGGAGATGCTCTGGCTGGGGACCAGGCAGCCTGGCTGCAACCTCTGCGCCCGGCTCTGGGACCACAGGCAGACAAACCCTCTCCATCACTGCTTCTGTCCATGCCCTGCTCTGTACCTAACTCATGGCATCACAGGGGACATGACTATTCTACCCGACCTTGTCCCCAAAACAGGACTCATCTGCTAGCCGTGTTTCTGCCTACCACGCATGATGCCTGGAGCCCGGCAGCCGAGATCCAAGACTTGGTTCACGTGCTCTGGGTGAATCAGAGACACTGCTCCGGTCCTGGACACACAACTAGAGCCTGAGCCCTTTGGCAGGTCCTTTGAACGTGAGCAGGTCAGAGCTGTGGGTATCTGCTTTCAAACCACTCTTGAACTGGCAGCATGGATGCCACGCTAGCTTGTGGCTACCACAGCCCAGTGTGAGCTCAGAAAGTCTAGCAGGGCTGTACTTCACACCAGGACAATAAAGCCACCGTCCCCTGGGACGGCAATAAACTGTCCCCAGGAAAGAACAGCTCTGCTGGTGTAACTGCACTGGGGACTTCAGTGAGCCCAGCTAAAGCCACTCACAAATCACATCACCCCCCACCCCTGACACACATAGCTCTGCGGGTAAAAGTCCATACCATTGCTGTGGCCAGAAACATTAGACATAACAAATGTATTTTTAAAACAAGGGGAAGGAACATTTTTCAGGCCTAGGGGGTAGAGGATGTTGGCTTGAACTGCAGGAGAAAGTTCAAGGGCAAATCCTCAATCCATGCAAACCAGCTCCTCTGGCAATGCTTTGCAGCAATGCCAAGTATCAGCTCCTATTCTAACATCCAGGTTGCCCAGGGAGGTTGTGGAGTCTCCTCTGGAGATACTCAACACCCGCCTGGACAAGGTCCTGTGCAGCCTGCTCTAGGTGACCCTGCTTCAGCAGGGGTTGGACTAGATGACCCACAGAGGTCCCTTCCAACCCCTAACATTCTGTGATTCTGTAATCTTCCACACAAGTACCTCTCTCCTTTGGGCACACACATATTTCTGAAAACAATCAGCTCTGCTCTTAACTGGTAAAGTCCTGAAGGCAAGGAGAGTCTCCAAATAATACCTGAAAACCATACAACAGAAAGCCAGGTGATGCTGTCTTTCTCACACCAAGATGTGGGTGCATCAGCCCATGATTCTCACTCAGGATCCCAACAGAAGGTTTGGCCTTCATAACTCTTGTCATCACCTCTCTTCCAAGACTGGGACAGACAGATGGGCAGGCAGACAAGCAGATCATATGTCAGTAAAATGGATCACATTTAGAGCACCTCTGACTCTTCACCATGGTCTTCTTCCCACTGGGAAGCCAACCTGGAAGACTCTGGACCACTCTCAAGCGACAGCTATCCAAAACCCCTTTCCCAACAGAGATTGTCTGAAGCCTTATTATTTGTAGTAATTGTCCCAGCCAACCAAAGGGCTACTTTGTGGACTGAGCTCCAGTCAGCTGAAAAAAGTAAGAGCAAAAACCAGACTGAAGTCCTATCTTAGGCCTCTCTGCCAACAGATGTAGTTTTATGAGCTGATTTTCTTGTGTTTCTTTAAGTATTTTACTCTCTTTCTCAGTGGAAGAGAGGCAAGTGGTTGACTGTAGGGAACGAAGTGATGAAACCCACCTCACTCATGATGTTTTGTTGATCTCACTCATCTCCTCCAGCCCAAGCCACAGCAGATACTGCAGAAGGTAGATTTGTAAGACAGTTATTGCTTCAAATATGTTTCATTCGGCATTTTGATGAGCAGTATTTCCTGTAATGAAACCTCATCTTGCAGGTATGCTTCCTCCCCTGAAGAAATGTCCTTGGGTACAGCAGATTAATCACTGTCCCCTGGGCATGGTGTTCCTTCATTTTTATTACAGTAAACTGTTTTTGGGAAAAATACTGCTTCAGGAAATTAACCTCACTACAGATTCTAAAAAATATATCTTGTATGGCACAAAGAAATCAGCATGGTCATTTTTCTGCTCTACCCATTTTCAGTTCCTTGCCACCCTCAAAAAAGACTGGGGAAGGTGCATAATAGAGGTGCTGCAATTTTGTTCTGAGGTCTTTACCTGCTCTTTAATTCAGCTAAACCCCCAATAGAATATTTTTCACATGCCTGTCCAAAAGCAGTCCACCATTCAAGAGCTCACCCTGTAACTGCAAAGCATTCTCATTAACCACTTACTTTAGAGTGCTCCTCACCGTGTCAGTGTCCCGTGCACTTCCCAAAGGTTTCGGGGAGGCAGCCACCCTGGGGCGGCACAGGGCTGAGCAGAGCCCTGCAGCGCTGGACGTCTCACAGGAACACGCCATCAGCATGGCAGCGAGCCAGAGGCAACACTCACGCTGACCTTCAACAGTGAGCAAGAAAATCGTGTAGCAGAGACCATGCCACAAACATCAGTGCTCTTGCTGTGGCCAGGTGAAATTACTGTAACGGGCTGCTAATTGACCTCTTCCTCAAAACGGTCCAGGGGCAGCAGTGCTGGGGATTGTGCAGTACAGGGGGAGCAGTGGCTGTGCTCCCCAACCTGCTCCCCATCCGGGCAGCCCCCCTCGTGGGGACTATGTGTTCACCAGCTGGGCTTGCAATGGGTCACCTCCAGGCCTCCCAGATCTCCCATCTCCAACGAGGTCCTTCATCCACAGGGAACAGATGCTTGCCTTGATGGCTCACCTTGCCCCACAGACACAGTTCTCCTGCTGCTGGAGCCTGCTGATTAGCAAGCTGTTCCTGGTGCCAGGTTCTCCTCCGCTGCCTGGATGTATGCTGGGACATGCTGGCTTCGCATCCAAATTTTTCAAATATTTTGCTTTGTGGTTTTTCATGCAGCGTTCAAGATATTTTGCAAAAGGCACCTTATAAATTGACTCAATAAATACACATAAGACATCGGGTTTAATCCTTCCTTTCACATTCTGCTTTTCATTATTAAAATGTCCCCAACCTACTGACTCCCTCCCCACCCTTGTGTTTAGGCCAGTCCAGTCCAACTTAAAATACTTTTGGCTTCTACAGGAAGACTGGAAAATGACTATTTTATGTCAAGGAAGCTTGTTTTGGACTAAAATCAGGGCTTGTAAATGGTTGAAGCAAAGAACGGCTGTAAGAACTATCACATCAGGTGCACAAAATAACGACAGCGTGGTGGTGTTTTCATGCCAAGGGGGCCCAGTACCATATGACAAGACCTCCACTGACCAGCCCTTCCTCACTGGGGCATCCTGAATGGGAAAAAAATACATACAAAAGAAGAGCAAATTCTCAGGGATAGAGAGGCTAAAGGACACCCAGACATGGGTTGAGCAGTGTGGGTACAACGCTGGGGCCAGGCAGGACCTGCCCACACAAATGGTGGGACTGTCTCCCTTGTATGGGTCAGAAGGGTGCCTGACTGCAGTGAATGACTCCTAAAAGGTGGGTTCAGCCCCTCCAAAAACCAGGTCAGATGGGTAATGGTTTGGAATTAGCTTCAGAGGAAGATCCATCAAACCTGCTTTGGTTTCCTCATTGCCACTGTATTTGCATCATATCCAGCACCAGGGATCCTCAGCTGGCCAACAGCTGTCTGCCCTCCTCAGCCTCCAGCTCCCATCTTCTCCTTGCAGCCCAGCTCCACTCAGCACTGATTGAATATCTCCAGGCCCTCTCTGCATTAAAGAAGTAATGGGACAAGCCAAGAAGGAGAAGAAGCAAAGGTCAAATTGTGATCACATCAGTTTAGCCTGGCCCATGCTCTGCACCTTGTTGATTTCCTCCAGCAGCTGAGAGATAGAGAGAGACAGCAAAGTACTAGAAGGGCATATTGTACATCACCAGGTAATACCTGAGCATCCAGGATTTCCCTTGCCGCCAGGTGACAGAGCCTCACGTGAGAAATGAGAATTAAGCTTTGTTACCTGCATCACAGCCACAGGAAACTGGGAAACTCATGCCATCCCTATGGATGAGGGGACACCCTTGTCTGACAGGGATCTGGGTGACAAGCCTCGGAGGATAATATCATGCTCTTTAAAAAGCACAAACTTCCTAAACAGGGTCTCATCAGCCAAGAGGTCAGAGCAGCTGAGAGGCCACACTAGCCCAGATTTTGTTCCTGGAGCCCTAACTCCGTGGTTTAACTTTCTTAAGATTCCTTTAAGGATCACAATGTTCTGGACAAGAGACCTCAGGGACCTCTTGGGTAAATGTGGGCATTTCTTTTATTCATTACCAGCCTCTGGCTGCATTAATACCTTAGCTATTTCATCACAGGCCTCTCATGCCTGTTAATATGTCTTTTGGACTCATTTCAGCCCACAAGCCTCCCAGTTCCACAGTTTTGCTTTGTCCTTTTTCAGAAGGAGCTGAGCACTGTGGTCTGGAGGTTAAAGCCCTGGAGGCCTGTGCACGGGATGGCTGGCCTCCATGCCTGGCTCGCTGCAGCCTGGGCACCCCTTTTACCCTTTCCATACCTCCGAGCCCAGTGAAGAAAACCCAGTGGCAGTGTTTGCAGGAGCGGGAATCACCTGTGCATGGGTGCATTCGTATGCATCTAATGTTTTCAGTTCTTCACTGATAACCCAAAACATCATGGGCAGTGGGGAGGCCAGGCACAATGCCAGCTCAGCCAGCCACGTCCAACACTTGTGAAGCTTTACTGTAAGGCTTGAAAGGCAGAGAGATCAGGCTGTTTTGTCCAATAAGTGAAGGGATAAACCAGCTTTTGACACAACTCTATTTAAGGATGGCCACAGGCCCAAATGGAGCTTTGTCTTCAAGGTCCAAAAGTGGAAAGATCTGAGTCCTTTTCACAGGATTTTTCTTTGTGGAAATAGTTGATCCGGTAGTCATAGAGAGACTGCAGGCAGAGCCAGAGACAGCAAACCCAAGCCCATGCACTCAACAAAAACAAGCTCTGAGAAGCGGGCATGGCAGTAACCTTCAAGGCTTTCTGCAGGAGGAAGATGCACAGAGGAGATGAGGACCAGAGTCTAGTCCCTGCTTCATGTGCTCCTGGTGGCTTCCCTGCACATCTGCCAGGATGGCCATCCTCAGCCCCTTTCCCTTGGAGGTGCAGAAAAACTGGAGCTCATAACCTGGGGCTTCTCACCTCTGTACAAATGAATCCCACTGGGGTCAACACCCCAAGGTTTGGGTCATGGCAGTTGGCAAGTAAACAAGTCAGGCTGGCCAGCTTGGACTGGCAAGGTTTTGGCACTGCCAGCAGGCTGTTTGAGAGGGACCTTTCAGGCAGCTGGCTTTGCTGCCACCTAAGCATGGAGGTTTTGTTCATCTCTAAGGATTCATACAGTGGTTTAATGAACAATTGGCCAAGTTGGCCAGGAAGAAAGGTTGTTCAAATGTTGTTGCTCTTCCCTGCTAAAAAATGTCATTCTCCTTGACCTCTTTTTAACATGTTTCTCAGGTTTAGGATGAAGAAACAAAACCTCCAAGGCTCTGAGCAAAGGCCCATACATTTGTTTTAAAAGAAAATAACCTCAGAGTTGGAGTTATTTGGTCAGTTTCCCTTGAAAAACCTAGGAAAAAAGTCCTCAGAGAGAGATGTGCCCTGTTGAAATTCTCAGTTTCACAAAAAGGACTGGTTTTCATTGTAGAAAAACAATTTCTGTAAGAAAATTAGAAGCATCTCTGATGAGACAGTTCATACGGGTTTGGTTCAATAGGCGCTACTGGATCTGGTATTCTTATATTCTTACCCTGTCACACCCTTTCTGAAACTGTCAGTAAAGAAACCTGCATACTATAACCAGGTAACTAAACAAGACTGACACGTCTTTGCTCTTTTCAATATAGACAGGGATTTGTTGTTGTTCTTGAAGGCCTTAAGTTGCAATATTCAACAGCTTAAATATTTGCCCGTGCCTTCTGCTCACTAATTGCATCAATGAAAGGAATGCACTTGATTTATATCCATGTACATCAAAAACCTTCATGAGTGACACTTTTTAATAGGAACAATGTATTCAGCAATAAGAGAAACGTCACAGTGCTTTCCAGGATGACAATAAACTGATAGATCTTAGAGTTTTTAAAGCAGGGATAAGGTAAATTAATTCGGATTGTTCATCCTGGTGCCAAGTCTGAAGCTGATGCCTTGCCAAATCTACTACAGAAGTGCAAATTGGTGAGGGAAAGCAATGAAAGATATGAACTTGTCACTTACTTTCTTGTTGCTCCAGACAGGATCTCAAACCACGTTCTCCAAAACAGCTAGCTCTATGCACACACATCCTACCTAAAGCGAAATCCTTGAAGAAAGTCTTCCACCATGGTCCACCTAAACACCTCTGTTTTCCTCAAATGCCTTCAAGGGAGCAACTACAGGTCTCTCCTGAGTGTGAGCTGCGGGTGATGACTTCAAGGACCTTACCAATGGGTAGGAGAGTGACAAAGGAGGAACTGGAAAGGATATTGGTGCTTCTCCAGGCCCAATGAAACCTTTCACAAGGCCAGAGACACAGATAAAGTGACTTCTTGATATCGAAAATGTACAGCATCCCTTCTACCCTGACATTTAAGCAACAGACCAGAGGTTGCATTAGGCAGACAACGTCTGGTTCAAAAGAACTGTCTGACCATGCTTTTACATATCACCAAGTCCACAGATACCCAGATCTGCTTGCCTTTCTTCCCATAAATGCCATTGTGCAGGTGTTATCACCGCGAACAGTTCCATACTGGTGGCTCTGGAAACTTCATCCATTTGTACCTTAAGGAGAAGCCGGCCAGCTGACCCAGCACAACCTTCAGTCCAGCCAGGAATAGAGAAAGAGGAGCCTGTCTTTTACTGTTGCCCTCTACAGACACGCTTGTTGGGCTGAGTTTTGGAGCTGGGGCTGAAGTATATGAGAAAGAAAATGATTAATAAAAAAAGATGGAGAGGGAGGACAGGTTCAGAGATGTAACTTCAAATCCGGAAGTGTGACATGAACCATTCAGCCCATCAGTGACACAACCCCAGGGTGACTTGGTTGAGGCGATCATTATGCACATGGCTAAGAGAACAGATAGATGGAGGCTCTTCAGCCTGATAAACTGCACCACAATGCAACCCATAGTATAGCACCAAAACCGGCCAAATTCAGCCTAAAAATAAGCTTGGTAGAAGCCACAACTCACCAACAGCTGTGATGGCTTCTCCATCACTGAAAGTCAAGAATAGTGGGTGGATATTTCGCTATGAGCTCTGCTCTTGCAGTCCAGAAAACCTGTAGCACTAGGACTATTCAGGAGACCGGATGATCAGTGTCCCCTTCATCGTACCGGAGCCACTGCTCAGCCAGCTGCTGTGGACCCCTTGAGATGACCAAGACGATCAGTTCAGCAAAGGGAACAGATGACCTACATTTCAGTGAAGGACTTTCTGCTTCAGCACCAGGCTCCTGAGCAATGCAGCTTGCTGGCCAGATATTTCTCTCCCTCTGCCTAACCCATCAGCTCAGAAACCAGCTAGAAGAGACCAAAACAACCACTCAGTCTGAACTCTTGCACAAAACAGACCACAGAGCCCGCCCCAGTAATTCCTGCATGAATACACTGCAGTCCTCCAGAGTCACTGGGAATACAGGGCTGGAAACAATAGCTTCGAAAGAGCAAATCAAACTTATAAAACAAAAACAAAAAAAAGAGGGGAGCAATAAAAGTCATAATGAGTTGAGGAGGTAATTATGTGTGATAGCACGGTTTCTTTGGCTGGGGACCAGCAAGAGACACTGTCTGCGTCCAGCCCCCAGGATGAGCATGACAGAGCAGTTCGTGCTGCAGAGAATTAAAAATCTCCAGACAGGAGAAAGGTAAGGGAAAAGGCAGCAATCTGAGATGGGGCCAGGCCTAACTCAGACACGCACAAGTCATTGAGCTAATGTCTCTTGGCTAATTGCACACACAGAGACATATCCTGCAAGGAAAACAGCCTGAGAAACAGCCCCATGGAACGGGCATTAAACAAACGCATTAAGCAGGGGAACAGTAATCCTTTTTCGATGCCAGCAGGGTGTGAGGCATTTCTCATCCACGGGACCGCAGCCATTCAGTCACGCTCAGCCCACGGGAATCCCACAGAAGCAAGAAACTGCAAGAAGCTACAAGCCCCCCCACCATTCGTGTACAAAGGCTCAGGGCAAAGAGGAAGAGATCTGGCTGATGATACATGCGTGCTGTTAAACATACCTCCCTGGAAAGGACTCCGAGCCCCAGGTTTAGATTTAGTAATAAAATCGTGAAATTGGAGCAGAGGAAGGAGGCCAAGACTTCTGGGTATTGTTTGCAGCTCTGCCCATGTTTGCTCAGTGATTCAACCCAGCATTACTGGGTCTTTGAGTCACCCACACCATTGGTTCCTTCCCTCTCTAGAAAACCCCCAACCCAGGAGGGTGAACATGGGGGAACAGCGTTTTTCTTGATGAAACTGTTCAGCCTCCCAGGTTCACCTATCTTTTCTCATGCCAGGTATCTCTAAGCCTCAAGCTCCTGCAAGCAGAAATGGAGGATGCACAGTCTGATGCCCTCAGATGTCAGCGCTTGAAAGGTAGGCATGCTGGTTTTTAAAGCCAAAGCCAGGAGGGACGTCGGTAGGACAGTCTGCTCTCACTCCTTCAAACAGTGTCAGCTGTCCCCAAGCCAATTCTGACAAGTGTTTGCCCAGTCTCCAACTTGTAACTTCCAGAAATGACACTACTACCACCTCACTTCATCACTATGTGGCCATCCTCATTGCGGGGAAGCTGTTCCTATCTCACAACTGTAGAATTTTGTAGCTGGAAAGGACCTCTGGAGGTCTCTGCTCCAACCCCAACTCAAAGTAAGGCCAACCAGATTTACTTGGCCAGATGTTGTCCAACCAACACCTAATCTGTATCTCTCTTGCTGCGGTCTCAACCATCACTTCTTGTCAGGTCTGCCACGGATACAGAGAAATGATGAGATCCTTTCACCTTACATCAAAATCTACTGTGTATTTAAAAAAATGTTTTCAAAAAGCCTTTCCTGCTTCAGATCCTCCAGCCTTTCCTCACAGGTCATGTTTTTGAGACTGCTGATCTTTTATGCCTGCCTCCCACAGACAATTGCTATTCTCCAGCCACACAAATCCTAGAGCTGCCAACCTCATGAAGACTACTGCGGCTGCGAATGGGAAGAGTTAGAGGCACATGCCTCCACAGGCTTCCTCCATAGAAAGGAGAAGACAGAAAAAAGGCAGGCAAAACAGAAACAGCTCATCAGTTGCTCTGAACACCAGCCTTCCCTTGGGCCCCTTCTCCTCACGTCTCCGACAACCTCGAGCATGAAGACATATAAAAACCCCAAGTGCGCAGTTCAGCTGTTGATAGCTGTGGTACTTCTTGCTGTGCCAACAATGTTGCATGCCCCAGCTCTTCCCCAGGGCTAGCAGCATAAAAGAGTGGAAAACCTAACTCACGAGACATTACTGTTATTGTTTTCTAACAGAGCCATGCTTAAAAATCCTCCACCCAGAGGAAAGCTCCTTTGTGCCATGAACAGGCCAAACACAGTCCAGCTGCTGACTGGGCAGACTGGAAGGACAGGCTCATGGCGAGATGTGTTTCTCAAGATCCAGAAAAGTTAGGACCAGGTCTCTCTTGGCTGTAAGCCCACTCTTGGGTGTCCTCTGCTCTGCAAATCCCTTAGCTGCATCACCCCATCCTCTTCCCAGCCCTGTCTTGGGAGCTCTGCTTCACCATCCTTCCTTGCCTGTCCCCACCCTCCAGAGCATGTATCACCTTCCCAACCATGAGATAAACCCTCATTCGACTTCTCTTCAACCTGCCCTAGTCCCACATTCTCCCCATGTCCTCCCCCTCCCCAAACACACATGCATTTCAGGGCTTAGAAACTCCAGTGAAACAGGAGGTGCTTCAGGAGAGGGGGCTTTGAAGAGAAGGGGCCTTGCCATGTTAACTGGAGGCGCCTGTCAGCCAGCAGCCCAGCCCCTGAGCGCGCAAGGAATTTTGACCTCACATCGTGAAATTTCCTAGAACTTTAAACCTTTGTTGTTGTTGTTGTCATTGTTTCTTTGGCTCTCTCGTTTTTCAATTTTTCACTTGGCAACCACATTGAAATGACGCAAGGAAGTAGCCACTGCTTAACTGCAAATTATTAATTAGATGCCACGGAGTCTGTGCATGACTGCACGCAGGGCAGGGGGGCTGTGTCCTACATTACAAAATCAACAGACCGGCTTGGCATTGCTTTTCTGCCCAGAGATATAATTTAGTGACTAGTCTCCATTTGCTCCAGAACTGATTCCTAAAAGAGAAGGCACTTGCACAGCCTATTGGGGGGGTGGGGGTGGTGGTGTCAAAACAAAAAAAAACACCCCACCCTTGGTGGCCAAGGGCTGATCCTTTAGCTGGCGAAACTCTTTCCTAAGAGCCTCAATCACTCTTAAATACTAATTGTTCTTAGCTGGCTAGAAATAGTCTGACTGAAGACGTTCTGCTGTAAAATACCAATCTGATGAAACGGAGAAAGACTTCAGGCGCTGAGGGCTGCCCAGCTCTCCAGGTTTTCCCAAGACTCCCTGCCACCCCAGCGGGAGCTGCCACCCCTCTGCCGAGACGGGGTGTCTGGCCACACGCCTGCTCCCCGGCTGCTGCAGCGCGACTGCACGGACTTTTGCACAAGCCACGGCTGAAGGCGCCGCGGTTTTTGGGGCTGTATGTACACTTTGCCCTAGACACGTCTCTGCTCAGAGGACCTCATAGTTTAAATACTCCAGACCAACAAATATCCCAGGGAGGATCTGTTCCAATGGGTAATTACACTCATTGTTAAAAATTAACAACAAAATAATAATCGTAGACAGCTGGGCCTTTTGTGCCTTTTATAGCAACATTCCCACAGCTCTGCGAGAGACATTGTTTGGGATTCACAAATAAATTTTCACCCCAATTCAGGATAAATCCTTAGTCAATGTTTTTGGATGCTTTCCCAAGAGAGAATGGCCACTTCCCATGTGGCTCTAGCCATGGTGTATCTTCCTGGCATGCATATCCTGGACAGCAGGGATGGAGGTCTTCAGTGCTTGCAGGACCCAAGCTCCAGACCGTGCTTGTCCACCCAGAGTTGCTGCATCCCTCATTTTCTGTGTTTTTTAACTCACAGCGTTGCCTGGCCTTGGCACTGACAGAGACTTGGGAGCCTTTGGTCGCCTCCTCCCCTCCAAGAGGTTGGCTGGTGGCAGATGGCTGAGGGCAAAGGGAGGCTCAAGGAGAAGTTTGAGCATGTGAAAATCTTATCTTCAAGGCAGTAGGCAGAGGGGACCAGCAGATGGACTTAAACTGAGCAGCGGAACAATCCCAAGCTGATAACCTAGGAGAAGACTGGCAGAGACCTGACGGGAAGGGTGGAGGGAGGTTGGCCAGCTGTGATGAGGTGCATCCTACAAAGCCAAAAGAGCATGCTTGGCTTGGAGTGCTCCAAGCACCAAATACTGAGTGGTCTTGGGACCGTTGTGTAGAGGCAGACTTCAGCTGCACCCTGCTCATCTCAGGTCTGAATGTCCCCTCCCTCTACTACCCACAACAACTCATATTTCTGAATGCTGCGATCTGCTAGCCAAGATCAGGGGCATGGGCTTGCAAGCAGCAAGAAAAACCTTCTGCGGCTCCCCTGGATGCTGCAGCTGATCGCCAGCGCTCTGCAGCCCGACACGAAACCAGAGCAGGATGACGTTAACCATCACATAGACCATGTCAGGGTTAGCAGGAGCAACCAGTGCTCAGTCCCTGCCCTGAGAATCAGAAAGTCTTGGTAGTCCAGACCGAGAAACATCCCTGGGGAATCTACTCCACTGGTTAATCACCATCGCCCTGAAGAATTAATAACAAAACAATAACAGTAGACAGCTGTGCTTTTCCTGCCTTTTATAGCAACGTTCCCACAGCACAGTAAGGGACGTTGTTTTGGGTTCACAAACAGCTTTTGGGACACATTCATGCCTTCATCTCTTTTTCTATGGTCTGCCTCTCACCTGCTGGACTCCACTCACTAGAAGGCAGCCAGCCTGCCACTTCCACTGCAGTAAAACCAACCAGTCGGCAGAAAAGCACATGCACGCACGCAGCAAGCTTGGTCCTAGCCTGGGTGAAGCTTCGCATTCCTTCACATTCTGGGTTGCGGAAAGAGTTGTTCAAACCAGGCTCATAGCAACCTTTTAGACATCACACTCAGAGTTATGTAAAGTATTTTCCCTGCTTTGATAGTTGGCAAACTTTGTTTTATAAGACAAATGGAATTTATTAATGCAAAATATTTATGAAGTCTTTGTAATTTTTTTTTTTTCCAAGGGAGTAGAGAGGTTGACCAGGAGTCTTTCATCTTTGTGGGCTTCTGAATGTTAAAAATGCAGCTGATTTAGAGCAAGACCACAAGACAGAGTCCCCCTCATTTCAACGCAACCCCTTTTTCTGCAAGTGATGACAAGTTCTGCCTTTGACAAAGGTACCATCTTTCTGCAGCGATGCTAGAGAACACTCCTGAAAAAATATTTTCAAAGGCTTGGGTGATCTCCATCCTACAGATGAACAACAGAGGTAAAAGGCAGTGGGTAGGGTCATCTGTGCTCAGCTATATTCCATGTCTCAAGGATCTCACATCCTCCAGGAAGGTGCATGTAAGGTAAGAACACACAGAAAAAGGAGGAAAGTAGTGGGAAAGGGGACAACAATACATTGGCCAAATGAAGTAGGCTGATCCTCACATACAACCGCTCCGATCACTGATATCCACCCTTTGGAACTAAAAGTAGTAACGCAACTGGCAGCTCTACTGCCATGTCTAACGCCTTGGATTCTCCAAGCGAGCAATGTGAAATGACTTCTCAGTGCTTAAGGCCCACGTCAAAAAATCATCACTGTCTTCAGCTGCTAAGTGCTGATTCAGTAACAATAACCCAAAACAAAGCTCTTGGCAATGGCCAGGCTGCTGCTGCTGGGCTCAGATCACAAACCAGCTTCCATACCTGTCTGGTTATTTAGCATCTTTCATCTTATCCTTTCAGTATTTTCTTCTTCATTTTGATAGGTACCAGCATAGTCCTCTTCTGAGGTTCATAGTGACTATCACAGCACACATGACATTTTTGTCAGGGGTGGACCTACTTTGGAATAAACACCTCTGCTTGCTACAGGAAATTGTATTTATTTCTTTCTTACTCTTCATGCACAAAGGAGAATACGTCTTGTGCTGACTAAGGTTAAAAATTAGTTGGTTTAATGCCTGGATTATTTATTTGTTCCCCTTCTCCCCTTGCATTATTTGGGTCTACTCTACATTTAAAGTCTTCTTTTTTAAATGTTCCCTATACAGATTTGCCTTTTAATCTCAAATCCAATCCGTTACAGTAAAAACAGTTTCACATCCAACAGCTTGAATGAAAACAGACATGATTGATAGAGACCAAGATCCTATCTTCAAGCAATCAGTTTGGCCTCACAGCTGGGATGCTGGAGACAATCTTGTTCTGCATCAAATCTTATCCCTTCAAAGGTGAGGCCCAGTAATAGGCAGTGACTTGGAAGAACTTTATACAGTGAAAAAGCCAAGGGCCCTCTTGGTCCACCACTTAGCATCTCCCATGAAATAATATTTATTTGGAGGAATTGGGTCCTCTCTCCACACTTTCAAAGAACTGGAGCTGTTCCAGAACTGCCTGAAGGGGAGAGCAAAGCAGCAACTTGCAGGACATTTGTTTCAGGGTGGGCAAGGGCTGCAGAAATAAATGTTCCTCTTACAGTATGAGATTTAATCAAAGAAATGGAGAGGGGTCATAGAGCAAATTCCTGAAACCAAACTCATGAGTTACAAATAAATATTCCCTGGTGCAGACAAAGGTCCCTTCAGAAAAGCCCACTGAATCAAGGCTAAACATACTCCATTTTGGTGAACAAAATACAAAAAATAAGTCGTCATCACCATCACAGGAGAGCCACAAGGTCCACGAGGGGTGGTTCTCCGCTCTCCAGGTTAATGGGCCCATTTACAGGAGTGGGCCAAAGTCACAATGCTTCAAGCAGAGAGGGAATGAGCAAGAAGCACCTTGGTGGAGAAGTAAGGAGTCATCACTCATCCTGGACTACCTTTCCAGTTGTCTCAAGTACAGTCTCTTCTGTGCCAAGGTCTGCCCTTGGCTCTCCAGCCCTCTGCTCATCCCAGGCTGTAACGTGATGAACACAGGTTCTGTGGCCCCACAACTTGGTTTCCTCTGCAGCAGCTTCCCCATGCCCCCGCTGAGGTCTTTCCACAAAGAGCAGGTGGGACTCTGAGCACAGGGCGTGGAATCTAGCATCCCAACCCAAACATCAATGCTTGCTTCCCAAGGTGTGTCCATCAGATGATGGAAGGCCAGGAGAGCACGTCGGACGCAGAGCAAAGCCCAGTGAATCTTTTACAGAATTCACATTTTAAAAGCACAGCCCAAAGCCTCAGCTGGTGTCCCCAAGCAATATTGTGCTTGTAACTACACAAAATAAGAAACCCAGGCCAGCTCTCCCTCAGCTGCCAGAGGGGGCAAGGGGCAGCCGTGACGGTGCACATCGCAGCAGAGCTGGTGAGGGCAGCTCCAAGCTGCTTTGCCCCCTGAGCAACCAGGTGGAGGCACGCTGCCAGCAAAGCCCCAGACGTGCTCTTCCCCCAGCTGCGCACCGGGAAGTTCAGACACTTGCCCACAGCAACATGGCTCACACTCTGGGTCAGGAGGTAAGAGAAGACAAGAGAAGAAACAAGAGGTGGGCAAATGTCGAGGGAAAGCCAGCCCTCTGGCTCTCCAGATGCAAGACCATCTCCGGTGAAGCTCAAGGGAGGTTTTGTAGCCTGACATATTGATGGATGCCTGAGTCCTAGGAGGAGGCTTCTTTAGGGAGGTATTGGGGCTTCAGCGATGCTGCGCTGGCTTCTCCCCACCTTCTTTGCTTTGGCAGTTCCAGCCACCGGAGAGGCACTGCCTTTTGCCGGGGCAGAGGCAGAGAGGCAACCGGGGCCTGAAGCTCTGACCTCCAGGTCTTCGGGTCCCTGCCCAGCTGCAGGCACCAGCTCTAGGGCTGCTTCTACACCAGTGTAAGCACTGGAGGGGGAACAACAGGCCAGCACGACAGCCTCATTCACTTGCTAATAGGCTGCAAGAAACACAGACATCAAATCTATGATTGCCATGCAAGGATACAGTCCGACTTGCTAAAAACAAGAAAAAGCAAGACAGGGCAAAAGAGGAGAGGAAATGGATTACGTTTTCCAGAAGCACCCCAAACTTCCAGCTCAACAGGAGCCCCAGGAGGCTGAGCAGGGCAGTGATAGCAAACTGCTGAACACCAAACCAGCTTTTTTTTCAGGTCTAGTTAGAAAAAACCTTTCTCGTAGAGCTGCTATAGTTCATATGCCCAGAGCAACACTGTACAGAAAGGAGAAGGGTTGGGTTTTTTTGGGAAGGGGGTGGAAAAAAAAAAAAGAGCACAAACCCTGCGCTGGGAAAGCCACACCGATGAGCTTGTTAGCATTTGAAGAGACTGCTTGGCGTGATTCCTTACAAAGATTCCTGCCAAGAATTTGCAAGAGGAAAGTATATTTAGCAATCCAAGGCATGCCAAAGCCTTGTCAAGAGAAAAAACCACTTTGAATATGTGGAATAGCAATTAGACAATTTCTAAGCAGCCATTTTCAAAATGCATCCAGGCATCTAATAAGGGCACCTGAGGCATATCCACAACTCTGCCACACTCCATGCCTCAAAAGGCATCCGCTACCGATCGAATACTCGGAGGAAGGATGTGTTACCAATGGCAACTGCCTACTTCCAGAGCACTGGGGCTGGTTTCAAGCAGGCGATTCTCTGTCACCCTGAGCCACTTGAAATACAGTCTCATGGCACTGTATATCACTTTGTAGCATCCTTTGAGAAATTACTTCTTCAAGAAAAGCTGTGAGCCACGCTGCATTGCTGGGAAACAGAGGGTTGCTTCCTGTCCAGTTCTTTCATGGCAGCTGGACCACCAGCTCTGCGATGCTCTGTTTCCCCAAAGGGAGCTGGTGAACATCGAGGTGAGATGAGCAGCAGCTCAAAGCTGGGACAATACGTAAAATCAGATGGTGACTTGAATGAACCCTAATCCTGGCTGATTCTCTCATTGGACAACACTCTAAGCTGCAAAGCCAGCAATAAACTTCATCACTAAAGCTCCTCTCTTTCTAGGAAAAGACCGAGAAATATTTCACAGGACAGGGTATATCTGCCCCAGGAAGATAACTCACCCACATCGGTCACTCTTGTTGCTGAAGCGTATTGGGAATCTCCTTGGGAATCTCCTTGGGATGCAGCATGGAGGAAGAGGCATGAAGAAGGTCAGGAAGGCAATGGGCAGCACTTGCACAAGGATGAAGGCAGCTGATTGTACAGTAAGGCCAAGACATTTGCTGTTAGTGTAAGTTAGAAACCACACTAGGATATACTCCTTAAAACACGGCGCCCATCGCTTGTAACTGTCAGGCTCTGCTACAGTCAAACCCCAAGTAAGACACAAAGCCAAAAGGGAATACCTGCACACAGGCTCAGTTCACACCACCTTTAAGTCAGGATGCTCAGAAGGGATAACTGGTGCCTATGGCTGAGGCTTCTCATCCCCATGAGCCCACAGCCCCAAATCTTTAACGTGTGGCACAACACAAACGGTGTCTTGTCCCAGTCTTGTTTAACTTCTTCATCAACGACCTGGATGAAGAGTTACAATGTACCCTCAGCAAGTTTGCTGATGACACCAAACTGGGAGGTGTGGTAGATACACCAGAAGG